>Ga0210059_1013201_pt1 | contig 12384 bp, 7 predicted proteins | sample Ectturendosymbi2_FD_188042 | JGI IMG/M metagenome (GOLD analysis project Ga0210059, IMG submission 188042) | Ecteinascidia turbinata endosymbiont from Florida, USA - Sample 2 (SPAdes) (version 2) | ecosystem: Host-associated > Tunicates > Ascidians > Unclassified | place: Key West, Florida...
CAAGAATTGTCCTTGAATTTGCTATCAAAACTTGTTATACCCTTGATTCTTGAAAGACATCTTGTTGTCCTTGAATGTTTTCCGGCGTCCTTGAAAATTCTTCAATAAATTTAAATTGTTCATTTTTTAACATTGATTGCATTGAACATTCAAGAATTAAGAATAAACAATGTGAATGAAGCGAAAATGTGTAGATTTTTTCCATATAAGCAGTTATTAGTAAAAAGGAAAATGTTCAAGATCGGTTGTGTCATCATAATCATGATGTGCTGTGTTTAGTTTTCAATTCGTACATGATTCGCTGTAGCCTGACTTAAGCTTGCTGAAAGGTGAAAATAGCCATGTGTGTCCGCAGAACTTTTGCTCATAATGTTTGAGTTATTTGGTGTGTATTTAAAGCATACTATATTTGGTCATGTGAGAGTAATATTATCATGGTGCACAAACTAGTTAATATCTGTATAAAACTTTAAGAGCCAGTCACTGCGCAGTACGTATTTTATGGACTTCGGGGGCGGCAAATTCAAGTACCGCCCCAGGCACCCCACACTCTGGCTACGCCACTGTCGTTGCCTACAAATATAAGCAAAGACGCCCAGCAGAGCTCGGCACCTATAAAATTTCCACTACATCTTTGGTCCACACATGTGCCTGTGTCTTTTGGTTCAGTCGAGAATTCGGTAATGTCTGTCACTGAAAAGGGTTTTGAGGAAAGAGCAGCAACTGTTTTCGAAAAGAAAAGTCGCCAAACTGTTCGGCAATGTTGGTAGTTTCCCTTTCTTTATCATTTCCTAAACAAGCTGAAAATGCCTTAGCTTTTTTTCACATTTTGTTGACTTTCCGCAAAAAAACAAAATTCTTTCCAAAATGACCAAATCTCGGCAAAACTCTTCCTTTACTCAAGCATCTTTCATAATTGTGCACAAGTAAATTTGTATAAGGGCATTGTTTTTGGAAAGAAAAGGTTCCATCGCTATTTTCCAGTCTTGAATCCACTATTTCAACAGCAGGACAGGATATCACTGCAGAATTCTTCCCGCCTCTTGCAGGCTTGTTTGCTTTCATACTTAATACATCACAAATGATCGTGAAATTTTACCGTCAAACTTCGTGACCTCAGCAGCTTACCAGTCGCGTGATGAGACGTGATAAACCAGAAAAAAATAGGTTTTACTGTCTGCCAAAGGTGCATTAAACGCAAAACACAAGTAGAAAATAAGATATAGGCCTCTAGGAACGACTTAGCTTAATTTTGCCAGAAAACGTAACTTAGGTAAAATTTCACAAAATCTGTTCTTTTTTCGATGCTCAGATATCACAGAATGTGTCTATGGTGCCAGTCCAAGTCTCCTTACAAAAAATTCCTTCACTTGAACTTACGCCTGTACGTCGCAGTTTATTGGTGCACTAGTACTCAAAATGTGTCCAGATTCCAAGCATTTTAATAAAATGCAAAGTCAAGGACTTCGCAATGGGCCCGAACAACACAACAAAGATTTATGGACACACGAAATTGTAAAAATGCGCCCAGAGCATGTTTCATAAACCTTGCAAGGCGAAAACGTCCCAAATGCGTATAAACATCACAGCAAACAGCTTCGCTTTCGGATGCATAAATCGTGAAAACGTGCCCAGAATTTTTTTTGTAAACCTTGCAAGCGGAGAGCTTCCAAAGTGCGTCTCCACCTCACAGCAAACAGCTTCGTTTTTGGACGCATAAATCATGAAAATGTGCCCATGATTTTTCTTGTAAAGAATGCAAGCGGAGTACTTCCACAACGCGTCAACTTCACGGCAAAAAGCTTCGTGTTTGGACGCATAAATCGTGAAAATGGGCCCAGAATTTTTTCTTTTAAACATTGTAAGCGGAGAACTTTCAAAATGCGTCTCAACGTCACGGCAAAAAGCATCATTTTTGGTCACATAAATCGTGAAAATGCGTCTGAACTTTTTTACACCGCTCACTGCTCTATGTACTTGCCTCGACCTGAGCATGGCTTAAATCGGGAAGATATGACCCGCACATCTTTGAACAAAATTACGAAATTGTGTCTTGTGAAATTTTCTTTTGTGAAGGAAAATGCGTCCAAATTTTGCATGTGCTGGTTTTCAAATTTTTTGTCGGCTGGCGTCCAAAAAAAGTGCCGAAAGTGCCGTTTTTCGGCTTAGAGGGAACACTGGCGATCACTAATACTACATGATGGATTGTAGATTTACATTATAGTTTGGCTTGTTTTTCTGTGGAAACACACCATCAAACAAGCACAGTACAATCTGATTTGTTGAAGAGATCGAATGTGCAATGCTCAGAAAATTGTTTAGGGTCCACAAAATGTTCATTTAGTCGATTGTTAGCCGCCCTTGATTGTAAGCTGTACGAAATGGTTTTAAAAAATCAATGTAAGCCGCCCTTGAACGTAGGTCACCTAAGCCTCTGAGATACATTTGCGTACTAGCACGTTTCAGGCTTGATTGGCAGCCCTGGTAATGATGGTTACACCACTACAACTGCCTTCTTTTCATCATAATCCCCCCTGTGACGGAGTGTGCAGGTGATGCTGAAGAGAAGAACTGGAATGCGAAAAGAGAGTTTTGTCGACGAAACGTAGAAAAGGATACATTAAGCGTTATCTGGGGTTTCTAGAACTTTCTATAAGGTAAAGAATAAAAATGCAAGCCGTCCTAGATTGTAGGCCGCATGAAATGATGAAAAAAAAGCTTAAGCCGTGGCTTGCAACCGAATAAATACCGTATGCTGTGGAATAGAGTTCTCTGATGAAAAGATAGTGTTGGGTATCTGTATTGCGTTGAACTACTGGAGCAAGCACAAGCGAAAGATGTTAATTTGTGGCATTAAACTAACAGGAAAGCAACCAGCAACAATACAGATAAGTCGCTATGATCACGCTTCTTCATCGTTTGAGCAAGTTCTTTCAACCACTGCTAGGCCGCACTAGATCACGGGGCAGGTGTTCAACAGCCATTCGATTGTTTCGTCATCCAGAACCGTCAGGCCATGTGCTCCATGGGGAGCAGGGTTGCGGAGTCGGAGGTTTTTGGGTGGAGTCGGATTTTTTTATCCGACTCTGACTCCACAAGTCCAATTGAATTATTTTTTTACATCACACTCCTAAGTTTGGAATTCCTGTTGAAATGGTACAATTTCTTTGGAAACTTTTATTGAAACAGATAATTCTTGCTGTGCACCACAATTTCCATTGATTGCTAGTTGCTACAAAATTAGCTTCCTTCAGCTTAAACACCCAGCATCATAGGAACTGGAAGAACTTTTTCTTTTAAGGAACAGATCGCGTTGCTTGGTGTTTACACAGTTACACGTAATTACAACCGCTTTACGCGTCATTGCTCAATCGACATTGCCCAGGTGGTTCTCTGAGCGATAATGGATATCACATTATCAGAGAACCATCCTTTTACTTTTTTTGTAAAACGTGGTGCACCCATAACATGGCGTCAAAACATAAATCTTCAGTATATTAATATTTTACATTGACCAGTGATTTGAAACATTAAGTATGCCAATACATAATAAGCGAAGATGGTATGCGGCGCTGTTCGTAAAAATATTACATCTGACAGATTTAGCACAAAAATTGCTATCTCCGCGCGCATTTAGCTTTCCCTGCGCAGAGATAGCTATCTCTGGGCGCATTTAGCTATCTCTGCACATATATAGCTAAATCTGCATGCATATATAGCACTGCAGCATGTCGGAGGAAAACATGGTATCCTGTCTGAAGAAAAACTTGGTGTTCTGTTTCAATAATCCAGACAAAAGCTAGGCTACTCGAATTCCTTGGCGCCATCCAAAGCTAGGTAGTTTCAGGTCTAAATTATACTGGTTTGAAAATAACATTGGTTTGTGCAGACGATGGGCTACAGTAAACTTGTGGTGGTGGTCTCAGTGTTAGTGCCATTTTTTGCTTAAAATGTCAAAGAGTATCTCGTCAAGTCTGACCATTCCAACTGTTCTCACCAGGTGCAGCTCACCGCCTCTCAGCGCCTTCAGGTGCACAAAGAGAATGCTCTCACAGAAAGAGCGCGTTGAAAGCGAAGTGCTCGCTTGGAGACGCAGAGATAGCAGTTTTTGTGCCAAATCTGTCAGATATAATATTTTTACGAACGGCGCCCCGTAAGCTGGTGAAGAAAGAATGTGTGATGTAAAAATTAGCGCTTCCGTTGGTACTACTCCTTAAGCCTATGCTTCTACACGTACGTCTAACCTAGAAAGACATTTGGGCTGTCTTCATCCTGAGATTTTGAAACTGGTGTAACTTCACCTGGAACACCAACAGCATCTAATACTAAAACTTTGAGCATAGGCCTACGGGAAGTCATTTTACTGGTGGGGCGGAAAAAATTGCCCTAAAACTAACTTTATTAGTTTAATCCGAATGGGGCCTGAAACCTCTTGTGAATCTGTTCTATACAGTTGAATTCGTTTGTAACGTCAATTCGCCTATAACGTTACATTTTGTTCGGTCCCGATGGCATCTTTTACATGCATTTCAATTCGCTTATAACGTCAATTCGACAATAACGTTCTTTATGCAATCCCCTAGAGGTGCTGTTATAGGCAAATTCTGTAGTTACCTTGCTTGTTAACTCAAGGAGGCGAAGTCCCTTGCGAGTTGTTTTCTCCCAGTCAAGAAACTTTACGATAATTGCCTTTACTGATGCAACTGTGTACGCGACTTCGATGCAGAACCGTCGCAAGAAAGTTTTCAATTGGGGGGTTTGACATTATAAAATTAACCAAAACTCCACTTGTTTATAGTGTTTCACGTTTCAATGTGGGGGGGCTTAGAGCTTTGTTTGGGGGGGTAAGCCCACCCAAGCCTCCCGTGGCGACAGGACTGCTTCGATGGCGCAACGCAATGGTTAAAAGCAACGGTTCCGAATCGAAAGGTCTGACTCCATACACCTGCCTGTGTTATCGTTGATGTGCGTTTGAGCAAAGCGCATTCTAAGGGGCCAAGCAATCTGCACGTCCGTGCGGCCCGCTTGTACTGAAGATTGCACCTCGGGAAATGGAAGTACGCACTCAAAATGCATGTGCCAGTGTGCCTACACCTATTGTGTAGTATTCGCATACTGTGATTATATCATGTACAGTATTGTACGTTGTTCTGTCGTAAGATCGTTACCATTCGAATAAAGAAACCATGTACAGTCGTTTAGTAATTTGGAAAGTGGAATTCATAAAGTTTTGTTTTATTACGCAAACCGCCACCAGGCTTGGTCCACATTTCACACAACTAACTTCAAAAATTTCCTACCTCAGCCAGTCAGCTAAAATTTGATGTTAAGATCAATACTGCAACAGATAACTGAAGAGTTCTAAAAAAAGCACGAAAATCCTGGCATCAAAACTCCTGTTAATAAAAAAAAATCTATCATCTTAACACCCTGCACCTCTACCCAGCGCAAAGTCGAAAACGAACAAAGAAAGGGTTAGTGAATTCTTTATCAGGCTGTTCATCAACCGACATCCGGTTGTTCGATTTTACAGAAAAATGGCCAGTAGGAGTGTCAATAAATTGCCTAGGGCCGAAAACTGATAATGTGCAAAAAAGGTTAGTCTGAAGCTGAATAGGTTTGTTAACAGAATGATCGTTGAAGTCACCAATTAGCAAAACACATCAAACAGAATTAACGAGAAGCGATTCTATAGCAGTTGATAGAGAATCGATAAACGTTTGCCTACAGAGAGTGTCAGTATTCGGCGGAGGGTAACACCGCGAGGTATAGACAAGGGGATTTCATAATTTTGAGTTCAAGCCATGATATTTCAACGTCGTCGATTGCCTGTAATCGTAGCGGCGGACAAAAAAAGTTTTTGACGTGAGCTAAAACAGCACCACCATGCCATCACAGATCTTGCAGGATTTTTCGCAATGAAACAAGCTCGTGAATAAACCGAGGTGTTCTAGTAAATCTCTGTGGCATCAAATTAAATTAAAGCTTCATGCTAAAATTTTTTCGACTGACCATCTCTTGTGGTAATCATGTACGCAGGCATTGCCCTTTGGAAGACCTTATCTCCAACGAGTACAGGGTAGTGATGGTTACTGATTATTGCCATGAACACATTCACGCACTTCATTTAAATTGCCCCAGCCGCTGGCAATTTTTATAGAACTTTATACAGCAGATGTCAAACGTTTTGCGTGGAAAGAAGGATTTGTGTGATTCTACGAAGATTGGGTGTAAACGCCAAAACTCGATTTTTTTCGAAATCAGGGAGACTTTTAGCGATTTAACTTCCAGGCATTTTTCCTCGTGCTCTTTTTACTACCTGAACTTTGTTTCGACGAGAGTTTTCTCTTAGATTTGGCAAAAAGTCGTCCACACATTTTACCGATTTCTGTGGCTGATTGCGCTGCAACCGTATCAACTGCCTTTTTGCACTTGGCAATGCAAAACTCGAGTGTTTCGTGAAGCGTTAATGTTACTTGTGTGCCGCTTTTTTTAATCAACCATTAATCCTTCCACAGAATTGATTTCTGCCTCAAAATTTTCGAAATCACGCTTCTTTATACAAAGCATGACGCTTAATTAAAGGCGATGTCGCATTACAGAAGTAACTGCTCTGTTTAATTTTGGTGTTGACAGAGACTTTTTTTTATAGAAATCTGACATAGAAGTCACACAGAACCTCAGCAGACCTGGAGGAAAAGGCTGGTTTCACATGGAAGCGCAAGTTGATGCTGTTTTTCACAGGTTAGCCTTTCGTAGGTTTCTCGACATGGATTGCTTTGCTTCCTTGTGTGGAACCGTGATGCAAACCCCTTGCTTTGGTTATTTTGATTATTATTTTTAAGTTGATGGTGGATTGCCTAACTGCATATAACGCGAAATGGACAAAGGAAGTAGTTTGTATGGCAAGCGACGTGAAAGGGTTTGAATTGCGGTCGAATAATAATAATAACCATGTTTTTTTACGATTACAGTATTTTTAGACTTAAACAGAAGTCCGCCGGACAGGTTTGCGCGCGTGCGTACTTACAGTTATGGAAGTGTACGTACGTACAGTTATAATTACAGAAGAAGCTTTCTTCGATCCAAGTAGCTGTACTCGCATGCTACCCACGATAGGATAACAAAAGTGAGAAATTCTGTGATGGAGAAAGCGTGGTAACCATTAGTATTGGCTGGTACGCATCACCTTACGTTTCATTTTTCATATGCATTCATTTTGTCTTCGCTCGTGTTCTGGACTAGGCATATGAATTGTTTTAGCGATTTTTGTAATGAGCGAATGATAACAACCTGCTGGTTACGTGTCGAAAGTGTTTTCGAATTATCTGATTGACGTTTTTTTATGAAAGTATGCCCAAGTTTTTAAGGTTGAGTTTTTCAGTAATGCAAGTGAGGTATTTTTTTGAGACTTCTTCTGTTCAAAGTAATTTGTTCATCGTAGGCTACCTGCCTATGTCAATAAGAAAGGAAAAACTATTTTCGTTTACCAAATTGCTTCTCCGAGGTGTTTATTTACAGCGATCTCCAGAAATGCCTCAATCTAAGCAATATTTTCACCGAGAAACTAGATTCATGCGTGAAAATACTTCCGCCTGTCCTGAGACATGACAAGCAACGCCTGGAATCTATACGGTGATGATCTTATATTCTTTGTTAGTGAATCTGTAAGTGGAGAAAAAATTGCGACCATTAATATCTAGCTTATATGTTACAATAGCATTTCATTGTTGATAAACTTATTTTTGTTTTCATCGACGTTTTCTTTCCAGCAAACAAGCCTGTCTCACTGCATTGTCCAACGCGCGTCAGAAAGCTGTGGAAGTGTGTCGCCTCCTCGGACAATCTCTCGGTCGTCCTGTTTTCGTCACGGAAAACATCGTTCGAGAATGGAAAGGGAGGGGGTCAACAGCCAGCGATGAACCTCCCTCTGGTTCAGAGACTGCTCTGCCCACTGTAGAGGAAGTCACTCAGAGGGGGCCCATCGACATACAGCGCCGTATGATCGAACAGAGCATTACGATACGGGTGGACGTCACTGCTACCTTTGAAATTAGACAGAAATTTGACAAAAGTAAAAAATAACTGATGGCCACAAGAGTGAGTTGACTTCAAGGAAGATATTTCTGCGGGCCAGCTCTAGATACTACGCTTTGCAGTATGGCTTGCAGATAATGTGCCAGACCCGATAAAGGTTACTTATTGATTCCTCTGTCTTAAAAACCACGTGGTCTATTGAGTCAGTATATGTACTGAACGGTTGTCAACGGTTAGATACGCCTGTGGTGTCAAGTGCACTTGAAGGTTGTTTGCGTTGGAGCCAGGTCATTAGCGAGTTTTTCAAGAGTAACTTCAAAACCTTGCGTCAAAGTTAACGGTTTTTATCGGTATAAGAGACGTTACATCTGGTGCATGTAAAATCCTCGCAATGCGTTCAAATTAGTTTCTGGATTATTAAGTGTAAGTTGTTTTCGTCTCATGTAGAAGACCGCGTCACTCCTTGATCTGCGTTCAGCACCAATTCAGTTCTCTCCTCCTGTAACAGGTAGCATGAAAAATGTATGTGCTGAGTAATGCGCAGTGTGCATTTGTTTGATCGAGTTTCGTTGACTTTGATCGAAATGTAGCAAGCGTCGGTTTCTTACTAAAAGGAAGCGGTTTACGGCGACTGGTTGAATATTTGAGTGTCGCTTGAAGCCTATACATGTGAAGCGAATCAATACGTTTCCGATATAAACTTCGGCACTGCGACACGGAGGATTTTTCAAATTGTTTTTTTTGGTTTCCTGGTAATGAGTTTTTTTCGATGGAATGCTCGTAGTGTGCTTTGGGAGTTAATGGCATCAACGAGAATATGATTAGTTTTATAAAAAATCAGGCAAACATGTTGCTGGTTTCGATTTTCAAAGTTGTTCCATAAGCAGTACTCAAGTGGCGCCATACACCTGCAACCATTTTTATTTTCATTAGTACGTTTTGAACCTACTTGACCTAAATCTGAACTTGTTCCAATCCAAGAAAACTTCTTGCTTTTTCAGATTTTACTTACTCAACCACTGTCACACCATTTCAATCTCAAATCAAATTTTCTTTGGATGCTGTGTCACATTTTCTGCGACTTGGCCTGCTAAGATTTGCTCACTTTGTCAGCAATTACATCCTGTTTGTCGTACTTCTCGTGTTAATGATTTCAAACCTATTTGTTGTTCCACAACGCAATGCACACTGTTCGAAACATTAGCTATGGCAGATTCTTCGCTTTCTGCGCAGATTTGTATTTGGTGACATTGATGCTATGCACAAAGAGCGTTGCTCGATTTGTTTCCATACAGCTCATGTCTATCTGCCCTACGCTGTACCAGAAAAACACACCAGCCGTGCACAAACTCATAGCAAGTGTTAGTTAACCGTGTATTTCAAATTGCGTGTACTGCAACTTGACAGTGTAACCAATAGTTACGTTCTCTGTTTCTACATCCGCTTAAAGTGAACATTTTCCTTGTTGGCTCATTTCAGAAAAGTTATCTGATAAAGAATTTTTGTCATGCTAGCTGTGGTTGGCCGTGAATATGCTCAATGTGGTTTATTTCCAGCAAGCACCTCGACATTATCATTCTCGATACATTACATATACATCATATCAACGCCAGTAATAATGCAATCTGTTTTGATAATACAAATTTATCTCTGCAGCGTGCTTTAAATTTACAGTTCATTTGAAGTCCAATTAAAATCCAACGTATTTCTCGCACAATATTGCGTTATTTGATCCTTCACAGGGTACGTCATCAAATTGGTGATTAAGGTACTGAGCTACGACGGTGCAGTCAGCGTCGTTTGTGTTGTCTGGTTGTCCGTTTCCCCAATCCGTGTTGGCAGCGTCAGCAGTGGTTCCGTCTCCCCAGACAAACGTGCCTTCTTCGACTCGGTCACTCAGATTGATCCAAAATCCGTGTATGTTAGAACGTGGCTTCAGAATGTTTTCGACTATGAATCTGAGGTGAAGCGGGTTATTTAAATGGCGTAAAATTATATACATAGGTTGATAAAATCGTAAGCACCGCTTCTGGCGTACATTTGAAAACAGCCTGTAAAATGGTGATGTAACAATATAGCCCACTTTTCTAAAATAGGAAATACTGTATATTGTATGGTGCAAAGAGGTAATCCTGGGCAACGGATAACCTAGGAAGAGGCTGACTTTGAGCTGGTGTTGGGTTTTTAGTGCCCACCACTGAAGATAATCTGACTGAAGAATATGCACCTCCTTGGTGAAATGTTTTGAAACCGTGTAACAAATGAATTTGGAGCTGGCTATGAAAGTGAAATAAACAATCATTTTTCGGAAATAGAGCTGCCTCACTGTTCTAAGCGCTCGAGGGGCTGCAATGCACTGACAGCGTACAACCATAGGATCGCAGTTTCTTCTGGAAAACATGAATTCACCGGAATTAGGATGCAACAAAGAAACTGTTCTACAACAAAACACTTGATCGCGAGTACAGTGCGTATGCACACTTGGTTGTATGCACTGGCTTGTTGGCTACAGGTTATGAAACATTTTCCCATTTTATTCTGTCATCAGATTACATCTCTTCAAAGATTCTACTTTTTCTCTGCATGGGTCCTCTAATCCCCGCAAAAGGCCGCGGTTAATAAAATTTCGCATGTAAACCATTGTTTTTCGGTAATTTTACAAAGCTGGTTGGCCTGATACACATCGTTGCATTGTTTTGCCGCAAAGCAGGCATTTTCAGAGACGTGGAGTTCAGTGTTGTCCATTTCCCGTTTTTCATCAAATTTAAAAAGATTTTGTCGCTTTGAATTACCTGAAAAGCTGAACAACGCTGTTTGAGAACATTTAAGGTTCGGTAAATTGTAAACCATGGCTACGTAGGAAGCCAATAACGTGCCAGAATGTAATGGCTTACTTTCTGGAGGCTGCATCTTTTAATCCAACGTAAGCAACACTGGCATTTATATCGCGGCAGTGCAATTCTGCGGAAGAGTAAGGCACGATCAACTTTCTGGTTCCGACAACGCGGTATTGGTAATTGTTTGGTCCGTTGATCCATCCAGACTGGGTAATTTCTGGGAAACAATTTATTGTTATAAAAAGACACGGAAGTGAATGTTTCAATAGTGAGTCGGACAATTTCACAGAGTGGTCACTTTTACGGTTATGAAATTGGTTATTTCATTTGTATCATAAACTTGGTCAAGGGATTGCCAACTGGGATCTCCCAGTTTTTTATGGGTCAACCCTATAATTGTGATTCTTGTATTGCATGCTAACTTGAAACTATTGATTTAATGTTGCTTCTAAGCTTGTAATATGGATTTTCTAAAATAAACTTCCTAAATCAACATTTGAGCGAAGAAGTTACATTTACAAAGCTTTGCAGTTTTGTAAATGTAACGTTGTAGAAATATTTGTAACATGAAGTAGAAATCTTTGAGGTTCCTTTCACTTTTACAGAACTGTCTGTGGAGGTGAACGGATTGCCAAGAACGGTCTCTGCTTTCTTGTAGGCCGACTTCATAGCCTCTTATTCACTAATTTTGATTTGAGACCGACCTCGAAAATGTATCACATCTTGGTATTGGTTCTGATTTCGGAGTTTTTAACTTGTTTCTATTGCAAAGTGCTTCGAGACGATTGTTCGAGACAATCTTCTGACAAATTATGTTCAGTTGTCTAATGAATTGGTTTTGCTTCTTGTCTTAAACTTTGCACGTGGCATTTAGAATGTGGTATCCGCTCTTGCTCCGGCGTAGGACGTTTAAATGTTCTGCCAAAATATTGCCTTGCCCCACCTTGAGAAACGCTGATCTACAGTTAAGCACAAAAAGTGAAAGTAATAAGATCAGTGATTTGGTCAGGTTGTTCTATTTTCACATACGGTAGGCCTACATTATTGATACATTTATTCTAGTGCTCTAGCTAGCTGACTGATGTACGTTCGTTGGTGCGTCGCACAACCGGTGGAATGGCACTGCTGGTGACTCTAGATTAGGGGTTCCCAAGCTGGGGTACATGCACCCCCAGGGGTACGTATGCCTATCTGAAGGGTACACTTAAAAGTTGGCAATAGAGGGGAAAATATATTTATGTATTAATTATTTCCAAATATTTCGAATTGGAAATATTCTTTCAGTGAATCAAAAAAGTTCAAAAAAGCTGTAAGTTATATTAAAAATTAAGTGAATTTTGTTATTTTTCTCAGCCTTTTTGTCATACAAAGTTTTAGGGATTCATGCTCATTTGTTGCAATTGTAGCAGACACCTTATGGTCTGTACATTCATTCCCATAAAACAGCCAAAAAAGCTCAAGAAACAAAAAAAGCAGTACGTACTAAATCCGGTACGGCTACAAGAAAAAC
>Ga0210059_1013202_pt1 | contig 12383 bp, 6 predicted proteins | sample Ectturendosymbi2_FD_188042 | JGI IMG/M metagenome (GOLD analysis project Ga0210059, IMG submission 188042) | Ecteinascidia turbinata endosymbiont from Florida, USA - Sample 2 (SPAdes) (version 2) | ecosystem: Host-associated > Tunicates > Ascidians > Unclassified | place: Key West, Florida...
CGCTAAGACCAAACTATGCTGCCCCCAGATCTATTGCTTTGATGCTGCCAACCTAACCTGATCGTAAACCTGTCACCTGTGCTATGCTAACAACAGAATCATACTAGCCTACACGATAATTATGCAGAGTATTTACATCTCTATGATGTCATAATCCCATCTAACACTAACCAGTTTGTGACAAGTATGATATCATAAATTCTTCATCTAACCAGTTTGTAAGTGCGATGTTAAAATCAGAGATATTACTGCAGAGCATGTTAGGCCTCGCGCCCCCCTTGGAAATGGGCTTACGCCCCCCTGGTTAAGAACCACTGCTCTAAGGTGAGACAGCCAAATCATCCAACTGATCCAAGTTAACGAAACATCACATGACAGTACGAAGTGAGGCTGTTGTCAGAAGACACACACAAAAAAGTGTGTCTGTTCAGATTTGCAAAGCCGGATGATAAGGTATTTCTTCGGATTGATAATATGCATCGAGCATACTGCCCCTTCCACCTTCACCAACCATTTTGAAAGCAAACCAAGTTGCTGAATAATTATATCAAACTGTGAATATTAGTAACATAAGGTTTCATGCTTAACATTTGTGTGACGAGTTGTCATGTTCGATTTGCTATAAATACCAATAAATTCCTGAAAAAGTTAAATCCAGATTTTTTCACAATTTTGTGCGAACTTAACTGGGATACTGCAAGCAGTTCATGCATTACCTAAATAAATTATCCAAAACTCTAATAAAAAAATTCCTTGTAAATTGAATAGTGTCCACAAAACACAAATTTCAGATGCAGGTTAAGCAAGGATTAGGTGCAACAATTTGCCACTTGGCGGCGAATTTTGAAGCGTCCATTGGTTTTCCACTCCTTCAATGTCTCGTTTTTGCGTACCGAGCGGTAGCATGGTACACTACGGCAATGCAACTGTTTACTCGTTGAATGTGAACTGATGCTAGTAGGCTGAATCAATCCAAGTTGATCCATGTGAATGCAGTGATTGTTACACCCTTGAGTGCAATGTTTTCAAGAAAACAAATTCTTTTCATGATGTCATAAAGGGGCAATCATCCTCAACTTGTGGCCCACTGGAAATTTCAATAAGCTTCCCAGCAAATTTACATTTTTTCAGGCCCTGTACATTATTCAAAACTGCATAATTTGATGGTTGGTGCATAACGCGATGCATGATGACTTGATGTAGCTTTAAGAGTCCTGCGCGGGTCGGGTTAACCCGCACAGGTTGTTGATACCCACATTTGCGGGGTGGGAACCTGTGCTGCTATGCGTGCGGAGCGGGTTGAATTTGTTGCGGGAAAGTTGGGAGCAGGTTGAGATATACTTTGTGCGGGTAATTGAGTGTTGAGCCAAAACACATGAACTCAATCAGCTCAAAAATCGCAAAACACTTGGATGTACTGAAGTTGCCAGCATTGCACTTAGGGCAGTAGGCCTGCAGCAATTATTCCATTATGACATAACAACCCATTGTTGCAAATAATTAGCTCAGGCTCTTGTCATGTGGTGGGTAAGTGACCAGCTCTGTAAGATCTTAGTGTCAGATTTGTTGCTGAGAAAGGATTTCTTTCCATAGACAGTGACCATTTTCCAATGCTACCATCATACTTGGTGAGGAATAATTCAGTCCAGCAGCCCTTCTAAATGGAAAAGTCAACACTTAATGTACAGCTATTCACAACTGAATTGAAACGTGTTTTTTTATCACCTCAAATGTGTTGACTGTAAAAGATCAAATCTGTGGAAAAGTTTTGGTTTGGTTGCCAATGAAAAGAATGACTAGCTTGATTTTGTTGCTTGTTAGACTTTGTTAGACTCAGGTGTTATGAGTAGGGCAAGTTTTTTCAACTTTTTTCGCAGCTTCTGAAATATGCAGAATTTTATGTAGTACAAAGTTTTAACACTTTGAGAGCCGGCCTACGAATATATTGTACCTACATTCGGCCTAAAACCAGCAGTTTTCAGCTGCCTTACCAACGCCATAGCTCCTCTGCCCATTGCGCTAGAGAGCTGTTCAAGTGCTCAAACAGATTCGCCAGTCTTCTGGTCTGCACTCGAAAAAAAGTTTTTTGGTTGGGAGTGTTGGATTTTTTCTGAGTGACGTCATAAGTGAAGTACTTTTTGGGTCATTTTGGCTCATGTTACCTGGCCTAGGGCCCAACCGCTAGGCCAAAGTATTTCGCTGAAGTTTTCATTGGAAACTAGGCTCGAGTCCAAATGTTTTGAGCCTTTGATCAAGTTTCTAGCGTTTCTGGTTCAAAAGTTATGATCTACAATAAACAAATTAATTAATTAACTAATTAGTCAAATTATTTTATTACTTTAGATCATAACTTTTGAACCCGAAACCTCAGCAAGTCATGCAAAGTATCAAAAGACTCAGATTGTAGCCTAGTTTCCAATAAAAACTTCAGCGAAATACTACCATCTAACAGTTGGCGCCCAAGACCAGGAAAAGTGGGCCAAGGTAGCCCAAAAGTTCTTTGCTTATGGCATCACTCACAAAAAATCCACATGCCCCATGCAAAGCAATTTTTAAGAGTGCAGACTAGAAGACTTGCCACGTCTTTTGAGCCTTTTACCAGGTCTGAACCGCTGACCAGACCGGGGAAATTCCCGCGCTAAGCCACATGCGTTTCAGTGTTTTTTTTCTCGAAAATCCCCGAAAGCGGCCAGCCAAGCTGGTTGAGGAATTCTATATTGCAACTTTTTTCTTTTTCACATGCAACGTTTATCAAGTAGGACAATTGCGCAAAATGTGAAAGTGTTATTAAAAAAAATATTCCTTAGAACTATTTCAGTGTGGTTATGCTCTCTTTGATAAACCGATTTGGACTGAATAGTGACCAGAAAGCAATTGTAGAAATGACATGGCCAAACATCATGCTAAGCAATGTCATGCAGTGTGGAGCAAAGTTTTAGCATGCTACGCAAACTGTTGCTAGTGATCGCCATTTCTGTTGGCAAAAGATCGCCAAATAATGTTTGGAAATATTGAGCATTACATGTAAATAAATTGTTTGAGTAAATCACCGTTGTGTAAAATGCTTGTGCATAAATGCCACTTTTACTGCAACTTTTGTTAAAAATAAATGCATATTTCTCACGATCTTATTGCAAAACACAACACCTGAGTTATTTGTAGTTAACGGACAGCTGCGGGTTTGAGACCGAGTAAGTACAGGACAGGTGCGGGTTAAAAGTGTGTGGGTGTGGGCAAGATTTCTCAAATTCATGTGGGTGCGGGCGGGGTATGATTGAATTTTAAAGGTGCGGGTTGGGAGGGGTCAAAAAATTTCAACCTACGCAGGACACTTGTAGCTTTACAATAAATCATTACATTTGTGCAGCTCCAAAATCTAACATCTATGTTGATGTAAGTAGCAAATCAAACATCATTTTATATTTTATTAATGAGGTTTCAAATTACTTTACATATAAAAAATGCAAAAACATGATTTGGAATTGTAATGAAAAACTTCAGTTCAGTTTTGTTATACTCCTAGTTTTTTTTTCGTTGAGACATTTCAGTCATATTTTTAGTGGGACTTTTTGGTCACTGATACATTTCAGTCATTTGTACCCAGGGGCGCATCTAGGGGGTCTGTTTGGCTGTTATGACAGACCCCTTTGAACTGCAGGTACTCAGCATTAAAGCCGATAAAATATCAAACACTGTAACTGCAGGTCTCTAATCCGGGTGTTTTCGACCAGGCAACAGCCTACACTTCCATTCAAATGTTGCATAGTACTATTACAAAACAACAACATTACTGCCTTGTCTAAATAGCGCCTGCGCAGTGACATGAAGCAATCCACATTTTTGAACACTCGAAAGTGATATTGTGTCGAATGCACGTGTTTCTGAATTTCCTCCTCTGGCAGCGCCGGCTCTAATGCTGTCGGAATCGCGTACACTGCCACGCATACGCATGAGCTGTTTTGTAATATTTCGCTTCATGGCGAGAGGACAGTCTCCAATCACAATCGTTTTGTTTTGCAGTTTCAGGCTCATTTTATGTGCTGTTTACACCTACTGGGTTATGATAAAATTAAGGTCAGGCTTTCCTCAGTGTCAAGCCAAGTAACGTGGGCTCGTTTCCACTGAAACTATATTTTTATAAGCAACTTCTCATATTCAAAAGCACAACAACTAGCCTCACTATGGCCGCATTATCTGAACAAAAATCAGTCAAGCGTCGCATTTTGAAAATAGCATTTTTAGAATTAAGTAGTTGACAATGTTGTTTGCTGCACAAGAAGTCCTATCTTGATTTTGAGTAATTCACCTTTACACTGTGATGCGAAGTAATCACAGCAACTGCAACTCAATCTTTCTCGGCAGTGATTTTGCAAGCATATTTATAACACCGCCACAGTTGATAGTCATCGCTCCCCAAACGCAGTTGTGCAGCTGGTTATCAGCATCGATTTTATAAGTGTATGTACGGACTGGATAAACAGCTCTCATTGTTGTATGGCTGACATTTGCTGAACATTTGACAAGCTAAGTATCTTTTCAGTACCATATTTGTTGGAAACAACAGCGATTGTGATGTAATAAATGCGCTGTGCCCGGAAGCAATGATAGCTTGGAAAATTTTTTTCTTATGCGTTTTCACAATGAAATCAATACCACTATCTATTCTACATACAGTCAGACCAGGGGTGCATCCAGGTGGTCTGTTCGGCTCGCATGACAGGCCCCTTTATAGCACAGGTAGGCTACTCAGCACTATAGCTGATGATAAAATATCAAATGCTGTCACTATAGGTCTCTAATGCGGGTGGTTTGGAACAAGCAACAGCCTACATTTCCCTTTTAACGTTGCATAGTACTATCATGAAACAACGTCTCTGCCTTGTCTGAATGACACCTGCGCAATTCAGATTTTTGAACACCTTAAATTAATATTGCGTCGAACCCACGTGTTTCGGCATTTCCTCCTCTGGCAGTGCCAACTCCAATCCAAGCAACGCTGTCAGAAGCTTGTACACTGCCACGCACATGCAAAGCTGTTTTGTAATATATCGCTTCATGGTGAGAGGACTCAGTGGCCAGTCGCGATCGTTTTGTTTTGCAGTCGGCCTAAATTTTATCTGCTTTTTACATCTACTAGGTTACCACTAAATCAAATAAGCTAAGGCCTTCCTCAGCATCACACCAAGTAATGCGGGTTCGTTTCAACTTCAGCTATATCTATACAAGGAATTTCTCATAATGAAAGGCGTGACAGCAAGCCTCAGAAATTGTGGTCGCAAATTGTGGAAGTGCTGCATTTCGAAAACAGCTCTTTTAAATTGAGCAGTTGACAATGTTTTCTGCGCAAAATGTCCTATACCTATTGATTTTGACTAAGTCACTTTTACATTACGATGTAAAATCATCAGAGAAATTGCAACTCAGTTGTTCTTTTCTGCAGTTATTTGCCAAGTATAATTATAGAACTGCCATCTTTGATATACAGTGGTCCACAGACGCAGTTGTGCAGCTGATTGTCAGCTTCGGTTTTGCAAGTGTGTGTACGAATGGATAAACAGCTCTCATTGCTGTATGGATGATATTTGCTGAATGTTCGACAAACTAAGTATCTTTTCAGCACCATGTTCCTAAGAACAAATATCGATTGTGATGTAATCAATGCGATGTGACCAAAGGCAATGATGATTTGGAAATCTTTCCTTGTGTGTTTTGATAATGAGGCCAATACCACTATCTATTCTAAATAGTTACTTGTGCTAGGCTACTAGCCCTACTAATCATTGTAATGAAGTTTGATTTCAACAAATGGTTTGTTACGGTCCAACAATCTGAAACAGGTTGAGTGCAGAAAAGGCAGAAAATTTAGTCAAAATACACTGATTTACAGAGATGAAAAAGATAACCAGTAAATTTTACTCAATCTGTTTGAATTGTTCTTGTGTCTTCTTTCAATTCTTTCAACTTCTGCTGCTGTTTGTTTTCTTTGATTTAAAAAAATATTATAGTTGACTCCACAAGTTTGCTGCTTATGTAACTTTTCACTATTCTGTAGATTTTTGAAAGAAAAATGAAGTATATGTGGGTTTAAGAGAAACGGGTGTATTTTATTAGGCCAGGTTCAATTACATCAACCCTGGTTTCTGTACTCTTCAAATTGTTACAAGTGGTCTGCAGCACCCATTCCCACTTGCTTGCACCGTGGGCTGTTTTGTTTTTACAGTGATGGCTGTACCGGTGGTGGGTCAATGGCAGCACTGCACATTTAACTATACCCTTGTACCCACCCAACAACGCAGAGCATGAGGCAGGATAGCCCACAAGTACCATTTTTTCAGTCTTCAGTATAAGCTGGCTGGGAATCGAACTCAGCCTACCAGCTTTGATGGCTGACTCAAGCATAACCAACTGTACCAACCAGTTAGTCACACAAAACTTTGAGATCATTATTTTTTCTATGATAGATATTTTGAAATACCAGTAACAGGTGGTGTTTCTGTCTATCAAAGCAAAGATCCAGACAATCAGATGTTTCAAGATTGAAGTTCCTACAGATGTGCAAAACCTGTGGCATCACAAAATATGACGTCAAAGCCTGGTTAACACGTTTTGAGCCAGTGTACAGATATATCATGCTTTGAAATCACGCATTGAGCTAATTTTTAGTCAGTTTGCAAAAGTTCTCTATAACTTGTCAGTCGATTGTGCTAAAGAGCCAAACCCTCAAAAGGCACAGCGAGTCTTCCAGTTTGCAATGAAAAAAAATTTTTTTGTTTTCTATTTTTTTTGTGGGTGATGTCATCAACGGGGAAGGTTTTTGGCCGTTTTGGCTCAGGTTACCTGGCTGGCCCTGAGCCCAAACCACTACATGAAAGTATTTCACTCAAATTTTTATTAGAAACTAGGCTAGAATGTAAGTCTTTTGAGCTTTTGATCAGCTTTGTAACACTTTTGGGGTAAAATTACCAATTTATTTTTGTAAAATTATAAATTTTGGAAAAATTACCAAATTTATATTTTTGGCCAGATGTAACTTTTGAACCAGAAATGCTAGAAACATATACAAAGCTCAAACAACTCAAATTCTAGCCTAGTTTCCAATAAAAACTTGAGTGAAATACTTCCTCTAGCGGTTGCACCCAGGGCCAGGTAACTTGAGCCAAAACGGCCAAAAACAGACTCCAGTTATGACGTCACCCACAAAAACAAACAAAACCCAAAACATTAAAGCCTTTTTTTGCAAACTAGAAGACTCGCCAAATCTTTTGAGGGATTAACAGCTCTCTAGCACAATCAACTAGCAAGTTATGAACGTGCTAAGACTTCGCCAATATGTGAAATTACACCTTTCAGCAAAACTTGGCCAGCTCCAAAGGTGTTGAATTGGTAAAATGATATTGCTTGAAATCAGTGGCGCATCTACAGCCTGGAAAAAAGGGGTCTGTCATGGAACAGCAGCTTTTGATACCACTTTTCAGCATAAAACTACACTTTCTCTTAAGACTAGAAATCAACCAATGAATTTTGCAATGTTGCCAAAGCATTCACATCGGTAATATTTGCTCAAGTAAAAGCCGCTACGCTAGTTTTCTGCATGGAGAATTTGGAAACCCAAGTTGCTATTTCATCTATGATTAATTAACGCAAATTCTTTGTACTGTTCCTTATGCCACGCAGCCTTCTGACTGCATCAAGTAGTGCGCAATATTCAGACCACCCCTCAAATTTCCCAATAAACTGGTCTGTAACATTCGCTCCCAAGTTTTGTGCAGTAAGCTGATGGGTGCCTGCAAGCAAGACCGTCGTTTTTGAATATCTCAGTGACCCAGGTTTGTGCAGAATTCCATATAAGCTTCTTAATCGCGCTGAAGTATTGCCTTTCAACTGTGGTTTGAGTGTTGCAAAATATCGGCATCAGTTTATCAGCAATGAAAAATAACATCGGTATCGGTCCAAAAATGTCTCATTGATCAAGCTCTACCTAAAATGCAATCAATCAAACTTGATTAGTATGAACAGCTAACTACTTAGAATAAATACTATAGTGGTTCTTAACGCATTGTCAAAACACACAAGGAAAGATCTCCAAATTATTATTTCTTTTGGTCACAGTGCATTTATTACATCACAATCGATATTTGTTCCTACAAACATGGTGCTGAAAAGATATTTAGCTTGTGGAACATTCAGCAAGTGTCAGCCATACAGCAATCAGAGCTGTTTCTGCATATGTACATACACTTATAAAATCGAAGCTGTCAATCAGCTATGCAACTGTGCCTGTTGAGCGCTGTCTATCAAAGATGGCAGTGTTATAAATATACTTGGGAAATCACTGCAGAGAAGAGCAACTGAGTTGCAATTGCTCTGATGGTTTTACATCGTAATGTAGAAGTGACTAACTCAAAATCAGCATAGGACATTTTGCACAGAAAACAACATCATTAAATGCTCAATTTTACAAAAGCTATTTTTGAAATACAATGCTTGACTGATGTTTTTGTCTAGATAATACGACCGCAATTTCTGAGGCTAGCTGTCGCACTTTTCATTATGAGAAATTCCTTGTAAAAATGCAACATAAGTTGAAATGAATCTGCATTACTTGGAAACAAACCCGTGTTTACTTGGTGTGATGCTGAGGAAAGCTTAAAAAAACTCATTTGATTTAGTGGTAACCTGGTAGGTGTAAACAGCAGATAAAATTTAGGCTGAAACTGCAAAACAAAACGATCGCGATTGGACACTGCCTTTTCGCCATGAAGCAAAACATGATTAAACAGCTCTGCATGTGCACGGCAGTATACGAGCTTCTGACAGCTTTGCTTGCAGTAGAGTTGGTACTGCCAGAAGAAAAAATTCAGAAACATGTGGGTTCGACACTATCAATTCGAAGTGTTCAAAATTATGAATCGTTTCATGTCATAGCGCAGGCGCCATTTAGACAAGGTAGGGACGTTGTTGTTTTGTAATAAGTGTTATGCAACATTAGAAGGGAAATGTAGGCTGTTGCCCATTCTAACCCAACCACATCAAAGACCTGCAGTGACAGTGTTTGATTTTTTATCATCAGCTTTAATGCTGAGTAACCTAACTTCGGTACAAACTAAAAGGGGTCTGCCACAACAGCCAAAAAAACCCCTGGATACACCCCTGGTTGTAAAGTCCTAAAGCGGCTTTTACACGTAACACATATTTATTCGATAATTCATTGTTTCAAAGCTTTCAGAGAAAGTTCACATGAAGCCAACTATACAAATTTTATATTGAATTCAATGTTGTATCTTTGTTCACAAAAGTTTCAGTTCAATTGGCATCAAACATGTAACCAAGCAACATCTATATTCCGATCCTGAACTGAGTCAAAGAGCACATTTGTCAACTACTGAAGGAGCAATTCATGTTTTTGAACACTTTAAATTGATATTGCATACAACCCACGTGTTTTGGAATTTCTTCCTCTGGCAGTGCCAATTTAGTTATTCACATTATTACACAAAAACCTGGCGTATGAGTAAGTTTTCAAATTTCAAGATCCACAGGCGTATCATCCGTAGCCACTGCCAATTAAAAATCATAGCAAAATATTCAAATTGCCGCAATTTGAAAAATTCAACTCACAAATCCCGATTTTAGAAGTTTTTGAAAAAAAGGCAAGGCAAACGATAAATTATTTTTGCTAATGAAGCAGATGTCACGATTGAAAAATTTTGGGAATATCAGTATTGGCTATCAGTTCATGAAGATGAATGGCTCCAAAAAAGCTATATTGGTCGATCTCTATTCTATTCTCCACCACTAAACTTACTCAACATATATGCTTCCGTATGATTTAGTTTTATAAATAAATGTTTTCGTCACCATGATGCTTTCCTGCATGCGCTATTTTTGTGTTGGTTATTCATTTTACTTGCATTCTCTGTTGCCCTCTCATTCATGACTAGTAGTACTACTAAATGAAAGGGCGTGCCTGGTAGGCTATAGCCTATAGGCTTAAGTACTTGCACTGTACCACAAATTGAAAATGAGATGACCTGAACTTGAAGCAAGTTGAGAAATGGGATTCTAGAAATGTACAAAAATTGCATAAAAAATGTTGCGACAAAACCAAGAAGATCGATGTGAATAAAGTTTACTTGAAAATGGTCAATGGTTTATTGTTTCATATGACTCAGCCAACAAGCAGAAGCATCATAAAGGCCATCGCATGCAGTAAGCCAACCATTAGCGAACATTAGAGCAAATGAAAACACAATGGCACAATAGTTGATCAGTGTAAACAAAGAGGGGCACTGTCCTGTGTCATATAGGATTGGCGAAAGACCGTGGCGGTCATCTAGTCAACCAACCCCGTTTATCATTTTTTGGAAAGTGTTAAGAAACAACAGTTGACATCAAATAAGCATACTGAAAAAGAAAAACCAAAAACGAATGAACGCAGAACATGGTGAAGAAAATGTACAGGTGAAACCGCATGCCTATGTACACAGATGAGTGGATCGAATTAAAGTGAAGGATTTTGGTGTGGTTAGAATATGAGATACGATAAACACTACGTCACAACCAATTAAACATGAACACCAGTCCCAGGTCCTTACTCTTGAAGTTGAAACCTGCAGCAGATGCGGAGCGGAACTCAAAATCTGCAACCCATAAACACTACGTTGCAACAAATGAAACGTGAACACCAGTCCCAGGTCCTCACTCTAAAGTTGAAACTTGCAGCAGATGCGGAGCGGAACTCAAAATCTGCAACCCAGTGCAAGCAGTGCTGCCAAAGGCTTCTCTGCCAAAATCATAAAATTGGTAATAAAATTCACTCGATCTGGAAAAAAGTTCACTAGATTTGAATTTTTTGCGTCAAAGTCCGCAGTTTTGCTTGAAATTATTTAGTTATTTATATTATCGCACAAAAACCTTTGTATCATTTGCAAGCAGGGTTGACCTTGGTCAACTCAGCCGCCCGTTGCTCCACTTAGGTCAACTCAGCCGCCAGTCGGCTCCAATACGGACGTCGGCAAAACGCAAACGCGTTACCTGAGCGTGACCACATTGAAAGGATCGAACCAATATTAGCGATCATATCTTCGGAAAAATTATTAATACTTCAACTAAAATGGGTCATTTACATGTCCAACATTGCATTTTGCTTGATTAAAACTTGCGCTCTGATCTAGAAAGACCCCTACTACAGCGTTGAACTTTTGACTTTTTCGACGGCAGTCAACACTCAATGCCAGTCAAACATGGTTTCAATGAACGAATATTGCGCTCATATGCGTGGAAAAATTATTAATATTTCAACTGAAATGGGTTAGTTTTATGTCCAAAAATATATTTTGCTTGATTAAAACTTGCGCTCTGATCCAGAAAGCTCCTAATATAGCGTTGAACTTTTTGACCTTTTTGCTAACAGTCAACAATCGATGCTAGTCAAACACGGCTTCAATCAACAGATCATTGCCTTCATATCCGTGAAAAAATTATACATATTTCAACCGAAATGGGTCGTTTATATGCCCAAAAATATATTTTGCTTGATTAAAACTTGGGCTGTGATCTCGAATAGGTTGTTTTTGCAGGGATGATCTTTTGACATTTTCGCCAGCAGACAGCGCTCAATGCCGGTCAAACATAGCTTCAATGAAACAAATATTGCGCTCATGTCCGTGGAAAATTAACGATATGTTAATTCAAATGGGTCGTTTACATATCCAAAAATATATTGTGCTTGATCTAAACTTGCGCTTTTATACAGAAAATCACCTAATACAGCGTTGAACTTTGATCTTTTCGCCGGCAGTCAGCACTCGATGCTAGTCAAACATGGCCTCAGTCAACCGATCATTGCGCTCATGTCTCTACAAAAATACTTAAGTTACAATCTGAATAATTTTTCTGCGGATATGAGCACAATGATCGGTAGATTGAAGTCAAGTTTGACTGGCATTGAGTGTTGACTGCCGGTTAAAATGTCACAAGATCAACGCTGCAAACTAAGCTTTTCGAGATTAGAGCCCAAGTTTTAATCAAGCAAAACATATTTTTGGACAAATAAACGACCACTTTGGTTATAATATTAATAATTTTTCCACGAATATGAGCGCAATGATCTGTTGATTGAATCCATGTTTGACTAGCATTGATTGTTGACTGCTAGCAAAAATGTCAAAAAGTTCAACGCTGCATGAACAGCTTTCTGAATCAGAACGCAAGTTTTAATCAGGCAAAATATATTTTTGGACATGCAAATGATCCATTTCAGTTAAAATATCAATAATTTTTTTACGGATATGAGCGCAATATTCGTTTCATTGAAACTATGTTTGACTGGCATTGAGTGTTGACTGCTGGCGGAAAAGTCAAAAGTTCAACGCTGTAGTAGG
>Ga0210059_1013203_pt1 | contig 12382 bp, 8 predicted proteins | sample Ectturendosymbi2_FD_188042 | JGI IMG/M metagenome (GOLD analysis project Ga0210059, IMG submission 188042) | Ecteinascidia turbinata endosymbiont from Florida, USA - Sample 2 (SPAdes) (version 2) | ecosystem: Host-associated > Tunicates > Ascidians > Unclassified | place: Key West, Florida...
AGCGTCCCCGAGGGGTCCCACGCACCCGTTGGTTCGACGTGGTCAAACGCGATCTTGACCAGCTCGGCCTCGATCCAGCCGCAATTGAACCCCTCGCGCGAGACCGTGATAAATGGCGGGCTCTGGTGAATCTGGTTGGCTCCACGCACGAGACACGATGATGACGATGTACAGTATACGAGTTACTATGATAAAGTATACGAGCTTCTATGATAGAGTTTTCACCTGTTTGCATAATTCGTCACTTCTCCCAATTCGTCACTTTTATCTAATCCCCTTGAGGTGACGAATTAGGCAAATTCTACTGTATTTCCAAAATAGAAGAATTCATCAAAGTGGCGTTCAATTAGAGGGTGGCGCTCTATTTTTCAACCTTTCCTTTATAGTGGCGTTCTATTAGAGGTGGCGCTCAAATAGAGGTTTTACGGTATATGCATTTAGAACAATGGTTTTCAACCTCTTTTTTTACCATGACCCATTGTAGCAACCCACTATAAACCAACAACCGCTATCTAAAACTCGAACGAAGCAAATGTATGCAGCAATGTATATACAATATCTACTTGCGACCCCCAGAGGGGTTGTGACCTCCAGGTTGAAAACCAATGATTTAAAATCATCGTGAAGTTACGAAAGCAGTCAGGCAGCCTGTCAGGCTGATTCTTTGCAAGCTTAGCAGCCAAACCTGGAGATGTTCATATCTAATCAAATAACTGAATGGCTTGGCATCATTTCTAACACTGTGATTCAGCAACATTATGTGGAGGTGTAGGGTGGTACATGAACAACTTAATCTGTAGTTTGCAGATGCGATCTAATTCATTGGAGTCTTACATTTGAAATGTTTATGAGTAGAGATGTTCTGCAGCAAGAAAAAAATTAGTTGTTTTTAGTGCATTGACATTTGATAATGGTTCGGACATTTCTAAGAAAATGTTTTGTAAACATGCACGAGTTATCCTCCAAACAATATCTTAGATGGCTTCATTTCCGATTTGCTAAACTGCAAACACAAATAACGTTGCAAACTATTTTGGCCAAAACACACCTACATAATGTGTAGGTAACAGCCCATTCAGAAATTCCAACTCCCAAGGCTTATGACACAAAAAACATGCAAAAATTACGAGTAAAAGTGGTGAAAATTGTTATGTGAACAAGGCTGATTAAACCGATCGTTTTCAAACGTTTTGGATCTCATAAACCATTTGAAAATACTATGTAAGTGCTTGGCCCAGCCATTACCTGCAACTACAAAGATATTCAAGTAAGAACTGACAAGATAAAAACAATTATCATTTCACGTGTGAGATTGAGTATGTTTACATTCTTATGCAAAAAACACAGCACATACACCAATCCTTGGGACAAAAGAGCTTGCATATGTGCAACTAGTCTTAAAAATTTTGGTGACATGTTTGTGAAAGCTAATAACATGTCATCATCAACATCCAGCGCTCACCCATCCATCGAGTGCAAACACACGGCGCCTCAAATTGAGATACCCATTTGTACCCGCCACACAACATCTCATCAGTTAATCTGACAACAACAAGATACGTGTGGCACACTGGGCAGATCATCAATGGAATGCGGAGTGGCGGACAACCCCACAAGACACCACATTTTCATCCCCGACACTGGCACCCATCCCCCTGAAATGACCTTCACAAGAAGAGCCTGGGTCTGGCTTAACCGCCTCCGCACCGATGTCGGACGTTTCCACTCCTGCTTGTCCAAATAGGGTATGGCCTCTTTGCGGCCTGTGAGTGTGGCGCAGAAGAACAAACCATCGACCATGTTGTCCTCCAATGTCCAATCCATCGACCTCCCAATGGACTGCATGGCCTGATGGTTCTGGACGATGAGACAATTGAATGGCTGCTCAACACCTGCCCCGAGATCTAGTGCAGCCAAGCAGTGGTTTGAACAACTAGCTCAAAAGAAGAAGAATCAACATCCAGTCTATTCCTTGACTTTGTTTTAATGCGGACAATGGTTGAAAATCCAGCCTCTCAAAGGTAGATGGAAACAAATCAAAGCAGACAACAGAAGGCGAGTATAGTTAGGTTTGGGTATGATTGCTGGATAGTACATCAGAACTGAGTCACGGATTTTTCAGAGAACAAGTCATGTACTGAAGAAACATTTTGCATTTCCAAAAAATCATCTTGCGGTTCGTCAGGGACACTCTTGATAGCAAAGTTACTGTAGAAAGGGTTTTTAACATAAGCTGCCTCTTCTCCATTGAGTTCAGGGAAGTGTTGTTGCACTTCTTCTCAGAAGGGTTTCAAGCTGCTGTGAAATTTTATCTTTTAGCAACTGATCTCGTCCACTTTCTGATTCATCAATAACACTGCACAATTTATCAAACATGGAAACATTCCCAGGTTTACTTTTTTTGTGCCACTCCTGTAGTTTGTGTATAAAACCCTGAACACATCTTGAAATTTGAGAATGTGAGTCTCCTCACCTTGCAGTTTCAGATTAAACCATCTGTGTTTCTAAAAACTCGAATCTTCAGTAAACTATTGAGGCTGTTGTTCATAACCCACAGTCACTTCTCCACAGCCCACCAGTTGGGAACCCATGATTTAAACAATAAACCGGGTTGATGTTCAAAACAATACTGTTTGTGTGTTATAGAAAAATAATGCAAGTATTCTTTATCTGTTCCTATGTTGCAAGACCTGTAGAGACTTTTGAAAAGCCCAAGAAAACTAATCTGAAAAAATACATATACAATCATACAAACATGGTGCGAACAGTGCACATTAAAATCTAAAAAATCAGCCTGCTAATTGTCAACACTTACTTGGGAAACTTAAGCAATATAACATTTTGAACACCCCATTGGCAAAACAACCAGATTGTAAACCTTACAACATAATTAAAAACCATAACTTTTTGCAAAAGTTTAAAATTCCAAGTAAAACATGGTTTATATAATTTCCACACCAACACTTACTCCTCTTCCTAATTGTCGACACCGATAGCCAATATCAAACACTGCCTCATTTATGGCAACAAACATAAAAAGGAATATATTTCACAAATTGAGACTCACCCAACCATGGAGTTGGTAAAACAAAGTGGTAGAGACAATTCCACCACAGTCAAAACATCAGGAATTCCCATGAAGATGGTATCCGCGATGAAAAAGCAAAACAATATTGCAATAGTTTTCTTTGTCCGATTGTCATCAGACTTGAGAAATTTCCACATTCCGTGCAATGGGACAAGTGAAAATAACTTCCTGTTTATTCAGTTCAAAAACAGTTTATTATATGAAACTTTACTGCGTGAAATGCAGAAAGATGAATGAATATTAATGTCTAGAACAGTGGTTCTTAACCTTTTCTCCATCACGCCTACCTGAAGTAATTTTCCTTCGGATCACGCCTCCCTTACTTTAAATAAGTTGTAAAAACAAGTGTATCTCTTGGTGAATTGTTTAATTTTAAGGTTTTGTAACAAACACTAAGTCCAGGGTTTTGTTAAGGCGTTTTAGTGACCCGATTTGGGTCCCTTGAATCAGATAAATCGGGTCCCTGCAGGTCCATACCGGGTGCCTAACATTTCCCTTAGAAAAAAACCTGCTAAGTGCGTAGAGTACAAAGACACACAGTCTGCACAATGCAAATTGGTAAAAACAGACAAAACAGAACAATTCATAGCGAGTTTGGAGGTAGAACAACAGGATTACAGACACTTTCCTAACACTATTATTCACTAATCCGTAACACTTGGTACAACACTACATCCAGAGTAGGACACTGAGTCCAACCCTGGTCAAGACCAGGTAAAGTACGGAAGTATTGTGGCATGCACAGTGCACACACCATCAAACGAAAAAACACTGCAACGTCCAAGTACTCAGTCACAAAGTAAAATGCGGTTGTAGTGTTCAAAGAATCAGGACAAATATGAACAACCTGACTGCATCAAAACACACAACCACACGTTGTTAGAATTTCTACATCGTTCAAGAAAGTGGTATACATTTTTTCACAATAAGGCCTCAAGACAGGAATGTTGCATTGAACCTGATGACTACTAACACTCGCTCGCCACGGGTGGTTGTTTAGAGCCCTGCACTCAAAATTATAAGCCACTGATTGTTTGACAATTTTGGCCAACATTTGATGCAACATTATTTTGTAGCATTAGATGAAAAACGCTTTCTTAAGCGACATTCTACAAGATTTACTGGTAGTCACAGATATGCATGTTCCCACTCTAGCCCGCATGCTTAATGTGTTGCGGTTGCTTGTTCTTGACTTGTGCAAACTTTTGCAAATTCTTTGTTTTTTTTATTCACTCTGCATAGCTTTGCAACCGCACACTACTTCGCAGAGTGAATACAGATTACTCTGACTAATTGTATATCGGTTGAACCAGTGGTTCCCAAACACTTTTGAACAATTACCCCCATCAAGGTAGCGATTATGTCTTATTACCCTTAACACTTTGAGAGCCGACGTATGATATATTTGTACTTTGATTTCAGCCTAAAAAACAGCAGTTTTCGGTTGCCTTACTAACACCCTAGCTCTTCCGCCGATTGCGCTAGAGAGCTTTTCAAGGGCTCCAACAGATCGGCCAGTCTAGTAGATTGCACTAAAAAAATTTTTTTGGTTGGGGTTGCGGATTTTTTGTGACTGACGTCAGGTGAAGTAGTTTTGGGGTCATTTTGGCTCATGTTGCCTGGTCTAGGGCCCAACTGCTAGGCCAAAGTATTTCGCTGAAGTTTTCATTGGAAACTAGGCTCGAGTCCGAGTCTTTGATCAACTTTCTAGCGTTTCTGGTTCAAAAGTTATGATCTAAAATAAACAAATTAATTAATTATCTAATTAGTCAAATATTTTTACTAACTTACATCACAACTTTTGAACCCGAAACCCCAGCAGGTCATCCAAAGTATCAAAAGACTCGGATTGTAGCCCAGTTTCCAGTAAAAACTTCAGTGAAATACTACCTAACGGTTTGCATCCAGGGCCAGGCAAAATGGGCCAAGGTGGCCTAAAAGTCCTCCACTTATGACGTCACTCACAAAAAACCCACAACCCCCAAGCAAAAAATTTTTTTCAAGTGCAGACTAGAAGACTTGCCGCGTCTTTTGACGCTTCGACTAGGTCTGTAACCCAAACAAGAGCAGAGATATTCCCGCGCAAAGCAATGTGCGTTTGGGCGTTTTTTTCCGAAAATCCCCAAAAGCAGCTGGGCGCCAAAGAGTTAATATTCGCAGTGATCGCTCATAATACAGAACAATATTTTGGTTCCGCGGTACTTCCCACAAATCACATATTACTCCCGGGGATAATTTACCTTACTTTGTCAACCACTGGGTTATAACCACGTTTTCACATAAGATTCCAGAATCTCAAACCATTCAAACGTGACAAAATTAGCATGGTCAACTGCACAAACGGGATGTTTCAATATAATTTTATTTTAATTTTTAGATTTAAACATTCTGCACCGCTTTAATGTGAGTAAAAGACACGGTTCTGAGATTAAGCAGCTGAGTATCACCATTGGGATGGCCAGAAAGCAAAGTGTAGAAAATTAGTACCATGCAGGTGTACAGTCGCATTGCAGAAAGCTCGTCGAATTACAGAAAGTCAAAGCGGCATCACACGCTGTGTGGAGCTCTGTCAAGTGCGACAAGGGTGCAGATGTTATTTTTCAAGGGACTTGACATGCCGACAAAACAGTCCCCCTAGTTGCGCCCATGAATGTTTCCATGCAGACTCGAATTCGGCCTGCAAAATTTCAAGATACTTAACCCCGACTTCCATCTATGCCGGAACTAAACGAAATAACATGTAGCAGCGTAAAACTAGCACTGGCGTAACGTTTGAAAGGGACACATTTGCATTAAAAAATTTCTGTTGTAGAACATGTAAGGGCTTGAACCCCCCTGGGAGGGCGCTCCCCCCGGTTAAGAACCACTGGTCTAGAAGCACACCATGGACGTATCAGTACCTGCTTACAGATTTCACAGCAATACCAGTGGTAGATTTATAGCTTCACTTTGCTCAAATCTACTGAACAGCATTTCAGGCTATGAATACCCTCCAACACTTAGAAAGCATGACACTGGTAACCTAAACTAAAATCACAGTGTTGTCAATGTTGAGATGCAGAACAGAACAGATTATCTTGTCTGTTTCTATTTCAAGTCAACACACCTATGTTATATCAATATGTTAGCAATATATAGCCATGTGGTAGCCACTGGTTTGATACATGGCGTACTATTTTTCTCTACCGTTGTTGGTCATTTCACCAAGAGTTAGTTTTTAGTTGGAAAATTTTTTCAGCCATTAGCATCAACTAGTTAGATGTTTCAGTCATTTACTTGTTTGAGTAAACGTCTTCTTAAGTTTTGAGTAAACACTTATTTCATGAGTCAGTTTTTTTTTGTCACGACTAGTATTCTTGACGTCAGTCAGTTTGTTAAGATGTTATGATTTATGAGCTTGTATTATGAAATTTTAATTGTAGTCTTGAGTTTGTTTTTTCTCTGCTGTTACTTCAGCCTTTCAACTTTTCACCTGTAAGCTTTGCTTGCAATTTTCAGGACTGAGAATGCGTAATTTTACGTCAAATTGATTTCCTATTAAAAATTTGCTGATCGATTCCTTGCTTACACCCATCGTGGAAAGTACATACTTGAATAGAGATATATGCAAGTTTGAATCATCGCAAAAAGACGAAAGCAGATGGCAGTCGACTGATTCCTCGAAAGCATACAGAAACACTAGTGCTTTTAAGTGTGGTTTGATACATTGAGCAAACTATGACCTGTGAAATAAAGAGGGATGGATCCATGGTATAGCCATTTCTACTCAGCAAGAAATTGCATTCTGACTATATTTTGATTGCTGCCTTGTGGCTATGCACTTATTTGTACAAAAAGATAATTTAAATGTCAAAAAGCAAAAAAGTTGAATTATGAACAATCGCCATTTTTCAAGTCTCCTATTTAACACAAAATTTATAGTAAGACAATTGCTCTTAGAACATCAATGAAGATAAAAGATAAAATTAGCCAAAATTCTCAAAAACAGCACAGTTTACCTGAATTTTTGAAAAATGGAAACATCTTGCAGAATCATCGACTCTGGTAAAATCAAACTGATGTACAACAAGCACAACATCATGGATGCAAAGAGCAACCATAAAGGAATTTCATAACCCTGGAAAAATGCAAACCTAGTTAAGCAGGGAAGGATGGTTCTATTCTGCTGAGCATAGTCACAGACAAATAATTTTATTATTTTGTATGTGCTACTTGCTTGCTATCAAATTCACATTTGCCATTGCAAAATATTTTGTAGGTATAACTTCTTTAACATGAAGTTAAATTGATTTTGAATATCTATTTCAATAAGATTTTAAGACTGAGGATGCGTATCTGTTTTTTTCGGCTGTAGGCCAAAATGTTTTTGAAATGACCTAAAAGAATTTGAGTCATTTCGATCAGAATGTCTGAAAATATATCATAGGCTAATGAACACTGTTGCTAGTTTTAATACATCTGTGAGACAAATGACTGAAATGTCTGAGTGACCAAAATATCTCAGCAAAGAAAACAGATGTGCAGTGTTATGTGAAATTGATTCTCTATTTTAAAAAATTTGCTTATAGATTCAAATCAGCTGCTTTGGTAGAGACTACTTGAATGTAGTTACAATAATAACGAAATACATTTCATGCTAAGCAAGCAGAAGAATTGGCCTAACTTTGCCAACAAATCATTTGTATTTTTTATTTATATGAAGAATATTCGGTGACACTGAAGGTGAGATTGCATCATGAATGTATAGCAGATTAGTGGAGTATTGCAATGTACATTAAAAAACTGCATAGGCTGAGAAAAAGGCATACAATTGCTTGTATGGCAAACCAACTCTCAGTTGATGTGACTGATGACTCACATGGGAATTGCAATTCATGCACTCTACAATAGATTTAATATATCTACAATAGAAATAATATATGTATATTTATACATGATTTGAAATATTTGCAACACAACTGCAGGTAAACGATATACCCCAGCGTAATATATTAGAGTTTAATGCAAGAAAGACAACCAATTAGTATTGAGCACATAAACAGTAATTTAATGAAGACATAAACACTTCATGAGCTACTTACAAGCACAACACTATAAAATGTGACAACATGTTACTGACAATGGTAATCAATGCACTTGCTTGATGCACACAAGCAAGGCATGAATACTTATGATTTCCTTAGTGCCTAAGGGACACATCTCTTTTATATCAAGCTGCATGAAGTTCCAAGCTTGCGTTACTTTTTAAATCTAAAATATCTTGCGACCACATTTCCATTGCACTGTAGTTCAACAGTTTCATATCTGTGTTTGAATGTGCTTTTGGTAAAGCAAAACTGACAAGTTTCAGTTTTCCTGGTAGTAGATCAATGAGCACCTGTGATGAACTAAAAAATTATCATTAAATGTATCAAGTACCTATCATTTATTATATCTGTACATCAGCATAGTCACTTCAAGGCTGCAAAAGTTTAGAATTTTTTGCATTCTGTAAATGTTCGTAACTTTACAAGTTTCCATTCCAAGAGTGTTCAAACATTTTATTGCAAGATTTGAAACTGTTCATATTTGTCTGTAGATGACATGAAGCTTCTCTTGCACAGGCAATTCTTCTTTTGTTTGAGCGAGTTCTTTTGTCCACTGCTTGGCCGCACTAGATCTCGGGGCAGGTTTTGAGCAGCCATTCAATTGTCTCATCATCCAGAACCGTCACGCCGTGCAGTCCATGGGGAGGTCGATGGATTGGACATTGGAGGACAACATGGTCAATGGTTTGTTCTTCTGTGCCACACTCACAGGCCGCAAAGAGGCCATACCCCATTTATACAAGCAGGAACAGAAACGTCTGACATCGGTGCGGAGGCGGTTAAGCCAGACCCAGGCTTGTCTTGGGAGGGTCATTCCGGGGGTGTGTGTACCGGTATCTGGAATTAAAGTGCGGAGTCTGATGGGGTTGTTCGCCCACTCCGCGTTCCATTGATGATCTGCCCACTGCGCCGCATGTATGTTGTTGTCAGATAAACTGATGAGTTGCTGTGTGGCGGATACAAACAGGGTGTCTCGATTTGAGGTGCCGTGCAGCAGCACTCGATGGGCGGGTGAGCGCTGAGATGAGCAGATGTCCAGGCTCCATGGCACAGCGTCCTAGTGATAGTGTGGCTCCACTGCGACGAAGCTCAGCAGGTTGGATGCTTGCGAGGATTGGAAGGTTGTCCGCTGGTGTAGGATGCAGGCATCCAGTCACAATTCGCAAGGCGTCATTGACGGTGGGGTCAATGAGGTGGGTATGAGCACTGCAGCACCAAACAGGAGCGCAGTATTCTGCAGTCGAATGGACCAGGGCCAGGGTGGCTGTTCGCTATGTTGTTGCTCCAGCGCCCAACTGGAGCCAGCAAGCCACCTCAGGAGTGCGATGCGTTATGTCAGCTTCTTGCAAAGTGACTCAAGGTGTCAGCGGTACGTTAGCGACCTGTCCAACATTACTCCGATTTGGGCTCAGAGCAGAAGGGCAGGGTTTTATTGTTGAAGTTGACTTTCAGCTCAGGCTTAGCTTCCTTGTTGTTGAGATGGAAGACTGCCGACACTGTTTTCGCAGTGCTGAGCTTCAGCTTGGAAATCTGGGGATATTCACCTAGCGTTGACATGTCCTTGCTCAGTGCCCCCTTCCACCACCTGACAATCTCCATCAGCATGCATGATTGCTATGTCGTCAGCATATGCGTACTTTCTGGAGATGGTGCTTGGCAGGTCGGAGATGTAGATGTTGAACAGTAGGAGTGCCAGGACAGATCCCTGTGGGATTTCGTTCTTGAGGCGTCGCAACCTGCTCCATTGGCCATTTCCGGTGGTAAGGGCAAAGCTGCGATTGCTAACCATCTCCATGATCATGTGGACCATGTGCCTATCAGGCAGCAATCGCAGCAGCTTGCAGGTGACGTCGCGGTGCCATGCGGTATCGTAGGCTGCTGTGAGGTCGACAAACACAGCTCCGGCCTTCTTTTTAGCTGAAAAGCTATCCTCGATGTCCTGTGTCAAGAGCAGTGTTGAAAAAAATCATGATTTTTTTTTAAATCAAAATATCTGATTTTTTTATTTGAATTAGATTTTTTTTATTTTTATGATTTTTTTTGTTTAATGTGTACAAGATGGCTACCTAACAAGCAGTCATTTTTTATTTTGAAAAGTTTGCTTCAGTATAACTTTTTTGTGCTTTGTTCGTGTACAGCAACTACAATTCAGCTTAACTTTCATTCAAAATTACTTTTCACCTATTCACTACACTTATCGTATTTTTCGGACCATAAGGCGCAGTATCAAAAATTGAGTGCTAGCTGTTCTTTTTTCATACATAAGGTGCACTGGATTATAAGGCGCATTAAATGAAGCAAAACTCAGATAACATACAGGAAGTTTAATTTTGCAGATTAATTTTACACATTACTTTACAACTCCTTCAGATTACCGCACATACGAGGGAGTTCAATCTGTCACCAATGCCCAATCTGCCAAACATGAATAGAATAAAATAAAAGTGCACGTGTTTGATTAGGTGTGCTCCAACGTAGTCAGGGGCCTCGCAGAATAATACGATATGTGATATATATATATGTTAGCTACTCTCAGATCCATACCTTATAAGGCGTACCGCATTATAAGGAGATCCATACCTTATAAGGCGTACCGCATTATAAGGCGCACTTTCGATTTTTGGGTCATTCTATGTCAAATGAACCAAGAAACTTGGAAAAGTCAACCCACCACCCGAGATTTTCCTCAAATTTCACAAGCAGATAGAGCTTTTCGTGCTGATTCCAAAGAACTAATTTTTTGAAATTGGTTAAGGTTTTGCGAAGTTATGGACCATACAAAATGACTACTTTTTGTGGTCAATGAAGCGTAAGGACTAGCAAGAAATCATCGACTAACTTTAAAACTAAATCATTCTCACTGTAATCATTTAAATTGTTGTAAAAACTTGACAGGAGGTTGTCTCAAGGATTTTATCTTCACTTGTGAAGAAAATTTTCAAAAAATCCATGCGCTACCCCAATTTAGGGTAAAGAAAATGGGTAGTCAACAAAATCACTTATGCGTGACATAAATTTTGAATGGTAATATCTTAAAGAGCACACATGCTATTGGCATGTGCGATACATCATCTGAAAGCTCTCACTGAGGAGATTTAAGTCTTAAAATATCCTCATTGCTTATTTTGTTTCTTTTGAATAAATATCCCACAAAGTTTTTGCCTAAGATTTCAATGTAATTACACTTTCACCGTTTTAGTGCCATGTGCACCACTAGTTTGCTGAACTTTGCACAACCATCACTCGCCAGCCGATTGAGTAAAAGAGCTGTTCAAACCCTTTAAAGATGCAGGAAGTCTTGTAATTTATTTTTTTTTTATTGGATAAGTTAGGATTTTGGTTTTCATGCTGGTGATGTCATAGGTTCACGTATTTTGTCCGAGGTGATTGGGCCCTGGGCGTCATACCAATGACCCAATTTTTTGACTCAAAGTTTTATTTGAAAATAAGCTATAATTCACGTCATTACAGCCCATGATTGGCTTTTTAGCATTTCTGGATCTAAAATTATGGCTCTGAAACCCAAATTTTGATGAAAAATCAAGTCTGGCAAAAGGGTCATTCCATCCTTAAATGAACACCCTTGTTCACCCACCCTCATAAAATATGATGAAAGTGGGCTCATTTGAAAGAGCTTCAAAAATAACAACCAACAAAAAAAATTTGAACGAAATCGGTCAAGCGGTTACCGAATGGCAGACGTTTCAATTTTTTAATAAGTTTGAATTTTATGGTCACGCTTCAGTGATTTCTGCTCTGTACAGCCTCCCCCTTAAGATAAACTGGTGATTTTTTTTTTGAATCCCATGTTTTCTGGGGTGCTGATTTAAAAAATGATGGTTTCATTCTTGTAAAATGAAGTTTTCACTGTCAAAATCTGCATTTTGTATGTTTAGCTTCCGTAATTGCTCATGCGTTGCGCACCTAACCAATTCATGTGTGAAAACCACCACATTGTTTGTGAAGCCTTGTATTTTCAGGAAAACATGGTGGTGTTAGCGTCCCCTTTCCAAATAATATGTTAGAAGGGTGTGAAAATTAACAACTTTGCTATGTTGGGCTTGTGATTTAACCACCCCGATTGGTGTGTGCTCACCCAAGCATGACTGATCTAAGTACACAATTAAGTAAAAGTTCAAAGGTACAACGAAAAGATAAATGACATGACTGAAAGCAAGTTTTGAAAACTCGCTTTGCCTACAGTTTT
>Ga0210059_1013205_pt1 | contig 12381 bp, 8 predicted proteins | sample Ectturendosymbi2_FD_188042 | JGI IMG/M metagenome (GOLD analysis project Ga0210059, IMG submission 188042) | Ecteinascidia turbinata endosymbiont from Florida, USA - Sample 2 (SPAdes) (version 2) | ecosystem: Host-associated > Tunicates > Ascidians > Unclassified | place: Key West, Florida...
TGTGGAAAAAACAGTGTTGATCCCCAACTTCGTTACAAAAAAATTTGAACACGCGGTGATTCAAGGTATGGCCTCTGATAAAGTTTACAGCACTCACAACAATCGAAAACACATTTTTTTAATTTTCGGGACGTGCATGCCTGGGTTTAAATTTCAGGGCGTGTATCCCAGAAAAAATTTGGTGGTTCGTACCCCTTGTTTCAGTGCTTCGTACCCCCAAGGGGTACGTGTACCCCCGGTTAAAAACCACTGCACTAGTGGTACGCGTACCACAGGCTGGGAATCCTGGGTTAACCCGATTGAAAACCTGTGCTCCCGTGGACAGGGATTAACAGGAGAACAGTCACATTTTCAAGTGTTTCAAGTCATTAAACGGCACAATCGATAATAAATAAACACATTGTCACCGAATACAGTAGTTGATGTTGATGATGCTTTGTTTCCGTGTTCGTTCCCCTTAAGTATTTCCTGCCTGTACCAACAAACACCTTTCCTCTGGTTTGCTACTTCGCAGGATATCGTGATTCTGACGGACGTTACTGAGTGATTTTATTACGCTGTACTTTATGGTTTTTAAATACTAGAAATTTTAATATGAAGCATTTTATGATAATGGCAAGACACCAAAATTACCCAAGCTGCTTAAACTTCAGCTCCCAAAATAACTCTCACATTCGGCTGGAGAGACTAAACTAACTTCATGTTACCCTGCAGACAAGATTTGCCTCAAGCTGTAGATAAAAGTCTTTCAAAAACAAATCAACGCACCTCGGAGAACGCATCCATTTTGTTTAGTTATTGATTTATTTGTTTATCTCGGACTCAAGGTCCAAATCACATGAGCTAGTAGCAAAAAACAAAAAAATTACTCGTTGCACGCGCAGCCCACAGTCTGCATTAGTACACACAAGGAAAGAGTAAAGAAATACTGTGGGAGGGAGCAATCACTGAAAAAGGAGCCAGGTAAGATACTGCTTTTTTCATTCCCAAAAAGAAGCGTTACACAATGAGTGAAAACGAAAATATGCAATGAAAAGTGAAAACAGGCGTTGGAGACGAACGAATAAAATTACACGCCATTAAACATATTTTGCGTAAAGGTGCTGCTTCATCAAAAGCAAGGCTCAGATTCCTGAAATCTTTTGTGGTGAGAAACGGTGTTAGATAATATTAAGAAAGACTGTTTCGGTTAGATTGTTCATTGGGCAATATGTGTTAATTTGGGAGGAAAAAGGCAAATTCTGTGAATCGTCGTTGTTATTTTACATTTTGACACTTTCTACACTTTATTTTTTTAAGTGCAGCCGAAAAGCCAACGAACAAAAAATTTTCAATCGCACGAAACGATTTTAAACCTAATACATGCAACGTCCGTTCAAATTGTTCTCGGATCATTTGGATCATTATTCTGGCTTTAACTTAATAAAAAAACAGCTGCTTTTGAACCAGAAACTTTTCCGCAGAATATCTGTAAGGCAATTTGGACCTCATGTCCAAAAACATTGACTTTTGGTCAACTTATCGTTCATCCACCAACGATAGCCAGATTTACTGCAGTAGTTGATTTTTCACAGTTTCGGCAACAAACACAGGGGCGCCACAAGTTAATTTTTGGGAGTACTTCGGTGCACGTCGTGCTTGGATATGAAGATCACTGACATTCTAAAAACAAAATTTGTTCACATGAGATGCAAGCAGCATGGTGAAAGTGAAAGCTTCGTAACTTCACAGTAAAATTTGCTTTGATCAAAAGAGGCAAATGCAGAACTTACAGTAGGTCTAAAGACTTCTAAGGGAAATTTTTTTTAGGTTTTTCAATGAAGTGGACTTGCTATGTGGTCTAAAACACCGCAATCTCGTCTCAATCCACGGTTGGACGAAATCAAATAACAAAATCGCAACAGTGATGGATTACTTTCCGGTTGGTAACCTGAATAATTTCTTATTGAATATCGTGAAAGACCAAACCCAACTTGCTCCAGTGTTGCGACTGCGAATGGGCTCTGAAATTTCCTGTGGTCTTTCCTTTGTGCAAAGCGCAGTGGGCAAAGTTGAGGACGTATATCGAAGTTGCTTGCAGCCAAAAGACATTTTTCTAACCAGAGAGTTGCACTGCAAAGTTCGACTCGGGAATCTCGGTCTTGCCTGCTGCATCAGCAGTTTGTCGCCCGGACAAGCGTCTGACCATTATCAGTCACTGAAATCAGAAGAATGGCAAGCTTATGTTGCTCCAGAAAAGTTGAATAACTGCAAAGTGCCTGTCTCGAAACAACAAATTACTTACAGCTTTGCAATGCTTTTGCACATGCTGCTCAGTTGTGAGCGACCGTTCTTCAACAACGAGTTTGCCTACACCGAATCAGTGAAGAGAGGAAACCGTCCCGACACTAATGCTATTAAGAAGTTGAAAATTCAGGTTGTTAACAAAGATATGCGCATTGTGGCAGCAATCGAGAAGATCATGATACGTTGTTGGCACCAACAACCGTCCAAACGACCTAACATCAAAGACGTGAAGGACGAATTATGCGAGATGCTTACGCAGCAAGATCAAGGGGGAGTTTTGCTCAATGTGGTGGATATTATGAAAACAGTGCATATCTCCACACCTGATAAAGACGAGCATCACCTCGTACCTATAAGCGTGGTCTGCGCAAGGAAAGGTAGCGTTCATAATTGTTCATTTTTAAGTTTAGCTTTTCCTCGCGAATTTTCAAAAACATGTAACTATTGATTTCAGAGCTTATTTAAATTCGACGAAGGCGTTATTAGATGTAATGAAATTTTGAAAAAAATCTTAAAACCACGTTATTGTATCCACATAAACTGATGATTATGCGAACAGTTTAATTTTTAGGCTTTGGCACAACATCAGGGGAAGTTCCGGAATCGGACAATACTCGGGAGGAAGGTCTTCGTGCACTGAAAGGTTTACCTTTGTAAAGTTATTTTTTGATATTTAAGTGTGTGCTTGCATAGACATTCCACAATAGTTTAACGCGCAACGATGTTACACAAACAAATGAGTGACTGCATTTACGTGAGCTTATGCACTTTTTGAATGTTAAAGGTGGCTTAACCCTGGAAGGACCGCAAAGTCACATTTGTGGCTTCGATTTTGTCCAGTCATAACTTGCCAACTGATAGAGAAAGAGAGCTGTTCAAACCCTCTAAAGGAGCAGAAAGTCTCCTAGGCTCAATTAAAGAAATTCGGGCACTTTTGGATTAGAACTTTTTTGGCATGACGTAACGACTGGGGAAGGTTTGGATATTTCTGGATGACGTAATCAGGGCCTGAGAAAAACGATCAAGTGGCAATTTAACCATTCTTTTAAAATAAACTAGATGAAGATCCGCATCTTTAGAGCCCGTGATTTGCCATCTAGTGTTAGTGGTTGGCAAGGTATGGCCTCAAAACAACAAAATAATTAGTCTATCCCCAAAGGGATGAATTAATTATTTTCGATTACTTGTTGGCTGAACAAAAACTGTGGTTGTTGGTTGAAAAAAGAAAAACTACGTTTAAGAACACAGATGAAATATATGTTTAAAGGTGGCAAGACGGTTTTGGCACACAATGGATTGTCCGATATGACACAGTTGCCTTTGTCATTGATTGTCAAAATAATGATCTCCATTCCAGATGTTAATTGCCAATGACTTAGACACACGTCAAGAGCTTGAAAAGTGTAATATTTCGACAGGAACAGTTAAGAAGAAAACATGAAATATAATAGTATTAATACCTTTATCATTTGTTCCATTATTTCTAAAAAGCAAAGAGAGGGAAAGTCCCACCGTTTTAATTCCCTTACCCCCACGGGGTGCATATACTTCCTGCAGATTTTCAAAATTTGACGAGAAGGTTGAGAAAAAAAATTCAAATGTGTTTTAAGGTTTGGTCCTTTGTTGTGTGCATAATTGGTCCACAGTATGAAACAAATCCGCTATAAACTTAACCTGCTAATTCTATTTCTGTGAAAACCATGTCACAATTTATAGAAACTTCTATTTTCTTTCTAACAGCAGTCAGCAAACAGGAATGATATAATGTAAAAACGCTTAGAGATAATTTACGTTTTCACAGCTTGGTGGACGTTCTCCTCGTAGTCCAGTGTAGTGTGATACTGCATCTCTGGGAATTGTGACTTTTTGTGAAGAAAAAAATCTTTGAAACCAAACATAAGTCTGTCCTTTCCTCATACATATACAATACAGACAAAAACAGGAATGTAGATTGTGCTAAATGTCAAAGTCAATGAAGCCTATATGATTGGTGCTGGTTGCTCGCTATAAATGAAAACGCGTTCGCACTGTTGGAAATTTACTACTGTCAGCAGGTTAAGCTCAAAAGAATAACGTAAAGTGCACGCAACTTTTCTATATGCCTGTATGAGCCGGTTGCAGCAAACATACAAAATGCAATTCCCAGCCGGGAACTACCTACCACTATCATTCCATCATAACTGCAGTAGAGTGGAGCTTGTTTTCGTTTATGTGCCACTTTCTTTTTGCCTTAGGTTCAATATCGGAACCACACTGTTAGACGTTGTTGAACTTATAGCTACCATTATGGAAATCTCTAGTTGTAGGTAGACAGATCTGAAAAACATTCTAAATTTTCCACTACATTAAAAAATGTCTTGGCAGAGGTTAATTTATACCTCCTGTCAAGGAAAAATTTCTTCGTTTTCCAATTGATAGGATATGTATACATTATAGCTGGTTACACCTGAGTGACCTGAAAATTTTCAGTGAGAAATAAAGATGGGAAAATTGAAAGAACCATTGAAAACGATGTTAGACCTATTAACAATTAGTTCGAATTAGGGGTTTCATAATAATCTGATTTGACATAAGGAAGATGACCAAATATTATTTCATGAAATTTTTTCTTTCACGTTCTAAATATTTCTTGTTAATTTATGCCTTACAGATACTTTTAACAAAAGAGCTAATAATGTCAAGCAGGTCTTGTCCTCTGCTGAAGCTGTGCCATCATCTCGAACCTGTGCTGAAGATCACGGTATGGTAATTGTAATGTCTTGGTTTTGCTTGCTTTGAAAGTACCCATTTATTACAACTAAGAAAGTAAAAACTGCGACTTTATTCGAATGGTGTTAGCACAGGGGTCGGCAACCTTTCCCTTGTGGCAGGCCAAAAACAAACTCTGCAGGGTATGGCGGGCCGTACTAATTTTCTACCAACAATTCCGTTCCTTCGCTGTTGCTGAAGATGTTAAAACGTGGGAATTTATGGAATTTTAATCAGATTAAACTCCTGACTTTCACAGTTCATAGCGAAAATCCAAAATACGAAATACAGTACAATTGTAGCACAGTGCGGTTTCTGCAACGAAGACACCTTATTATGCAGTACAAGAAGCTGCAAGTAGGGAAGATTCATAAAATATAGCCTACTACCACTAGGCGGGCAATTCAGTTACTACAATTTGCAAAGGGCCTGGATCCGGCCGCGGGCCATATGTTGTCGACTCCTGTGTTGGCATAACCCTTCAATGAGCCATGTTCAGCACAATTATTCTACGCAGAACTGAGAACAGATTCCTGGTACAAACTATTTGCACTATTTGTTGTCTTAGCGAGAAGAAAATATGCTCAGTGAATACTAGGAGATTTTGCTTTGAAGAACGGAGAAAATAAATCAATTCGTTTTTAGTTCATATCGCTTTGAAAGTTGGTAATTGCTAGAGAACTTGAAGATACTTGTAAAGAAAAGTTTGAGTGATTTTGCAGAAAATGCGATTTTCAACGTATAGAAAGATTTGCATTGTTTAGTTGTACAAAACTTGCTTTCAATATTCGTTTTCAATGAAGTAAAACCATGTTAAGAAATTTAGAAGTTGTGAAACTCATTTTCTCTCGATAAATATTAAGAAAAACTTTCCTTTACTGACTGCAGCACGCAAAAGTTTGTTGATCGCAATTAAAAAAATGGATACTTTCCAAGTAAGTTACAAGTATCAGAAAAACGGCTGACAGACACACCGTTTCATGAGCGTGGGCCAAATTGGTGAAATTTCATTTTACCAACTCTGAAACTAAGAGAAAAACATTTTTCTACTTAAAAGTTAATAGCAAAATATCAAGTTTCAAAATCCAAGGTGGACTTAGCACCACCCTACGGCCCTCCGACGCCCATGAAAAGTTGCCTGATAAAAAACGCATTTTCAGGTTTTTTAAAACAACTCAGTCTTAAATTTTGTCAAGGGAGAAAAAGAACTTTATTTAGTTGGTCGGTTTTCGAAGCGCCATAATCGAAAGCGAGGTCTCATGCGCAAACTGCACCTCCGAAAAATTTGCAACACTGATTGCGCACCTAAATGAAGAACACTTGTGTTTGAGTTGTAGGTGTTATTATATTGTTATTCGAGACAAAGCAATAAATTTCATTATTGTTTGCACCTTTATGAGCTACGTGAACTTACTATAGGTGCCACTGATCCACTGAGGCGGATTTCTCCATTGGTACAAGAGTACTGCGGCCATATGCGCGAAGGTGACTTCTCTGAAGCTAGAAAATGCGAGGCGACTGTGACAACTTTAGTGATCGGGCAAGCGGTTGTCGATAAGCACGAAGCAGAAGCGTACGGCGCAAATGAGGAAGATTTTCAAGCCGTCGACCAGTTCGGGTGTTTGGCCGCCATTGTGGAATCCACAGGGGACGAATTCAGGAACAAACAGCGCGTTTTCGAAGCGACTTTGCTCTACGGAATCGCTGCATCGCTGTGGGAGAAAACAACTGATCCGAACCGGTCGGCGTCGGGGATGAAAAAATGCGTTTGGAAATTAGGACTGGCCGTCAGTGAAACCCTGAGTCAAAACGTTCAACTCAGGCCAGTAATTGCTGGTCACGTGATACCGGCCATGTGCGAAATAAAGAACAAGATTCGCGTTCGGGCAGGCGTTGATGAAAGCCACAGAAGTTTGCAACTGGAATACTGTTCATATTATGTTAATGTGAGTGAGCATCTAGTTGCAAGCTGGAACACTGGTCTCATGCAAAAATGCACTATTTTGTAAAATTTCATCGTTGTCTACTTCGAAAGCTGACATCCAAAGAGATTGCCTTCAGTGGTACGCAGTCCCGTTGCCACGGGAGAGGCTTTGGTAGGCTTAGCCCCCCCAAACAAAGCTCCAAGCCCCCCAAATTGAAATATGAAACACTATAAATTAGTGGAATTTTTGTCAAATTTGAATGCCAAGCCCCCCCCCTGCACGAACGTAAAGCTCCCCTATTGACGATTTTCTGGCGACGGTTCTGGTTGTACGCAGGGTATTTTGTTTGTAAGGTTGATCTGATATGCCCTTGTACAGAATGTGATAAATGGCTATTCGATATTTGATGTATTTGCCAATGAAAATCTATTACATTTGCAATGCTTGTCTTCACAACATTGTAAAATTCACTTGAAAGATATTTCGGTCTTATGAAATCGTCTTTGTATATGTTTAATGCGTTGTTTTATTATTCCGCCTTGTCTTTGCTCAACTTCATTGTTTCATTGAGTTTCCCGTGCCGGAACAGTTACTTAAACGGGTATGCTTTTGATTTCACTTGTATAGAGCAAATCTCTAAGCAATTTGTAATTTTATTATCGGTCAATAAATGCAATGAGCAATCAAAATATTTCGAGGGTTTTTATTGGCATACTCTCCACTTGCAATATTTTAGCACTCTTCTGCGCTAAATGTTTTATTTCGTTTATTCTGAGATTGTTAGCCTCTGTATCGCCCCTGGCCCTCTTCAGAATTCAATAATTTTTAGGCTTTGCCCCTCAGAAAAATAATATCGGAAGAAGTCAATAAAAGTAGACAGCTGAGATGTCAACGTCAGAGAATTACTCAAAATTAACACTCAGAAAAGTGTACTACTGAGTAATGTTTGAATTGCGCGACCAATTTAATCACAAAAAAACTGATTGGTGGGTCCGTTGTGAGCAGGTTGTCAGCCAAAACATTTGCGTTGCACTGTATCGGTATTTCCGCTTGTAAAATAAACTGTTATTGGATTCTGACTGACGTCTGTGTTGCCCTGTTTATTGTTGACAAGTAAATTGGGTTAGAGCAGCATTATTCGTGCTTTCAGATCTTTCAGCATGTGAAGTAAGCTTGGAGGCCAAGATCGCTCTGTTGCTTTTCTTTTGCTTAGTGTTAACATTGATCAGACTAATGCAACATTGATCAGAGATAATGTTGCTTGCAATGACAGGAAACTGTTTTCGCAACGGCGACTGCAACTGCTGCGATAGCGACTCTGATGCATACATCCCAGATCCATGGGAAGTTCCGGATTGACAGCTAATATGTCGTGATCGATTGCACCAAAATACACTCGTGACTTCGTTTCTCATTGCACTATATGGTCTGCTAGGCCTATTGGTTTTCTTATAGGCACTCCAACTATTCATGATCTTGATACATATCTGCACAATGTCCAGCAGCATGTCGTACTTTTTCTCCGAAATACGAGGTCAGACTCCGAGCGCTCATACACGAACAACACAATTGAAACGGATCAACCAATCACAGCTCTTGATTGAGCGTTTGCTGTGCTAAAAATAAGTTCATTCGTACTTTCAATTGCTTTTACCGTCACCAGCCTTTTTTCCGTCCTTTAGCAACGCTTCAAAGAAGTGGAAACCGTACATGTGTCACTGAGTGTATAACAAAACGGTGTCATGGTAGAGCATCAATTTGCTTTATGGCCCAAAGAACTAATGGACATGTTATCTGTTACAACTCTCGACTCTTAAAATCCAACCAACCCTTCAAAGTAGCAAAAACAATGGCACGTTGTCACTCTGCGGCATAAATCTAAATTGGACGAAGCGCTGCAAAAATTGCTTCATGACAATGTGTACTTTAATGTCATTTTGTACGTATATGATACCAGACACCGTTTCAAATTGCTGTGGCACTTACAGGAAAAGTAATCATCGCTCGACCCAAAATCTGCGTTGTGTGTTGACTGTATAATTTGGCTATAGCAATTCAAAGTTTGCGTTTGAGTCAGGAATCTTCATAAATTTTCTCGTTATCAATTTTGGTTTCGTTACTATGTTTTACGGATACTTATAACAACGTTTTACGTCACCATCACCTGTATGTTTTGGCGCCTAACGTTATTTGCTTGAAACACTTATTCTCGTTGAAAATAAAACAGTTCTTTTCGAAAACATCCAAAATGGTTTTGTTTAAATCACTGAAGTTTGCTTCGTTGTTGCAAAGAAGTCAGAAACGTAATCACAGACCTGAGACATTTGCTTGATAATGCGGCTGCTCGTTCTCACACTATAATGCAGAATGTACTTCAACTGAACACGAGACATAGCACGCCACGATCAGCGCCAACATTTCAGATCACATACAGTCAGTGGCGTGCAGAGGTCTGGTGATGCCCGGGGCGACTGCTTGATTGGATGCCGCCCCTGCCAAAGCCTAGTATTGAGCAGTGGTGTATGGTGGTACGTTTTGGCGAAGTTTGTTGACACAACATGCGTGTTTGGGGACTCTGGGGCAGCGGAAAAACAGTTGAGGGCAAGCAGTGGTGGTATGAAAAGCAGTGGTGTTTGAGGTGGGGGTGCAAAAGTTTTAATTTGCTGTAGGGGGGTCCAAAAGTTTTGATTTGCTGAAAATCTGGGCGAAATCCCTAAAAATCCGAGTAAAAATGGCACCCAACAGTTTGAAATTTACAAATTACAAATAGATGGAGAATGCGCACAAAGTACGCATGAAAATTTTCGTTTTTTATTGTGTGGCTGTCTTGTGTATAATTACTAAGGAAAAAGAATAGATACGGGCCTGTGTGAGCCATTATGATCAGTCCGCCTGAACTGCCAATTAATGACGAAGCTCTAAACCAGGGGTTCCCAAACTTTCTCTGGCCATGTACACCTTCGGCGTTTCGGTAGATGAGTATGTACCCCTAAACATGGGCGCCGGAAGGTTTTTTCAGAAAAGGGCCAAAAGCGGATTTTCCAGGGGCAGTGGTGTAGGAGGCGGGGATGCTGGGGGTCAAAACGCAACCCAAATGTTTTGATTTATTGAAATCCGGCCAAATCCCTGAAAATCTGGGCAAAAATATCGCCCATCGTCGTTTGATTTCAAAAAATGGTGCCGAACGTTTGCAGAAAAACACATGAATCCTTTTTTTCGAGGTCACACCCAAAAAGGGTCCTTTATGGGAGAAAATTTATTGGCAAAAGTCACACAAAACTTTCGGCAAGTTTGGGGAACTTCGGGCAACAATCCTTCGCACGCCCAAAAATTTTCCTGCTCTTACGCTTATGTCCAGGGATTGGCCAAAAATATGTTTGCAGGAGGGGCCAAAAGTGGCAAAATTTCATTTTCACCACTCGAAACAAAGAAAACAACTTTTTTTGTAAAAAATATGATGGGAAAATGTCAAATTTAAAAATCTTTGGGGTCCTTGCCCTCCCCTCCGTCGCCCATGCCTCAAACATTTTATAAAAAATAGGCCGAGGGAAATAACAAAAATATGTTTACTAATAAGCATAGGCCTATAATGAATTTTGTAAAGAAATGGATCACAAAAAATAATTAAGTTTTATCGAATTTTGTAAACACTAAATGCATGGTAAATTGGCATTTCATTGATTTCTTGAAATGGAAATCAAGAAACGCGGCATGAGAATGTTTGGTTATCTGAGACAATCATACCTTGTTCATGTCTCATTGGTCCCACCCTATCGTAACAAACGTCCCACGGGTGGGGATCAATGGGACGTTTTAGTGAAAAAATTTAAATGCAAATAAAACTGTCGAAACATGTCTGACGATTCAACTTTTTTATGTTAAATTATGCAGAATAACCCAAACTACAAGAAAACCATTACTTGATCTTGAATGTATCAGCCAGTTTTATGAAACAAGCCAAAATGTCAAAATTGTCCCATTGGTCCCACATTTCGCCTATAATGAATTTTGAAAATAATAGTCACTGATATTTATTTTTTATTTCAATCTTTGAACCACACACGAAGTTCACAGAGCACAAGCACACACTATCTGCTCAACACAGATTGACAATAACAGACACAGAACGTTTTGTAACGGCGTTGGTGGTAGGACCACAGGATTACAGACACTTGCTAGCTAACTTGTAACACTTCGTACAACATTGCATTACAGACACTTTCTTAGCATGGTTGTTCGCTAACTCGTAACAATTGGTACAACACTGCATCCAGAGTAGGGCACGTTATCGCATGTTAAGAAATAGAGTTCAACCCTGGTCAATGCCAAGTGAAGCACGAATGCGTTGTGGCCTGCACAGTACACACGCCCTCAAACTAACACATGAACGTCCGGGCCTTCAGTCCTAAAATAAAATGCGGTTGTATTGTTAAAAGAATAAGTACGAATATAAACAAACTGACTGCATCAAAGCGCGCAGCCATATGTTGTTAGACTTGCTGCATCTTTCGAGAAACAGGTAGACATTTTATATCAATAAAGCCTCGAAGGTAGGAATGTTATATTGAACCTGACGGCTACTAACACTCACTCGCCACGGCATGTTGTACAGTGCCCTGCAACCAAAGTTAAATAAGCCCCAAACAATATCTGGAAGTACACCTTCCTGAAATCACACCATAATTGTGATGCATACATGGGTGTACAGAAGTAACGAAAAAGTATATTTTTCGCTGCGTTCGAACATTGGGAAAAAGAAGCTTTTGATATCGCAGATGTGTCTGAATATCTTTGTCATCTAAGCTCAGTATCTCATGCAATCCCCAAATATTTGTAGTGGCTAACAGATTTTACTCTTTGTACACTCAGTTTCAGCAACGGGATGACCGTGCTTTTTGCACTCTTAGCCTTAAACGTCATACAAGCAGTTTTTCTGCAGTTGAAAATACAGTAATTTCATGCAACTCTGCATAAGCCTGACACACATCTAGTATACTTTGCAACCCACGTACGCTAGGTCAAAACACACAAATATCATCAGCAAACATCAAGCCGTTCAATAAGATTTCAACCATATAACACCCAGCTTTAATATCGTTTAGTTCAAGAAATAAATCATCTAAATATACAGCAAACAAGTATGGACTCAATACTCCCCCTTTTCTAACCTGATTAGCAACATGCAACCGTTCAGACAAATTCATATCTATAAATAGTTTGAAATGAATAATGTATGAACATATTTTTTCCCTTCTATTGCTAATCTTAAATGTACCCCTTCAGATAGGCAAATGTACCCCAGTTTGGGAACCCCTGCTCTAAACGAAGCACATATTGCAAGAACAGGTGTGCGACTGTATTAGCACAAAAAAAAAACGAAACGGGAAACTAGTGATGCATCATAAAATCAGCTAAATCAAGC
>Ga0210059_1013206_pt1 | contig 12380 bp, 13 predicted proteins | sample Ectturendosymbi2_FD_188042 | JGI IMG/M metagenome (GOLD analysis project Ga0210059, IMG submission 188042) | Ecteinascidia turbinata endosymbiont from Florida, USA - Sample 2 (SPAdes) (version 2) | ecosystem: Host-associated > Tunicates > Ascidians > Unclassified | place: Key West, Florida...
ATAGCCAAACTATGAACACTTGAGCAGAGTCTCAACCAAACGATTCAATGCAATAAACCCTTACATCAGAGCACGCATTCGCAACTTGCTTCATTTCCTTGTAGCTCTCTGTATCAGTTGGTTTGAATTCGTTCTTTGCTTTTGTCTGTTCAAACTCTTTTTTGTAGGTTTTCTGAAACAACCAAAACATTCTTTAAAACTTTGTGTTTTCTCAAAATAAAACACTATGAAACCACACAGGTAGATATTTGCATATTTTAGGAGACCCATATTTCGTTTTTGAATGCATTATACGGCTGTGTGAATGCAGTCGTTATATCACTGGTATCAACATCCTGCCTGCTGTTATTTCTAACTATATTGCGACCAACTGTTTATCCTGTCATAACTGCATTTGAATTTAAGAATTTTCGCACTTCAAGATGTTTTGCAATGCGTATTAAACCCAATGTTTCCCAAAGTGTTTTTGTCTACCAACGATCTGAATGTGTTCCGATGTAAGACATTGTTTGCAATGGATTCAACGTGTGCATCAGCAAACTGTGTGGATATCATGAAGCGCAAATAGTTGCTTTTGTTTCACGTGAAATCACAAACATTTTATTTTCAAAATCGTGTGAAAACTCAATGCCGATTATCTTTTCTCGGACACCCAATTTAAATATTTGAGTCGCAGTGAGATTATAATTTGAAAAAAACGTACTTCAGGTGGTTTAGTCACATTTTTAACATCTGTTGCGTAAAGTTTCCCAAATTGATAACCCTTGCTGCAAACGTTTTGGTCATGTTAGCAATTGTTGGTCTTTTTGAATAGCAGTCCTTGCAATGAGCATCAATGAAACAAAGCTGCATTCAAACCTCAAACGCGAAAACTTCACATGACATCCTGAAATTTATAGTTGCACAGGATTTTGCACCTGTCGTTGATGCACTTGTGAAAGAAATAGTCACGAACTTTCTGATGCAGGTTCAAAATAATATAATAAATCTTTTTTCAGGTATTTTTCAGAGATATTTTCATACCGAGCATACATTTTTAGCTCTTTTTCTCTGAAGGGGTTAATCTGGCAGCAGCTTTAGGAGATTTGTATCCGCTGAGCATTTCATGTTCATAAACTGCATGCATTTACATGGCAAGTTAATAACTCAGCTTTCTTTCCAGAAAAATTCAACCCTGTGAACGCTTTCAATGTTGAATTCAAGGAAATTTCAACTGAGAGCTCAACAAAACAACTCACGAACCACAACCCCGGTGAAAAAACTTCAAATATTTGTAATGCTAATAAATTGTTGATAAAAATATGTGAAACAACAAGGACCGGAAACGACATAAAATTTGCAGAATGCTGACAAAGTGAGTTGGAAAAATTGGAGAGACAACAATTTGATAAACAACGGCCTCAAAAGTTATGAACGTCGTGGCTGCAATTACAATGCAATGAAAACGCAAGTTTCAGATATTCGCCGGAGATTGACTGAAAACTCAACGCCTGTGTGATAATTCCAATTATGACGAGGGGTCAAATTTACACATTCTTTCATAACTCTGTACACATTCTTTCAGAAACAGAATTGGAAAGTCATGCTAATGTACATCAAATACATTCGCTCCTGTCTATAACCTTTGAAAATCAAAGGAATTTGAAGAATGGTGAGCAAAATGGCTGATCAAATTCCGAAGTCAATAAAACTCTAACTGGACTCAAAGAACATTACATGTTCAAACATGAATGTAGACATTTCTGCAAAACGTAATACACCTTATTTTTATAACCTTTCATTGATTGATCGCTTGTGTTTCGATCTCTTTTTTAAACTATTTCGTCAAAAGTTTAACACTAAACGCAATGAAGAAAATACTTGCAATCGCAATCACGATGTCATGCAGAACGAGCATGGATGTAATGAAGATGTCAGTGACGATCACTGTTGTAATTTGGTCTTTCATACGATATTTGCAAAAGCTCAAAGCAGAACTAATGAGCAAAAACAAAGCAAATTGAAGATTCCACTCGCAAGATGAAAAAAATTGAATCCCGGGTTCTTTCTAGTAATGCAACTACCGGTAAAGATTTTCTTGTATCAACCATAATTTTATGAGCGTGTAATAGGATCGAAAAAAATGGCCACAAGACCTATTTCTAATTTAACTTACGTCACTCTGTACTTTCTTGACGTCAGTATGAGCTTCATATTCAGGAGTGATGTGGACTGGATAATAAACCAACTGCTTGTCATAATCCCAGTCCTCTTTGTAGTTTTTCTGCATTGTATAAACATATATACTATGGCACAGAAATTAAAAAGTAATGCTTTCTTCACCAGAAACCTCAAAAAAGCAAACATCATCAGATGTTTAGAAAATTACTTATATCACTATTTAAAATGTACCGCTTTTCTCAATGATAATGGTTCAAATACACGCTAAAACATGGATAACGCTTCCTTGGTTAAGATAATTCGATTAATTTCAAAATGAGAGCGAAAGGCACCAAATAAAGACATGTTCTTGAACAATACCCAAATGTTGGCTGCACCCACACTCATTACTTGCTCCTAAACACTGAACACTTACAAAACGCACAATAGAAACAAAAGCAAAACATTTCCAACCATCAAAACGAAAAAACTTGCAACATGTCTCTTTGCACTGTTGGATTAAAGGTTTAACTTCATCACTCACATCTGATATAAGTTCAGCAGCTTTGATTCCTCTTTGAACAACAGGATGATCAGAACTGTCCATTGTTTGGAATCCTCTGTAGTTATCAATTGTTTCTTTACGTTGCTTCTGATATTCTCGCTGAAAGTGTGAAATGCCGTGGTTTAAATCCAATCACAAGCAATTTCACTAAAGTACACGTAATGCAGGGGTTTGGGAATTCTCCAAGCAGCAAAATGCATTGCATCAAAACAAAAGTTGCAAATACATGATGCCGCCTGTACGAGACCTACCCTTCCAAAGAAACAAACCCAATGGCACCGGGAACTGTAGTAACATGTAATACGAAGGTGCGCAGGTTATTGTCAGAAGGGTGTATTCCAAGGATTGTACCCACGACAGAACAGAACTTTGTTGACTCATTCAATACAGCGACATCTAACGATTGGCCGAAAGGACTCTCTTTAGTTTCAGTGGTTAACAGCACCATGTGTTGGCAAATATAGTTATTCGCTCCACTATGGACGATAGCTGAGATTCTTGTTTCGGTTACAAAAGTATAGTTATCTTTTAGTTCGGTAATGAAATGGAAATAGTCATGGTGTATGCTATAACAAAAAATCCGCGTTTTCAATGTGTTTGAATATGTTTAAGTATTGCTCACGTTTTTCATCATTTCACCTGAAAGTTTTTACTTACAATTACAGGATTGAAAATGTGTACTTCCCGAGAAATCGATTTCCTGCAGTAAAATGTTTTGTGAGCAGATTCGACTGTTCTCGTTTTACCTCTGTGGTACTTTGAAACTTGGGTCTATTCCATTAAGCACAAAGAACGCTGAAAAAGCTTCACGGAGAGTTGAACGCACGACCACGAGGTGAGGTACATGTATTATTCGGTATACTGTGTGGGTCAAAAGTAGAACTGGCTATGAGCTGACAAAAAAAATGCAGGAAGTCACTATAAAGCAAAACAGTTCTTGGAAATCAATTACACTGAATGTATTATCTGATAATGGAAGAGTGAACACCAATTCTGGTTATAGGTGCAATACCCATATCATTCCAGTACTCAAGTAACATTGCCACGTACTGTACACGAAATAAAGCAACAACATACGTCACTGGCATTCTTTGCAGTTTCCTTCGCTCGAACAAACTCAGGTGCATCAACAGGAAGATTATACTGAGTCATCATCTTCGCTGCTTCTTTGGGGTAGTCAATCTGGAAAATACATTGAACAGGGTTATTCGCAAAATTGAATTTTTGAAAAAATGCACTTGCTGATTTCTTTCATTTGTGAAACTCAGGGACTTACATTCACTGCATTACAAATGATTTCTCTCATATTTCGTTTTCAGATTACCGAAGTCGATTTTGACAAAATTGTAGTAAGCTGTGATCAACGCTCTCCAAGGAATTATCTCATATTGCACAAGAATAGCCGTAAAGACTCGTGTTTAGTTAACAGATTAATCAATTTTGAAAAGAAAGTTTGAAAAAACGTTACAATATTTCTTCAAGGGCCAACGCATTTGCAATAAATTCAAAACGTATAATACCGTATCTTTGAGTGGAATATAAAAATCACTTCAAGTGTGTTAAATTCCATTTTACATCATGAAGACAGTGATATAATCATTAAAAGAAAATATCTAGCAGGGAGATTGATTTCGCAGGACGGCATTTCTGCATTGATTTGTAGAACTACTTTCAGGACAAGCATTTTCAAACGAGACAAACATTTACGTTTAAAAATTGTTTGAATAACTAGCAAGTTATATTACTCGACATGGGTCAGACAAAATGATCAGACCACAATCTCGCCACATTTTAAAGAATTTTGTGATTGTGTTTCAACAATACGTTTCAAAACAAACTTTCAACAATATCGCATTGACAAAAATTTTTAATCATTTCCCGTCAGTTTCGAAAAAAATATATGAAAAAACTCTCCGAACTACCCAATGTCTAACTCAGTATTAAGGCAAACAAAAACTTGACTGAATTTATAACAACGCGAAAATACTTGGAAATAATTGTTAGCTTGTTTTAAGCATTGCACCAAAGCAATCACCACAGAAGCTTACAGAACTTGCGAGATTCGTAGCTTTCTTGTGCAGTTCATGCTCAGGGTAAGCAACGGTAGGATCTGTTGGTCCTTGACCTTTTATGCTCTCCTTGTACTCCTTTGTGTAAGGATGAGTAGAAGCCAATTGTTGGGAAGATATGGCGTGTGTTATATCTTGCCCATCTGTAGGAAGTACCTTGTTTAAAGTGTGTATCACATTTCAATTTTTGCATCAAATTAAAATGTTGGTGCAATAAGAAGTATAAAAATATGATTTGAAGCAAACCCAAAGAAATTAATTGCTCACCTGGTGGGACATTGACATCTTTCAGCATTTCCTTTGACTTTTCACTGTACAACTTATTGCTTTGAACAGGATGGAGTTGTTTCGCTAGCGCCATCTCGGGAGTTTCTGGAACAGGGGTTGCTCCTTTTCCTTTGTTTGCTTCATGAGCTTCCTTGTATTTTACCTGGAAGTTTGCAACATACTTTGAAAATTGTTTGGTGCTGGTTCATTAATTGAACAACTTTGCTGTGTCGCAAACCGGTGAAATAACGGGAAGTTAAACGGTTTTCTTTGTTACTGAATATTGGTCCCAAAATGTGGTTTAATATTCCTGAAAATTTGAAATCTCTTTTGCCTTATTCATTTCGAAAACAATATAAAAACGTCCTGCTATCCTGCCAAAATCCCTGTTCATTTTCGCTTCATATGCTTGTCACTTTTCTGTAATATTGCATTGATGCCCGTATTCTCTCTCCTATCTTTTACCTCTACAGTTGTTCACCCTACCATCCTGTACATAGGCATGCTTTTCTCCCACGGTGTTTTGTTGTTTTGTTGCTTATTTTACCTGACACTGACCGATGCTTTTTGTTGCTTTTCTTTTATTGCTTGTGAATCGTCTTCAATACAAAATTTATTTGTGCTAACAATAGGGCTGGCTGAGAACTTGAACCAGATGGTCTTTCGCCAAACCTTTGTGATTCAACATGTTAGAACACGATCATTAAAGTGTACTACCTAAAATTTCTGAAGTTTTTATATTCTCATCAACATGAAATCAATTTATGATCTTAGATGTTATTGTTTTTCCCCTTGCTGCATTCGTGTTACTTCGTAATTTGAATCACAAAAATGCATGAATAAACAATAACCAGTTGCAAATTTAGGTCTTAGCAATGTGACTGTACAAACTACACGAAATGTTTCCACAGTTACGGCATATCAGACGTCTCTACGGCAAATGATCTAACACTGCTAGATCCTTTAACATCCAAACGGAATTACTTCGCATTGAGAAAGGGATCCTTGGAAGATGGAAGAGCGTTTCAAAGATCTTATCAACCCAGTCATCCTCATACTATTGGACACAGGGGAGCTGCACCTCGTGAGGAAAAAAATCATCACTGCGACTGAATTGAACACATCGTTTAGTGCTGGGAATTCCGAACGATAAGATGAAATCTAACCCACGATGCATGAAGCCTTGACGAGAGAATGGAGAAGGGATTCTCTAATTCGTGTGTCATGTGTCGTGGCGTTGAATAAGGGTACCAAACACCTGGCAAACTGGGGTGATCATCCCTAAACACAAGAAGAAAGACAGAAGAGGAATCCACTAATTACCGGGATAATTCTCTCCGAAACCTTCACGTAAAACTGAATGCCAAGAACCTCGAATGAAGATGCTGCAAGACAGCACAACATAAGCTGGGGGATAACCAATCAGGTTTTCATCTTGACCGTAGCAACAGAGACCAAACTTTTTCTCTACAAGAAGTCTTGGGTGCATGTCAAAGATGCCTCCGCATGTTTCGACAACCTCGATAAAGCATGCGACTGGGTCCTTTGAGGAAACTTTGAGGAATGTTGTAGGAATTTGGTGGTGATATCCACGTGCTTCTGACCGTCAATTCACCGTATTCCTCCTGCTAGAGATTCATGTCCTTGCCAGCAGGAGTAAGCCAAAACTGTTTTCCGTTCATGTTGGTCTCTGATAAGAGAGTCTTTTGTCACCAGTATCTCTTTACAGTGCATAGGCTATTAATTAGATAGACGATCAAAATCAGGTCGACGAGGATGTCACTTTTCTATGCTGCAGGATCACCCATTTGTTCCTTACTGACGATTGGTGTTGTTTCCTCTTTTGAACAAGGAATTCCGCACTCACATTGTTGATTTGGAGTTGAGAGCTTTGAAGCTATATTGAAAATTAGCTCTAAAATTGCCGAGGTATCTTGTCTCTCCAGAAACTAAAGTTAGTGTACTTTGCAAGTAAGTGATAATACACTGCAGTAAACCGAGAAATTCAAGTGTCTTTGCATGCTATTTTCAAGTGACGGGAGGCAGAACAAAGAGAAGAATGATGCACAGGTTGAAGAAGTTGTTCTGCGTATGCTTTATTGCCCCATGGACACACAAAAAAGGAACTTTCACACTCCGAAAGGATGTCAGTTTTCACATCTGCCTTAGTTCGATCACCAACAGTCACGAATGTTGGGCAGCGACTGCCAGAGTGCTATCTCAAGTACAACGGGCAGAGTTGTGTCGATTCAAAACCTCCTAGGGTTACTGCACCACCCCTCCGACAGGAAAAGCGGGTGCGAAATTGAATGAAAGAATCATGCTTCATATTCAAACCAGCTGTAACATCAAGTAAAATTAAATCATTGTACATCAAATATCTTACGTCGGAGCACGCATTCGCAACTTGTTTCATTTCTTTGTAGCTCTCTGTATCGGTTGGTTTGAACTCGTTCTTTGCTTTTGTCTGTTCAAACTCTTTTTTGTAGGACATCTGCAAACAAACGGAAAATTTGTAAGGATCTTTCTACATGTGAAAAGTACACATCACGTTTCAAAATATTATCACAAAACAGAACACATGAGCTCCTCAAACATAAGCTTAAAACTACTTGTTTCCATATTGAAACTCCTCAGAAAAAATACGTCTTATGTATTTCCATTGTTGGAGCAGCACATCCAAGAACATGCGGACAATAATTGCTGCTGGATTGAATGTAACAACTCCGTTTATATTGAAATAGCATCTTTTTCAGCAATAACAGCAAATGAAATCATTGCTACGTTGAACGTACGTCACTCTGAACTTTCTTGACATCAGCATGAGCTTCATATTCAGGAGTGATGTGGACTGGATAATAGACAAATTGCTTGTCATGATCCCAGTCTTCTCTGTAGTTTTTCTGCATTTAGGATGTTATTTTTTATTTTTGCAGCTTCAAAAAAGAAACTGAAAGGAGCAGAAAACAGGAAAAATGTCACTGCAAAATACTGAGCAAAATCCCGATAACATCTGAAACTTACATTTGATATGAGTTCAGCAGCTTTGATTCCTCTTTGAACAACTGGATGATCAGAACTGTTCATTGTTTGGAATCCTCTGAAGTTATCAATAGTTTCTTTACGCTGTTTCTGATATTCTCGCTGAAAGTCAAAAACTCACAGAGTCGCGTATATTGTGGTTGCATATAACTCCTTAATACCTAAACTACAAGGGATTATTAATGTTCTGCAGAGAAATGTTTAGAATGAATCTAACCATTAAGAGTAATTTAGCAACTCAAATTCGATTTTGAATATCTGCAATGATAACAAGTGCTATCTTCGCATTGATACATTGGTTCAAAGCAATATTTCCTCAGGCATGAAGTTGTAGGTAATTTCTATCCAAATAACACAAGCAGGTAAATGAGAAGCAAGTTACTTACGTCACTGGCATTCTTTGCAGTTTCCTTCGCTCGAACAAACTCAGGTGCATCAACAGGAAGGTTATACTGTGTCATCATCTTCGCTGCTTCTTTAGGGTAGTCAATCTGGAAGACAAACTTAGAGTGTTTCCATTTACATAAGCGTAAATCTTGGAGCAGTTGCTTGATAGGTAAGAAAGTTCTCTTGCATACTGTTCCACCTGAGAAACTGTATATGAGTGGCCAACGCTGGCATTGGCAAAATTTAAATATAAAAGTTGATCCTTCATCTTTCCTGTTATTTAATATTTACAATGTAAATTTCCACATAATTGTCTTTTGACCGAAGTTTGTGTGTAAACCATAAGGCAGAAGTTGGTTAACGGGAATAGGTATATTGTCACCATTGCTTCAAAACTACAAAAGTTGAAACGAGGTCAAGATTTTTTCAAAAAGATCCATTTTTGTAACTAAGCAGCCGAACAAGTCGTTTCACAATATTTAGGTTTGAATCAAAATACGTTTTTCGTTTCGTTGAATTATGATTTTCATGTGCACTTAAAATATTGAAAACAACCTGAAACTCTCAGGTTGTTTTGGACCAGGACAATTTAATGATGAGTGATAAGCCGATGTTTCGAAAACAGATGCAACAACAATAAGGACCATATAAACACAGAAAATCCAAACACACAAAACATTCGCAAAGTACGGAGCATATGTCGAGACAATGAGGATCAAATTTGTTCATCAAGATCAAGAAGGTGTTTTTTGACCTGTGTTCGCAAAGTAGTAGGACCCAGGAGCTTGATATGCAGTTGAAGAGACAGCCATGCTTCTGCTCCTCCGCACTGAATTGATTTCTTTCTAATATGTGTACTTACTGATTTGTTGGAGCGGTTTCTAGTGTCGTAACTATATGATGTTTTCAAATATTTAAACAGATTGTCAAAAATTTTGGGCTATATTTTGTGATGAAAAGAGTCAGTGATTGTAATTAACGTTAGTTTTATTGTATTATCCAATGTTAAAATTTGAAGGGATTTGCATAAATCTGATGCTTGCGTCCGCTAATCACTGTGGTTCATCAGTCGAACGATTTCATTCTGTAGGATTCTTGTCCTTTTAGTGATGTTTTAGAGGCATTACTCCAGCAAGCCAGCCCGTATGAAAGATGTGAATAAACTAGAGCATAGTAGACAGTTTTAAGAGTGGAGATGAGTGAAAGGTCCGCAACCTAACAGAGCGTATGAAGCACTTGCAAGTTTTTTACACACATGATCTATTTGCTGTTACCATTTTTATTGGTTGTCAATACAGACTCCAAAAGGTGTTTAACCTGGTTCAGTTCTTCAACAGCTCGAGTGACAACATTAATCTCAATTTGTTTATGTTTTTGACTCCTGGTGAGTAGCACAAATTTTGTGTTACAGCAATTTAAGGCAAGTTTATTGGATGCCAACCAGTCATCAGCTTGTTTCATTTCGCTATTTTCAGCAGCTTGTTGTGTACTCATGCAATTCGATTTAAGAAAAGGAAAGTGTCACCTGCGAATAATACAGTTTGGAATGCAGAGGCTCGAGGTGAATCATGTATCTAGAGCAAAAATAGCAGAGGGCCAAGAATCGATCCTTGTGGGACACCACATGTTATATCAATGCGTGATTACTCTATTTCTCCGAGTTTTGTAAATTGACACCTGTTAGAGAGATAGCTTTGGACAAAGTCACTTGTCACGCCACGGACTCCATACTTTTACACTTTGCATAGTTAGACCTCACGCTTTACAGTGTCCAAAGCTTTGTTTAAATCACGTAAAACGGCGACTACCTGCTCTTTGTTATCTAACGCCTGAACGATCTTTTCATGTAAATAATATATTCCATGTTGTGTGGAACACGTTGATCAATAACCTAGCTGAAAGTTTGGTAGGTTTTCATATTTTTGTAGCAAGGAGGAAAGCATGCACCAATTTTGCAAACACTTTTGCAACATGCGACAGTACAGATATAGGTCGATATGAAACACACTTCGCCTGCCCCTGCAGCACTCGACCAAAGGAACGTTCCGATGGTTTCTACACCATCGAGGATGTTATGCCTTTGTCATTTCACTTTGTGCGCAGCACTCTTTCGCTCAGTATAGCACGCCTCCTGCGCCGCCAAAGAAAACTATTGGAGAGAGACTCATGACCAGGTTTAAACAACAGAGTAAATCGGGCTACCTTAGAAAACTTTCAATATCACAACAGCAAATATTATCCATGACAGAAATCAATTAGTTCATTCAATTTCACACGCGGCACTGCCAAAATTATCCTCACGAAACTTACAGAACTTGCGAGATTCATAGCTTTCTTGTGCAGTTCATGCTCAGGGTAAGCAACGCCAGGGTCTGTTGGTCCTTGACCTTTTATGCTCTCCTTGTATTCCTTTGTGTAAGGATGAGGAGAAGCCAATTGTTGAGACGATATGGCGTGTGTTATATCTTGCCCATCTGTGAAACACAGTTTGATTGCATGTCATGTTCATTAGCATTTAAACACATATAAATCAGCTTGTAGCTTCCGACATATGTCCACTAGTAGTCACTGTATACCGCATTTCTCTGTGATATCCCATTCAGAGATTGTTGACAAAAGCAGGAAAGTGTGAAACGTCCAAGAACGGGTCAGTGATGAATTATGGAACAGATGACAATCAAATCAGTTGCGATCATGATGTCAGTAACCGACTGGGTAAAAAATGTCGGACATTTCAAACAATGGGGCTTTTTTTCACAATGAAGGACACTTTTGCAAAGTTTCAAATTTATTGCTGGTTGTTTTGGATGAAACTTACTTTCACTCAAAAACAGAATCCTCGTTTCGACATTTTGCTGGCCCAAGTCATTTTGCAGATAACAACAGCACAAGCACATAAAGAAGCACCTGAGAAATGCATAATGTTCATCCTCCAGAATATGTGTGCTTAGGCGCTTAGCTAAGCAATGCAGTTAATTTCCTTGTGGTGTGAACAGTGGTGATCTCAGTTGGGATCAAATCAAAACGAACTATAGTGTTTGAGATCAAGAATAGCCAGGCAATCAATCATGACAGGAGTGCCATGTACGGCTGAACGGCCGCAAATAGTAAAACTGAATTATTAGAATTGAAAAATGCACCGATTGTTGCAGATTGTGTGCATACAAATCAAAAGTTGTGATTTCCTTCTGGAGAATGATCTCTATTCTCGGTTGCAAATGTGTGCTATGGGGCTCAAACACAGGTATCTTGCAAACTAACTCTAACTTTTACTAACTCTAACTTGTGTTGCTTTGGCAGCAAACACGCCTAATGTCAGACCTAGCTGTTCCCTATGCAAAACAACTTGAGCGGTTATAGCTTGTTGCTTGTGGAACAAAAACAGGATTTTCTAATTGCACGCTGGAAATGACAGCAGTGCTTTCCACATTCGCAAATTTCAAAACATTTTCAATGGAATAGTTCAGCTGACCTCGCGATGCTGAAGGAAAACCAGATTATTACAAGATTTTCATAAAACCTTCATCTGCACTTCAGACATTGAAGCGCGATTTGGATTCAGTTCAAAACAAAAGAACGTTTCTGTCAAGTGGAAACGATCGATTCTAACTGATGTCCAACATCAAAGTACTTATCCCAAGCAGGAATCACCTGACCTCCAACATTTGACATTGTTCCACGTAAGAGTTCAATACAGAACATTCTTAAAAAACATTCACCCGAAAAGAACTTTTTTGTTTCGAAGGAAAAGTACGGTTGGAACGCTTCAAAGCATTTTACAAAATTTTCTATCATACCTGGAGGAATATTGACATCTTTCAGCATTTCCTTTGACTTTTCACTGTACAATTTATTGCTTTGAACAGGATGGAGTTGTTTCGCTAGCGCCATCTCGGGAGTTTCAGGAACAG
>Ga0210059_1013207_pt1 | contig 12380 bp, 6 predicted proteins | sample Ectturendosymbi2_FD_188042 | JGI IMG/M metagenome (GOLD analysis project Ga0210059, IMG submission 188042) | Ecteinascidia turbinata endosymbiont from Florida, USA - Sample 2 (SPAdes) (version 2) | ecosystem: Host-associated > Tunicates > Ascidians > Unclassified | place: Key West, Florida...
CTACCAATTACTTGCATTGCACGATCACTGGTAGAGGCAATTGACATGAAGTTTCTAGCCCAAGGAAAGGTATAAATTTTTCTAGGAAAATACCTTGCACAAGAAAGTTTTTGTGTGTTATGCAACAACTGCTTGCACCTTACAAAGACAACTCCAGTTAATTGCATATTGGATAAACGCATAAACCGCTTTATCCCATAAGATTCTGGATTCCCAAACCAAAGCCATTCACATGTGAAGAAAATAGTCCAGTCAATCATATAAACTGAATATTCGCACAGAAATGTTGTTTTATTTGTAGATTAATATCACTTGATCGCATATTTCACTTGAAAGAAAGATTAAGTGCACTGCTCAGATGAAAGCCACGGTGCCATTAATTTGACTGTCCTCATGGGGATAGTCAAAAAACGAAATTGCCATGTTTTGCCAAGGTGCTAAAATCAACACCGCAGGTTTAAACTCAAGCAGTGAATTTGTAGATTCACCTGAAGAGAAGGTAGCTTTGCTAACTAACTGGCTTTACAGAACAAACAAAAGAAGTACTAGTGTCAGTAAATTATTTTTGTTATGTTCATTGTCTAATCTCAAAGAAAACTATAAGACAGCTTTGAGACATAAATGTGTTAACAACTGCATTACTCAGTCATAAGCTAGCAGAAGAATCTTGACCACAAGTGTGGGAAACATTGAACAACTGACACAAACAATTATTACGTTGCACACACAGTGTGCAAATTAAAGATACCATGCAATGCACAGCCCTGCAATAAGTTTGCATAATTCCATTTCAATTGATGACCGTTACTCTGCTAAACACTGCAGGATTTCAGAATATGAAATATCATGAACAAGGGATTTTTAGAACACCTAGAAGCACTTTACATCCTACTAGAATCTATCATCTTATAGGTTCTATTTGAATAAGATGACAGCCTGACTGATGATGCGCAGTGCTACGTGAAATCGATTTCCTATTAAAAATTTGTGATTGATTGCTTGCTTCTTTCACCTGTGGAGTGAAGTTACTTGAATACAGATATGCACACATTTGAATCATCGCAAAAACATGAAAGCAGAGCCCAGTCGACTGATTCCTCAAAAGCCTATAGAAAACCTAGAGGTTTTATTTGCCCACTGTGTAATGTAGCAACTTAGCAAGCAGGGGGAGAGATGTATAACAAGGCGGTACGGTAAACTTGTGAATATTTGTCTGATACAGATAATCGCATATTCCAGTTAAATGCATAAAAAAGCTTCACAAATTGGTTATGTGATTAACCGGATTCATCTGAAAAAAATGTAGCCTAGGCCCAGGGTTGCTAGATAGAAAAAAAACTGTAGCCAAACTCAGTTCAAAACATAGCTAAGGAATGGTTGCATCTTTACCAAAAGATCAATTTTCTCACTGGAAATCAGTCGTTTACAGCTCTTTTATCATTTGCCTTACATTTTACCAGAAAACGTGTAAGTTTTCAACATTTTGCAAATATTTCTAAATATTCAGTTTCAACAGTTTGCAAACATATTTTATAAGTGTGAAAAACCATGCTTCTACTTTCGAAACTATCACACTTTCATTTGATGTCATGAATTTTCAAACCACCAGCAGGCTTAAAATTAGTGACCCTACATGTGAGTGTGTAAGCAAATACGTGCAAATATACAGGGCGTACATAAAAATGACACTGGAGCACATTTTGACAGAATACCTTACAAAAAATGATACATCAGTATATTTCGCCGAATTGAAAAATTTGAAGCCAAATGCTTTCAAAAAACTCACCAAACCAAAATATTTGTAGCCAAACACTTTCAAAATTTGCCAGATTTCCAGATCCTGGTGATAAATTCATCAATATGGCAACCCTGCTGAGACCAAGCTGAGGATGTTTGATTAATAACTGTAATCTCGCAGAGGTTTAGAACGCTGGACAGTGACTACACGACCTGTTATTTAGCTCCTTACGGCACTACTTACGTCACTACACACGGCCATGAGCTTGTTGAGTGTTTCTTTCTCTTACTCAGGAGCGCAAAGTGTGCTACTGCAAAATTTATTGTGATTGCAGAACTCATTGAAACCATTTGTTTTGTCGACTTTGCAATTTTTCACGTTTATTTAATCCAAATTTATTTCGAATCTAAATGTTCAAAAAAAATTTTATTTTTGGATTCGACAGATGTACTCTGGGAAGGGCCTTCAAATGATAAATGTTGGAAAGAGGTGCAAAAATAGGAAAATAAAAATTGCATGTGTGGAAAAAAGAATCAAATACTTGGGTAAACAGGAAGGCAAAAAAAGGAGGGATAGGAATTACTTCATACAAGGGAGGATCATGCTTTGAATATTAATGTGTTTTTAGTGGTGAAAGCTATTTATCTTCACAGGTAGAGATCCAAAACTACGTTTTTCTGCAAAAGGGACAGTGTAAGAGTAATAAATGGGTGGTTTGTTTAGGATGTCATGTCACACTGTATAGTGCTGTGATAAGACGCTTTGAATCGCTGTCATCCTATTATCTGGCTTGCTCCCAAGCACCTTGGTGCACTGAACATCTCTTGAAAACTTGTTTGTTATCATAAGTTTTCACATAAATACCATTTGCATATGTTAGGTTTTGATTTAGCAGAAAAGTCTTTTTGCTTGGACATGAGAAATGGTTGATTTGTCGTGTTTTCCATGGCAACCACAAAGTGCACAGTGCTTACTTGCAAGGCCCTTAGAAACCTTTAGTTTGTTATTTTCTCTTATTTAAATAAAAATGCTTGTAATTGGTTAGTTTTTGTCCAATTGTTTTTAGTTAATCATTGCCTTCCAACTTAAATTTTTTTACTTTCTTTGACAGAGTTTGCTGGTGGGGAATGATGTAGTGGGAACATTGGGTCATCTTTTGCCACATTTTGTGGGACATAGGCTTTCTTCACATTTTGATGCCACTGCTACCATGTCACTTGTCATGTCCACAGGAAAGTTTGAGTGGATAATTTTTTCTTAAGTCGTTTTAGGCTGGTGTGAGGTAATCTTCTTTCCTTTCATTGGGTGATCTCAATATTGTTGCCTTTCCAAATAAGATTGTCTTAAATGTCACATTTGTTTGGTGTAATCTCCTGTTAATGAGCTGTCTTCCTTCAACTATGAGCTTTATAAAGCCTAGCAACAAATCCAAAATCATCTTCAGCAGTTATGCAATGTTTAATTACTAACCCAGTAGTTGAAGCATTTCTTCTGTCTGCTTTCTTGACGTACACATTACTGAGATTCATACAAGTAACACTCTGCCTGAAGATAAATTCATTTTCACACAATTAACTTGGACTGTTTGATAGACTGGGAAAATGATTGCAATGATTAAGAGTCACTAGCATTTCAAATCTCAATGTTTAATTTGTCTTATAACAATTCAAACAATGTTTAAAATTATGTTGTCTTACCTGTGAATATATGGACAGTCATCACCATCAGGGCAGATGCCAGTGGTTTCATCATATTTGCTGCAATATACATCAGCACTGTAATTAAAAGTTCCATCTCTTCGACGAACAGGACGTCTTCGACGTTGGTTTGAAAAATGCCAGTGAAAACAGGTGAAAGGACGATGTTGAGTGCATTTGTGTTGAAGAAACAATGGACACTGATTAACTCGAAATTCTTTCAAATATGTATAGTGAAATGGCTTTTCTGTCTGAGGAGGGGTTGAAGACATTGCTGCTTTGATTGTTCTTCATGTAGCAAATTCATACAAGAAAAATTAGATCATGAACTTATGGCAGCAAAATGAAACAAAAAACATCAAAATTAGCACTTCAGGTTACTTTTTATGGAACTGTGGACTCACATTGTGTTGGCAATTTTTCTTTGCTCTCTTTGACACTGGTGGTTGCCCATTCTTTGTGGATTGCGGTATACATGCTTGTCATATAAATATAATTTTGTGACACCCTTTTTTGAAGTAGCTTGAAGCTGGTAGCAATTATTACTAAACAGCCATTTCACCTGAACCCTATGTAAAACATCTATCAGGAAGTTCTTAATCAAATCCATACTTTCAAACTGCTTTAAAAGGATAATCTAAAGAATAGTCTATCAAAAGTTTGCCACGGCACTGAATGTAGCAGTAAACCAATTTACTCCTGCCAAACAATATCCTAATATGTTAATATTGTTTTTGTGCTTTCAGAAATTATACGGTTGCAAGCGTAACAACAAAGCAATTTATAAAGAAATAGAAGCTCTAACTCCGGTTCTAAAAGTTTTAGTGTCACACAGTACCTTAATAGGACTTCAAAACATTTGTAGAGACTAATCACTTGAAGTGGCAAGTTGCTTATCATGATCAAAAGACCAATTTTTTATGCAAAATAACATTCCAGACATGGTTACATTAAAACAGTGATTATGTAGCCTGTTCACGTATCTCTTAAGATATTACATTACCATTCTTTTGTTCTCAATGGGTGTTTGACTACCATAGATGTGTGTGAAGCTATATGCACACGGGATGCTTCTAGTGCGGTGCGTCTGTTGTGTCTGCGACTGACGCAGTGAGTTCAATGCACCGTTGTATGCACACGTATGCACATGAAGCGGTGCGTTCATTGCGCATGGCTAGGACTGAACGAATGATTTAGACACGAAATTCGGTGATGACGTTGGTGTGCTGCAGTGCAAGACTATGGTTTACTCAAGTTCTGACATCACAAGTGACATATTTTTAGGGTGTTACTACTTTTGTACACCATACTGTTGAACAAAGTTACACAAGACTTGTGGTGGTACACTGCACAAACCTTGAAAGGACTGGTTATATACATACAAAAGCGCAAATTGCCAAATTTAACTTTGTACAATGCCTCACAAATTATTAAAAAAGTAGTGCTGTCCACATTTCAGACGAACAAAGTATTGCATTACATAAAATCTGCATGATTAGTTGCTACATGGATTGAATGAGGTTTGTGTAGGCCTACCTCCATAGCCATGACGGCTTTGCTTTAAAAACTATTTGTTTCCTTTCTAGAGGGGCTAAGTATCAAAAAATTAAAACAGCATGGATAGGTACAATTAATGTCACACACAATCCCATAACAAAATCACTAGCAGGGGAATAAACAACAATATAGCCTTTAATTGGCTTTTGTAAGACAGCAAAACATCATCACTTTACAATTTGATGTATGCAAAATGTTATCCTTTATTTTATCATTCTTGTACTCCATAACTGATAATTTATGTGACAGTGGTTTTGCCTGAACAAGATTCATCAACTGTTCAATGAAAGTTACACAACTTAAAGTACTACAGTACTTTCAATCACAGTTTCATGTAGGCTAGCCTACTGCAAAAAATACACTCATTTAGCAAGACCTTCCCAGCACCTATAATGGCCTACAGTAGATGGTGTATTATGTCGCACAAATCACGACTTGCTTGAGACAAAAACTTCAACCAACAGTAGCTGATCAGGTAGGCCGGGTCACGTCGGCCTAAACGGTACAGCAGTTTTAGTAGCCTACCCCACTGGGCCTACTGAAGACTAGATTGATATTTCATAAATCCAGTGTATTTCAGCTATCCACAAACTATTAGCAATTGTTATGTGATCGTGGTGCATCGTTTTCTTTACCTCAGTACAAAACACTTAAACAGTGTCTACGAGTACATACATCACCGTTCTTTCCCGAACTGGGCAGTGAGTCTGATGCGTCAATATAGAAACAGGTTCTACTTGACCACAGACCATACCAGATGCATCAGAAAAGGACGTGATGTCATGAAATCAGATGCATGCGCCCAAAAAACGTTGAGGACGCATGCCGTGTGCATATAGCTTAAAGCATTGGTTTACAAGTGCATCCACAGAAATGTTGCATCTCTGACCTGGCTTGATGCAGATCCAACAGAACTAGCAAGGATTGCTGAGAACTATGAGGTTTTTCAAAATATCCTTGCACTGCTGCTCTTGCAACCTTCACTGAAGGGATAACAGGAGTGAAAAGTGAGTGGAATGTTGCATTCTAGCCTTGCACCATTGACAGTAAAGTTGACTGCATCTATTAAATAACTGGCTTCATATGCAATCATGGCAGAAAATATGCTAGTTCACATTTGATGATTTTGCACCCATCACTTTACCATACATCCATGAAAATGTGCCATAACACATATACTGTCTTTGCAGATCTTAAATTGTGTGGCAATTATGTTAACACCATGTAATAAACGTTCACTCTCAAAAACTACTTTTGATACTTGGCCCAGAAAATTATGCACATACACATTTAAAATTAATTAAACATAATTGAAAAAAACTTCACTGATACAATTTGCTGTAGGGTGCAACGATGTTTACTAGAAAATTATCTAAGGTAATCAATGAAACAACAATGCATTGTGAATTCGCAGTGACTTGCTAAGTAAGATATTTCAGTCCATCTTTACTCACATCAACAGCACTGAAATCAGCAGTTGTCAAGATCTTAGTGCTACGATGAAGAAACTATTCAGAGGATTTCACTGAGCTTTCTACAAATTATGCAAGTATACAAATGTCACTAGTTTTTCACCTAAACAAAAAATGATATGTTTTACAAATTAACAATGCAAAATGTGACCATATATCAATTTAGTTACAGAGAGGAATTCTTCATACACAGAAGAAAATACCCATCTTAGCTGTACAGAGTGTTAAGCACACGTCACGAAATCTAGTAGGCTGGGTTCGATTCCTTGTTGGGCTGGCCATGATAAAGACTTGAAAAATGGTACTTGTGGCCTGTCCAGTCTCATGCTCATGTGCAAAGCAAAGATTGTTCATGTGCATTGCTCCCATTAACTCACCACCAATGCAGCAATTCACTATAAAATGTAGCTGCATGATCCTATTGCAAGCAAACAGAGAGTGAGTACAAAACAAGTACAACACAGCTGAAACTGACAAAGGAAACTAATTCTGGAATTAGACTATCTTGGTAAATGTGCTTAGGTCAACCTCAAAAGAAAAACCTTGGACAAATAAACATTTGCCAATTTCTGTGGCAATGTTTTATTTTTTAATAAATATATACACCATCTACAGTAATCTTAAAAAACTTGGCATACTATACAACTAGCTGCACCTGAAGTAGTAAAATGTTTTTCATAACCGAGACTTTGGAATGAACAAAGACACAATAAAATGTTTCAAATTACAGAAGTCAAGTGCTAGGTTGTAAACAGAGACACTTTGTACATGTTTGCTTGTTACAAGAAGATAACATGTCTCCATGTTGCTTGGGTTTCACCCACAACTGATGATCAAAAGCACAAATATGCATCACAAATAAAGGTGCTTGTACTGTCACAATTGTCAAAAAGATATATGTACTGTTACATCAGATATCCATGTACAGGCAGATCACAAAAATCATTAGTTGCTACATAAAGACAATTGCAAATATTGCCCTGTAATGTGAGTAAAATTTGAGGGCATCAAAGAAAACTTTTGTGTGCTTCCATGAACCTAGGAGCTCTTTAGCTAGAGCAGTGGTTCTTAACCTTTCTTGCGTATCTTACCCAGTGGGGCATCCAGTCTAGAAAAAAGGTGTCTGTTGTGGAAGCGCAGCTTTTCATATCACTTTTCAGCATAAAACCACACTTTCTCTTGAGACTAGAAATCGACCGATGAATTTTGCGATGTTGCCAAAGTATTATATTAGCAAAATTTTGCCGATATATAGGAAATCGGCAATATTTGCTCATAAAAGCTGCTACACCAGTTTTCTGCACAGAGTGTTCAGAAACCCAAGTTGCTACTTCATCTCTGATTAATTAATGCAAATTCTCTGTACTGTTCCTTACGACACGCAGTCTTCTGACTGCATCAAGCAGTGCGCAATATTCAGACCACTCCACCATCGTCCCAATAAACCGGTCTATTACATTACATTCACTCCAAGTTTTGTGCGGTAAGCAGATGATTGCCTGCGTACAAGGTCGTGGTTTTTGTCATCTCAGTGACCCAATTTGTGCAGAATCCCATGTTATATGCTTCTTCATCGCACAGAAGTATTGTCTTTCAACTGTGGTTTGAGTGTCGCAAAATATCAGCATCAGTTATCAGCAATGAAAAGTAACATCGGTATCAGCCCAAAAAAAGCCTTATCAGTCGAGCTCTACCTAAAATCCAATCACACTTCATTAGTACGACTAGTAGCCTAGCATAACCAACTATTTACTGTAGAATAGATAGTGGTATTGATCTCATTGTCAAATTTTCAAATTATCATTGCTTTTGGTCACAGTGCATTTATTACATCACAATCGATGTTTGTTCCTACGAACATGGTGCTGAAAAGATACTTAGCTCGTCAAACATTCAGCAAATGTCAGCCATACAGCATTGAGAGCTGTTTATCTATATGTACATACATTTATAAAATCGAAGCTGACAATTAACTGCACAACTGTGTCTGTGGAGCGCTGTCTATCAAAGATGGCGTGTTATAAATATACATGCGAAATCACTGTAGAGAAGAACGACTGAGTTGCAATTGCTCTGATGATTTTACATCATAATGTAAAAGTGACTCAATATAGGACTTTTTGCACAGAAAACAACATCGTCAACTGCTCAATTCTGAAAAGGCTATTTTCAAAATATGATGCTTGACTGATAGTTTGTTCAGATGTCACCACAATTTTTGAGGCTAGCTATCGTGCCTTTCATTATGAAAAATTCCTTGCAAAAATATACCTTCAGTTGGAATGAAGCCGCATTACTTGGCAATTTAGGGTGGAGTGAAAAAAAATTTTTTTTGAAATCGAAAAAAGTGTAGTTCCAAAATCCTGCCAAATACCCTAAAACTTCACAAAAAATGAGTTTTGGTGGGTTGCACCCTTTGGGGGACTAGCAACCCCCCAGATCTCTTTTGCAGGGGTAAATTTCCTCAAAATGTCATAACTTGCAAACCACTCATTGTAGAGACTTGGTTTTTGGCTCAAAATTTGCTGAATTGTCATGTTTCTATAAATGCTTGGAAGAACTTTTTCTCTATCTCTATCACAAAAAAGTTACAATCAATAAGTCAATTTTTTCCACTTATGCACAGGAAAAATTGGTCAAAGCTTCTGCTTTTTTGCAGATATATTGTGTTTTAGAATTTAGATTATTTTCATTTTGAAAGTTACATCTTGTTTATTGAAACAAACTTGCGTAGCCTCTGAACAAGAATGAAGACCAGACATAATGAAGAAATCTTCAAAATTTTGCACAGTGGCACCACCTTTACTAGCTGTGAAAAGTTTCCACCTGGTGTACTGCCCACAAAACGCCAAGTTTTGGAGAGACTTTCACATTTTCAAAACTTTCGTACTGCAGATGCTGCAAATGATGTAGCCAATGAAAGTTATGACTGATGGCTGTGGTGAAACATTTATCCTCTTCATCGCCTTACCATATCCAAAAAATTGCAGTCATTGGTGGCAGCTTTCAGTAAACTGGACCAGTGGTCCAAGAAAAAACGTGGTAGTTCTTTTTTGGAAAAAGGAGCAGAATTTTTATCAGATGTTGGCAAGTTGTTTGATGTTTTTTTGCGACAACACTGCACAGCAAAGATGTTTGGAGAGAGAGAATAAGTTGTGAATGACTGGAGGATTATAGCTTTTATCATGATCAAAAGGGGCCACATGTAGCAAAATGTTTGGATGTTCTTCTGCCGTTGACATCATCTGACAAGCAGTTCATACTGCATTCAGAAATAAAATCAAATCTCTCGAGTTCTTCTGCTTGCCACAGTGAGATGGAAACTGAATCAGCTGTAGATTACGTATCTGAGTCTGAATCAACATGCACATACTCTTCGCAGTCATGTACTGCTGATGAGTTTGTAGCAGAATCATCAAACACACTGGCATCTTCCCAGAATCGCAGAAAGTGGTCAAATCTTGCCAGAATGTGTGAATGACATCAAGTATCGGATAGAGCAGCAGCTGCAGTTGCAAACAGTGTCTTGGTGCATGTTGGCATGGTAACTGATGATGACAAAACTTGTGTGATTGATCATAGCAAACTGCAAAAAGAAAGATGCTGGCAGAAAATCCAAAAAGAGGAGCAACAAAACTTCAGGTTTATAAATGCCATATACTTCGACAGTAATAAAGATGCAACTGAAATAGTAGTGCAGGATCCAAATGATAAGCATTACAGGTCTGTTGAACTTGAGGAGCATTACACTGTTGTTGGTGAACCAGCAAGTTTCTATCTCACCCATTTTTCTCCTGAAGATGGCAAAGGCAGAACTATAGCACAAAATTTATCTGATTCTATACGTGGTACAGAATTGGAGGACAGGCTTGCAATAGTTGGTACAGATGGGACTGCCTGCATGACTGGGAAATACAATGGGTGTATTCGACATTTAGAGGAATTACTACACAGACCACTTCAGTGGATTCTGTCTTTGCTCCATGTTAGCGAGCTTCCCTTAAGACATGTTTTTGCAACCCTTAATGGTTCCACAAGTGGCCCAATACATTTACAGGTCCTATAGAAAATGCCTGTATGGACCTGCATCAACTTGGTCAATTCGAGCAAATAGCAATGCCAACTTCTTCCTTTTCAAAACTTCCAACACATGTTGTTGATGACTTGAGCACCGATCAGCATTATGCTTATAGGATATGCTGGGCAATCATTAATGGAGCAATTGAACATGATCTGGTGTATTTGGAGGTTGGACCATATGTACATTTGAGATGGCTAACCTTGGGCAACATTTTGCACTATTACGTGTCTTTGAACAAACCACCTCCAACCATAAAACTTTTGGTACTTTTGCTTAACGGTGTATTTACCAACTTGTTTGAGATTAAATTACACCATCAAATAACACACGGATCCTAAACATCTATCCAATGAAGAGATTCAAGAAGTTGCTCTAGATGCAGTGCAAAGAAATGGATATTTTGCCCATCTAGAAAGCTTATTAATTGCAATGTTAGGAGATGGTGAGGAACAAAGAAGCATGGGTGTGACCAAGGTGATTGCCCTTCGTAAGGAATTGGTTTCGAGATCTGCAGCTGAAGATAGTTCTTCAAGTGAACGTCAAAGCAATTCCATCCGTTTGTTCCATATTCCAACCATAAATATGAAAGCAGATGTGTACTACCAGTTAGCTGACATAGAAACTTGGTCTCAACAGCCCCCAGAAATTGCGCATTTGACCAAAGACAGTATTGAAGATTGCCGGATGAAGCCTTTGCTTCTGTATCATCCTTGCCACAACCAAACTGTCGAACAACATGTAAAACTGGTTACAGAAGCGTCCGCACAAGTTCCAGGATTTCAACGACGAGAAGGGATCATTAGACAAAAAATTAAATCTCGCAGCCTCATGACAAAATTTGACACCAAAATGCAGTTTACATGAGTGTTTATTTGGTTGATGTTTGACTGATGGAAGAAGAGTGCCAGTACACTGTAAATTGAAAATGTGGTAATGAAAGAACACACTATCACTTTTCCACATGTATAAAACCATCGTCCATATAATTCTTATTTCCACTTATATGGGTGGACAAGCGATAGTGTGGGTTTTTCATTTTCACGTTTTCAGTTCAAAGTGTAATTTATGTTTTTAAGCATAGTAATTAGAATGTCAATATCAGGATGATTTGTTCCTATTCGTCCTTAATTGTGCTTGGTTTAATATTTCTTGTCAGCATGCAGAGCAGCTATACTATCATTTGGCAAAACCTAGTAATCGCCGATTTGTACTTTGAGAAAATCGCCTTTTTGTGTTTGACTTCCAATTTGAAACAATGCATTCACCCGTTTTTTCCGCTTCAGTTACTACGTATTGACAAAATTCATCTCTGATCTTTAAGCAGAAGTCGCAATACATGCTTTAACACTTTGAGAGCCGGCGTATGATATATTCATACTTCGATTTCGGACGAAAAAACAGCAGTTTTTGGTTGCCTTACCAACGCCCTAGCTCCTCCGCCAATTGCGCTAGAGAACTGTTGAATGGCTCAAAAGAATCGGCCAGTCTAGTAGATTACACTTGAAAAAAATTTTTTGGTTGGGTGTGTTGGATTTTTTGTGACTGACGTCATAAGTGAAGTAGTTTTATGGTCATTTTGGCACATGTTGCCCGGCCTGGGGCCCAACCGCTAGGCCAAAGTGTTTCGCTGAAGTTTTCATTGGAATCTAGACTCGAGTCCGAGTCTTTTGAGCCTTTCATTGACTTTCTAGCCTTTCTGGTTCAAAAGTTATGATCTAAAATAAACAAATTAATTAATTATCTAATTAGCTAATTAGTCAAATATTTTACTAACTAACATCATAACTTTTGAACCCGAAACCCCAGCAGGTCATCCAAAGTATCAAAAGACTCAG
>Ga0210059_1013208_pt1 | contig 12380 bp, 7 predicted proteins | sample Ectturendosymbi2_FD_188042 | JGI IMG/M metagenome (GOLD analysis project Ga0210059, IMG submission 188042) | Ecteinascidia turbinata endosymbiont from Florida, USA - Sample 2 (SPAdes) (version 2) | ecosystem: Host-associated > Tunicates > Ascidians > Unclassified | place: Key West, Florida...
TCATTTATTCAAACGAAGTAACAAAGTCTTTACGTTAATTGATTCTTTAAGAAATAAATTAACAGCACTTTGCCTTGACAGCTTTCAGCATAAAACGACTTCTGGAGAGTTGTTTTATTGGAAGAAAGTCGGGACATCTTATTCACTCTGAAAACAAGTCTAGACTCGTTTTCAGTTCGGCTGCTCAAGTACAATGCATGCGGGGATAGGGCCCGCTCTACACCGTACACTTCGCTTGAACCAGCGGGACCGCGAGGTAAGCAAAGTCAGAGCTTCGGTTTACTTCAAGATTCGCATACCAAAGTAAATTGGTGATCGAGAAGCGGGGACAACAGGGTCTGGGAACGGAGAGGGTGTTCAACCTGACCAACCCTCCAGCCTGAGGCCTGGCCTTTATATACCTTTTGGAGGTTCTTTCCATGACCTTATTTGATTTGTCACGGTTATTTCCATGACCTTATTTGGATCATCAAGGTTATTTCCATGACCTTATTTGGATTGTCAAGGTTATTTCCATGACCTTATTTGGATCATCAAGGTTATTTCCATGGCCGGTTCTTTCCATGACCGGTTCTTTCCATAACCGGTTCTTTCCATGACCTAGAAATAACCTCTTAAGTAATCTTCGACCTCTCGGTGACCTGATTGCATAATTTTCTAACAATGCACAAAGATGTAATCTAAAATGTCTCTTGTCCTTGCATGGCTGTGGCTTGACGTTCTTTCATGCTCCAGTGCGTCGAGGTTCTCCCCTTGGACTGATTATATTTTTGTTTTCTGATTATTGGAACGTAGTTCTACGTGGCTTTGACATTTGTTCATTAAGTTGTAGCGCGCATTAATTTTGCGCTGCTACAGTAATACTCTCACTGTTACAAGAAAATAACTTTTCTAACAGTATACCACGCAGGGTAAAATGTCGGACAAAAGCAGTTAACCATCTTTCGTGGTCACTAGAAACTTGAAAAATGCTAAAAATTATTTTATCGAAGCTAAAATTTATAAACTGACAGAATCAGTGATACCACACCAAACTCTGTTTCAACATGAACTTGGCTATGTATAACGTACCATCTAACTTGAAAAACTCTTAATACAAAACATGACAAACATTACTTTTATTTTTGAAACCTCTCCAAATACAAACCCTAAAGAGAAAAAAGTGGGGGGACATGGCATATTTTATCCACCTGAAAAAGTGGGGGACACGTCGCCCGTGTTCCCCACCAAATTGCGCCCATATAACCAATCATGACTTTGGTCCAGACTACAAGCTACACTAGCCCAAATTGCACGGATTGCCCCAATGTGACTATACATTGTATTGAACATTTTTTCACCGTTCACGATTTTTGAGCAACTTGCGCTTGCCCTGAGAAAACAGAGTTGCTCTGAAAATTTTCACTGTATTGAATATACTTTTTACATTTAGGATTTTTAACAACTTGCGCTTGCCCTGAAAACAGAGTTTCCACTGAAATTTTTCATTGTATTTAATCTATTTTTACCATTCAAGATTTTTGAGCAACTTTGTGCTTGCCCTGTAAAGCAGAGTTGCCCAGGAATTTTTAACTGTATTGAATATACTTTTTACATTCTGGAGTTTTGAGCAACTTGCATGCGCTTTCCCCGAAAAACAGAGGATGCGCTGGATTCACAGTACTGATTATATATTTTTTGTCATTCAGGATTTTTGAGCAACTTGCGCTTGCCCTGAAAGACAGAGTTTGCCCTGAAATTTTTCAAGCCCGGGGGGACGGCCGCTCCCCCCCGACCCCCGCCTCGTACGTTTATGGACTTGTTTATAACAGAGCACTCAGAACCAGGGGCCAGTGGCGTGCAGCGGTCAGGTGATGCACGGGGCGGCTGCTTGATTGGATGCCCCCTACGAAATTCTAGTAATGAGTAGTGGCCTATGGTGGTCATTGTTACTGGATATACGCTGTTTGTGACGTCGAAATATGACGTCATGCTCATGTTTGCAAACCCACGTTTTGGCGAAGTTTGTTGACACAACATGCATATTCACGGACGCCGAAACAGCGGTAGGACAGGGGGAGCAGTGAAACAATTGAGGACAATGGAAACTTATAAAAAGAAAAAAAGTTTTCCAAATATCTTTGTTTCTGTTCATCAACAACGTTGACCTCAAAAATAATAACAAAAATTATAGAAAATAATTCTGAATTTTCTGGGTGCCCGAATAACTGCAATAAATTTGTTTCAAGTCGATCTTGATAAACCATGAAATTACCTATTATACTATTATGAAAAGCAGTGGTGTTGGAGGTGGGGTTGCAAGCGCACTCCCAAAATTTTTAATTTGCTGAAAATCTGAGCAAAATCCCTGAAAATCCGGGTATAAATGGCGCCCAACGTTGTTTGACTTAAAAAATTGCACCCAAGGTTTGCAGAAAAATACATGAAGACCATTTTTTGGAGGTCGCACCAAAAAACGTCTTCATGATTTTGTTGGGAGAAAATTTGTAGGCAAAAATTGCACAAAAAACTTTTCGGGCGAGTTTGTTGAAATTTGGTCAAAAATCCTTCGCACTCTCAAAACTTTTCCTGCTCCTACACGGTGCACCTATGATGAAAAGGCACCTCCGCCTCCATTGTCCCCCTTTTGTAAGGGGAGAGGGGAAATGTTTCCGCCATGCGTCCCTGTGCATATTATTTTACGCTCTCCCTACTCGTTGTAGGCTACAAAGGGTCACTGTAATGAACATAAATTTTCAGCGGTCTCCTAAGACAGAGCAGTTCATACCTACAAAAATATCCGGCAACGCGTTAAAACAGGGTGTAGAACACACTCGGTGCTACGTCAGGGCAGTTCACAACTGCGAAAATACAAGGTTGCGCGAGTGTCTCGTCGAGTAGCAGTCGATCAGAACGTATGTGGTTGGGATGGCGGACACCCAAGGTTGACAGTTTGAAACTTGCTGAAGTACACACGGATTGAGAATGCGCATAAAGTACGCAAGAAAACCTTCGTTGTTTGTTATGTGACTGTTATGTGAAGGCTACAACTACTGGGAGAACAGATACGGGCTTGTTTGAGCCGTTATGATTAATCCGCCTGAACTGCCAATTATTGACGAAGCTCGAAATGTTACGCCTACACATATTTTCAACCACAAGAGTGCGACTGTATTAGCACAAAAAACGAAACGGGAAACTAGTGATGCATTGTAAATTCAGCTAAATCAAGCACGTTGAAATAGTACAGTTTTGAAATTTGGCTCAGGCAATCAATTAAACGTCCATAACTGTCTTCAGTGTTGATCTAATTGGACCAACCAAAAAATCAGCAGTTTTTTGATAGCCAACTTAAAAAAACAATAAAACCCACGAAAAACCCCGCGCTTTACTTTTCCTGTTAAAAATGTACTATGAGGTAAAAAGTAAAATAAGCAGCACATTTGTATACTTAGCTGTACATTTTCTTAATGAAAGAAAATGAACAGTAACGAAATTTTAGGAACTCGAAAAAAAGAGAAGAAAAATTCGAACAGTTTGAGTAAATTCTACAGGTTACCTTCTTCAGCTCTGTAAAACCGGTATATGTTAATCAAGTTTTTTGCCTTCTCTGCACCCAAGCTGTTTCTTATGTTGGACCATACCAAACCATATGTTGAAAAAATACACTAGGCCTATATAGATGTTGAACTAGCAAAGCATGTAAATAAACATGACGTGAAACTGCAGAGTTTGTGTGGGAGTGGCTTTTCTCTGTTTGCCGTGCGCATTCTTGCTGAGCCTTACCATTTGGAGTGGTTTGACCAACAACACTTTGCAAAAACAAAGATGGGGTACATTCCTTACCCTCACTTTTGAATGCCATAAGAGTTTTGCCAAGTTATTATTGTGTAATTTTGAAAATGGTGAAATTGCCTGATGCAATAAAAACCATTCAGAATGGGGTTTTGGTGCTTTTTTAAAAAAAGAATAATAACCTGTTCCTTTAAAAAAAACGGATTTAAAAAAACATGTGGTTTGTTTTTTGTTTTTTTAAACTTGTTTTTCTCAATCCTGCTTAATATCTTTCAAACCTTTTTTAAAATTTTCCCTTGATCGCACGATCTGGAGCAAGTCACGTCACTATCAGTTTGATTGCGTGTGCGCCGCACACCTAGAGTATAGGTCCCTGGCAGGTTCGTCGCCAGCGGGGGAGCCAGTGGTGCCCGGCCCCCCCATTTGAAATTTGTGCCTCCCCATTTCACGGTTGGCTCCCTGGTTGCTGCATACATCCAGTACAGTATTTTAAAAATGTGGCCCACCTTTCTGGGTTTTGGCCCCTCCTTCTGGTTTTTGGTCCCCCCTGCTGCTAAATCCTGGCGACGGGCCTGGTCCCTGGTAATGAAGAAGCTGAGAATTACTGGCATTTGAATACGTAAAAATTAGTGTTGACAAAAAACAAGTTTCGAAGAATTAAATCCATGCAGCATATTTTATTAGACTTACAATAGGAGAAATAATCTAGTTACAGCATTTAAATTTTGTAATTTCACTCTCTGGATGCCACCGCTGCCTTGGATACCCAGATCCGGCGCCCTGTTCGCCCCCCTCTGCACGCTACTGTCACGGGCGGACCCAACCACAGGTTAGGGGGGGAGATTTCACTAATATTTGGTAGTCAAGTCTCTTTACGGGTTAAATCTACTGTAAGAGAGACGAAGTAGGCTACATTTCACAACACTGCTGTGATATGGAAAAAGATCAATCAAATTCAAAGGCCCAAGGATCTGCCAGCAAATAGATTCCTCTCTAAAAGAGTTGCCAGCAATCATCTTCAAAAAACGATACAGAAACTCGATTACAGACAGTTATAAGAATCACGAATAACGCTTTCCACATATCCACTTTTCGTAGTCAAAGAATCACACCGAAAGTCAACATCTATCTTCTTAGCCTGAGTTACTATAGTATATGTAATATAATACGACTGTATGTCATTGTATGTTCGTAATTAAATGCTCGTATGTGTGTATTTGCGTGTATTTGTAGTATACTACTACAAAATGTGTATATTTGTAGTATACTATTTTTATGTGTTTTAATATAGCTTATTACTTCGTGAATACATTGCTGCCGCGGTCCAGTTTTTGTTACAGAATATCAAATGAACTTGTAGAAAAAGCAGACAATTCTCTTACGAAGATTATGTCCAAAAATGAACTCCTCAATCTCCATGGAATTTGCATCGCGGTCATAATCAAATCAAAACTATCTTTATAATGGGTGTTGCGATCGGAAAGCCCGGGCGACATGTGCGCTAAGCTTCGCACTGTGGCAGCAAGCAACAAGAGAGATCATGCGACGCACTCACTATTATTGCTTGTTCGCGCTACGTATATATACTGTTGTTTTTCGCGCACATCCCGTTCCTGGCGTATCACACAATCAACGCGACGCCACCAGAGTGGTTGCAACATGGGTGTGCGTGGATCAAGAAAGGGTTATGGCAACCGGAAGAGGATTTCTTTTTTTGTTGGGTTTTTCTTTTCCTCTTCGTCTGGAACCTTGCAGTCCATGACAATTAAACGTCCTGGCCATTTGTGCCCGACAAGAGTAAGCTCTTTACAATTGGCCATTAATCCCGCAACCTATACATCCGACTGCGACAGCACGTCTAGCGGTCGACACAACCTTCACCATGAAAACATCAATCTCACGTAATTTATGGGGCACCTGACTAGATAACCTCTGTTTTTTCGGTGCCCCGGCGTTTTTTTTCTGTTTTAGCGAGTACATCTAGCGCAATTAATTCAGTACTGCCAAATCTATCTATCTATCTATCTATCTATCTATCTATCTATCTATCTATCTATCTATCTATCTATCTATCTATCTATCTATCTATCTATCTATCTATCTATCTATCTATCTATCTGTCTATCTATCTATCTATCTATCTATCTATCTATCTATCTATCTATCTATCTATCTATCTATCTATCTATCTATCTATCTATCTGTCTATCTGTGACAAAACAGTTGGACGCCAAAATGACCTTGAATCGCGAATGCTGCTTTGCGAATTTTGCAAAATCATGGTGAATATATTTACTTTTGTAAGATTTAATGTGGCGGGGCGATCGCCCCAATCGCCCCCCTGGATTCGCGTCTGCTCAGAACAGACCACGAACCGTGGTCCACGGTAATAAGGGTCCAGTTTCCTATCAAAACAGACCTGCTCATAACAGACATTTTCATAACAGACCACGTTCACGACAGACCAACTATATTCATACACTTGCGTGGGCTTGCGCATATGCCACGAACGTTCCTTTCAGAACTGCTACCAAACTCATCACGGAGCAGTTGACGAAATACTGAAGTGAAGACAGTTTTTCTGAGAAAAAGCTTCAGTCGCGGCATTTTAGCTAATACCATAAAATCCTTATGTTCTTTCTCCGCAGCCACCTTGAGCTTGAGTTCCTAGTGTTAACAATCGATCTCGTCTTTTAGACTCCAGCTACCATCCATGCAACAGAAATGCAGCAATGTTTTTACTTAAGAAATGACATTTGTAAATGCCACGCAGACTCCTGCGATTGATCTAAAGAGCTTATCGTGGTGAACGCGTCAATGTCTCGGCAAGACATTGAAATTGTACTGAGAACGGCGTGAATGCTGCAATTCTTCTGCAGATTTTTCGTTTATGACCAAAATGATCTTCCTATTTGCCTAATACCAACGGCTACTTCGTGAATATACAGTAGAATTTGCCTATACGACTTCGGATACAGTGGTGTTACCAGCCCAAAATTGGGGGGAGGGGCAAATATTTTGACTTTAAGCGAGCAACAGTATTTTATTTGGGGAACCACCTTTGAAGCACAAAACGACAATAAATTATAGAAATTTTGGGAAGGCCATGCCCCCCCTGCTACGCCTGTGTTTGACTATAAACAACAGTTCGCCTATAATGACTCTTTTTCGTCGGCCCCGGCAGAATTCCTATCTTTTACGTGCATTCGAGTTCGGCTATAAAGACTTCGGCTATATCATCACTCGTTTATAGTGACGCTTTTTGCCGGTCGCCGGATAATATTTTTTTCTTATATAACGATAGTGGCAAATTTTCGTTAAAACTTGAAGTGGAAGCTCGGCTGTGAGTGGCCACCACACAAATAGGAAAGCAGTTAAGCGTCCAAATCGTTGAGCCGTGACAGGTTTGACGTGATAATGCCATCAAGGAAAGCGCCATCATCAGCAATGGAGGCAAATCGTTACATGAGCTTTACTGTACAGAATTAGGGGTTGTTACGACTGTAATCTGTTTGATCGATAGTCGTTGTGGAGCAGTGCGTAAATTGTCGACTAAAAGGAGCAGTACCCCATTATGAAAAACGCATGGCATCGTTGTTTCGCTCAATAGCGGAAAATGTACGAAAGTGGCAAAACTTGCAAGATTTGATATTCCAACGACGCTGACTATAGTTTCGAAAAATAAATACAAAATAAATTCTCACTTTTTCTTATCAAAGTATAGGAGGTCAGCCTAATCATTTATTAGCACTGGGATTTTCTCCCGGGTAAGCGCCCTGACATGTTAAGTTGACAAGTCGAAGTCAGGTTGACGTATGGTAAGTTCGTTTGCAGATTTCCCGATGCAGTTGAACAATACTTTATTTACACGAGGCTTTGCTAGAGCAGCAAATCGACAGTAGCACGGCAAAAGAAACAACCTGCGGTCTGCCATACCAGTACAAAACTATCAATTGAACGAAATGAGGTCAGAACGCACGCGAATGCACTGAGTTAGGAATGTTAAAAAGTTACAAGTCATTATTGCTTAGCATAAATGAGTGCACTGCGCTTTGTTAAAAGTCAAATCAATGCAGTGAGTTTTATAAAATTTTTCCAGGTTGAATGAATATTTCTGAAGCAGACCGGTCAAAAAATCAAGTTCTTTGTATACATTTTTTAGTGGGAAAAGTGTTCTGGAAAATGCTTTCTTGTGCAAAACAAAGCTGTCTGATGGGTAATACTTCTGAACGCAGAAACATCTGTTCACATTGTTTATAAGCTTTGAAGTTTTTACATCAACTTTTTCTGCAAGTTCTAAAACCTTTGACTTATAACTTCATCCTCATTCACATTATATCCCATGTTGATGTTGCATGTTTGATCCGGAAGTTGCACTTTTTTGAAACTCCTGAAAAAAATACAGATAGCAGTTCTTGTGGTTTGAGCTGTGATATTTTGATGGGATTGAAAGCCTTTAAACGCCAGACGACTGCTCCAAACCTTGCTGATGATGCATTGTTACAAGATAGCATAGAAACACTATCTCTTTCAACTGGAGTTTTGGAATGAGTACGCATTTAATTTACAGTACATTATATTATTATTCTTGTTGTTTTGTACGCTTACTGCGTTTATGAACGGATAAAAATGTCGTCTTCGTAGTCGTCTGCTCAACCTTTGTACAGTTAGGACTTTCACCTTTCATTGTATGTATGTGCTTGCTGAACCATTACGTAAAAAAACAAAACATCGACTAAATATATCTAATTCAGCAAAATAGTTATTTTTGTTGTTAGGGTTGCTATCTCACCAGATGTGGATGAAGTACCTACAAAATTTCTCCCGAAATAATACAGATTTTATGTATGTTTCTTGTTGTACAATTTTTCTTGTTGTTTATGTATGTTTCTTGTTGTGCACTATAGCATCAGCAAAAAGGTTAAACCTGAATCTCTTTTTTGTGTTTAGCGCCGATTTTACTATTGCCGAAAACAAAATGCGAAAGCTTGGACTTATATTTTAAATTTTACTGGTAAACTGCTTCGAGAAATATGCTATGAAATGAAAACAGGTAAATGACATGTGTTTGTGGGCACATAAATCTGCAGTTGACATTTAGGTAAGGATTTTTCAGAGCAAAGCAGAGGCAATTAATGCAATGAATTGTACATTATAAATTTTATGGCAACCAGCACCACGTGGTCAGATGGTATGTCAACATTATGAATAAAATCACAATTACTCCAGAAAAGAATGACTCTGTTTTTCCGAAACATGTACTTCAGCTATAAAATCTTACTGCTTTTGTGCGACAAAACCTTTACTTGCAGTCTGAAAATTTAATTGTTTGTTGTTCATCTCTTTTCCTGTGGTCTGCGTACCTCGTCCTTCTGTATAAGCTGGGGTGGGCTAAATAAAAATTGCCAACATGCCGAAGAAAAATTACTACCAAACGTCTTGCTTCGATGATTGACAGGTCCTGGTGACACAAAGTCATTACTGTAACATTTCCTACTAATCGATTTATGTTATTCATATCCAAGAAGACGTAGACAAGCACTCATTATAACAAGGTGTGCGAAAATAACCTCGGCAGTTGAAAAGTTACAAGTTCCCACATTTTCTCTTCAGCAGTTCATCCTTGGGAATAACTGCTGATGATCACGACTTAACATTCCAATCAGGTAATTTGGTAGTTTTTGACTAATCAGTATTTTTTATAGCAGAAATTAACCAGCAATAAAATTCGTTGAAAAGTGGTATGCGAAATCTTTTCCTCTCAAAAATGTGTAGTGCTCTCTCTGATCGGCCGACATTTAGTTAGACAGAAGTGAAAGCAAGATGAATATTATCAAATATGGTCTTAGATCAATTTATCCAAGGTAGCTTCTCAGCCAAAAATATTGCTCCGAAAAAGATAAACAGCCCTGAAAATTCGAAATGATAATGGGTTTATTTTATCGTAACTAACAAATTTGCATCTATCGAGCTATCGGCATTTTGCACCAGATTAAAAAGTATGCTTCTTAACCAAACTTCTTCGGGTGCATTGAGTGAAAGTCTAGGTTGCTTTTGTCATGTACTGCATCCGTTTTTCGCATGCCAACTTGTGCAGTATGAAGATCTTTTTGGCATGTGCAAATATAATTTGACTGTTTAAACATTGCTGCATTGCCTTGTCTTTTAAATTAAATTTCAACTTTGGTTTTACTGCTTGAAAGAACCCTTCGAAAAAATAAGCTACTGGGAAAATGGGTTTGATAAAAAGCTTTTAAAATCTTTCAAAAGCTTAAGTAAAAAATTACACATTCTGATTTGCCTCAGGTTACTTGAGCAGGGTTAGCAGATAAGTTTTCAAACTCACTGCTTCATTTTCGTTTCGATGCTGTTGCTCACTTCAAACGCACCCTTTGTTCAAATCAATGATATTTAGCCAAGACTAACAATATCAGCAAAAGTTTTCTTGGATTTTGTATTTATAATTGGTATTAATGACATTGCTTTCTGGAATTTCGTCGCTTTGTGATTGCATTCTTGTTCACATGACTTCGTTTTATATGACTTAGTTTTAATTATAAAAATCCTTTTAGTTCAAAACATTGCAATTACTCTGTTCTGATGACATCAAATTACAATTGGAACATGTAGCTAACGACAAATCGCAATCATGCATTAGAAAATAACATTATGATATACCATATATCAAATTTGACTTATATTTAAACATTGAATGATTTGTGATTAAATCATGAAGCGTGGAAAGATATGAACTTTTGTGTCGCTAAAACAGTTTACAGCCATGGAATGATAAATCAGTTGAACTTTAAGGTGATTTTTTCCATGCGAATAATCCATAGCAATACAACTAGTTATCAAACTTAAACGCTATTTCAAAGGTGAACTAATAACTATCTCTGAAATAAAAATTACACCAGATTAAACACTACTACAAATTGTTGTTACAAACAAACCAAAGATCTCAATTACAATTCTAATTACAATTAAATTAAAACTTTGATTGAATTACGTTCAGCTCATTCGCAACGTGAGTTTGATCCAACTCTGTTCATTAACATGTACTAGTCTATTTAACACAATTTTACAATATGAAAACACGAAGTTTTTTTCTGCATTTAGGATTTGACTTTATGGGTGCCAGAACTTACGTTTCTAGCCCATCTTCCTTCAACGTCGATTCAACTTTTCCAGTTTTGTAGAATATTTCTGCTTGCTCAAGAGATTCTGGCATGGTTTGTCCACTAGTTTCAGGCAAAGTTAGAGCAATCAGTCCAGCTGCTATTGCTGTAATTTACAAAAGTATATGTTGACTGTTGCTGCAGCAAGAAAACAAACTAGCAGAAAAACTAATGTTCTTTTTCAAGTCAACATCCAAAGCTCTTCGTATTTTAAGAAGCATAATCAAACAAAACAGATCAAAGAGTTTGAAAAGATACATATACATAACCTTTTGAGAACCGTAACGCCACATTTGTGGTTAGGATTTTGCCAAGTCTAACTTGCCGACCGACAGAGCTGGAGAGCTGTGCAAACCCTCTGTAGAAGCAGAAGGTCCGCTGGGTTTGAGGTTATAAAATTCGGGAACTTTTGGGTTTGAAGCTTTTTTGGTGTGACGTCCAGGCTGAGGAAGATTTGAAGGTTTTTGCATGATGTAATCAATGCCAGATAAAAAAGTTCAAGTGTAAATTTAACCGGTGTTTCTTGTAAAATAATTTAAGCGAAAAACCGCATCATTAAAGCCCTTGATTGACCAATTAACGTTAGTGGTTGGCAAGGTATAGCCTAAAAACAACAAATTAATTAACTAATCCCACAGGGGATATTTTCTTAATCAGGGTTTTTTTAAAGGTGTTTTAGGGACTTGATTTGAGTCCCTAGAATCAGAGAAAATTGTCATCGGGTCGCTAGAATCGGAGAAAAACGGGTCCCTACAGGTCCATACCTGCTACATAACATTTTCCTTAAAAAAAACCTGACTCAATTATCGATTTTTGGCAAATTATCAATCAATTAATTATCGACTAATTAGGCCATGGCCTAGGGCCCCGCGCTTTTGGGGGCCTCGCGCAACTCTTTCCTACGACGATTCAATATTAACTAAAAATTTGCGAAACTGCGCAGAGGCATAACTTCACTATTTGCCTTGAAACGAGCGGAAATGCAAATGTCTACTCTGGACTCTTATCAGCACAGTAGCAACAGGACAATATTGTGCACCTGGCAGTGAGAGAGATGCAGGCCGTCTGTATGAAAGCGGTTACAAAATAAAAAAGAAAAAGAAAAAAACGGTACTTCGATGTACAATTTGTCATTGATGAAAAGCTCGCTACAACGCAAGACCGCCATGAAAAGCAAGATTGTCAGTACAGTATTGGATCCTATGTTTGCTTGTTTTTCACTAGATTTCCCCTAGAGATTGCTTGCTGAAGCTCTATACCAGGATCTCCAAACTTTTTTGTCCGACGGCCACATAAACTATTGCACAACAGTCCAAGGGCCGGACATCTTACGTAATGTGATTGTTTAGGGATAAGGCAATTTAAGGCAATCGTGATCTAAGGCAATCGTAGAACCAAAGTCGGCACAACAAAAGATAGATTTTTGAG
>Ga0210059_1013209_pt1 | contig 12380 bp, 9 predicted proteins | sample Ectturendosymbi2_FD_188042 | JGI IMG/M metagenome (GOLD analysis project Ga0210059, IMG submission 188042) | Ecteinascidia turbinata endosymbiont from Florida, USA - Sample 2 (SPAdes) (version 2) | ecosystem: Host-associated > Tunicates > Ascidians > Unclassified | place: Key West, Florida...
AATACATGCTGCATGGATCTGATCAGCACTTGTCTGATGGGGAGCCTGCAATTCATTTGGAGAAGAGAAATTAATAGGAGTAAGTTTGTAATTGAATTGTTCGTAAGTTTTATTTGAATAAAAAGAGTTACTTCATCTGTTTTTATCCATACGTCCTTAGCACTTTTTTAATAGTTCAGAAAAAATTAAAAGGGCAGCAAGCATCAAACTACATGGGTGTACAATTTCAGATACAGTTCTACCTCCTGTCATGCCTACAAGCGTTATATTGTTTTTGGTGGGTCCATTTGATACTCCTTGCTTGCATAAATGCAACATCTAGTTCCTCGATGCTAACCCATAATCTCAAGGACTTGCTTACAAGCATATGCCTCAAGCTCACGAAATAAAACAAATTATTAACGACTAAGACATCAAAAGCAAAATATACTCTTTAAAATATTTTCTATTTAAATTTTCAAAACTAAATTTTTCGGCAACACCAGTTTTTACGTATTTCAAATGCCTGTATTTCTCACATTCCTCCCTACTAAAATTTAGTAGGGGGGCGCCAATGCAAGCAGTTGCCCCCCCGGGCATCATCAGACCTCTGCACGCTCTCGGCCCTCCGACAAAAAAGGTTGGAGACCCCTGGTCTAAATTATGTCGAGCTAGGTGATTTAAGATGGATAGTTTTTTTCAAAACTCGTTTGTTCTCACCTACATGAAATAATTCGATAAATGCATTTTCAGGACCTCGATCATGACATTAAGGACGAACTAAAAGGAGATTTTGAAAACTTGGTATTATCGCTTATGATGAAACCACATGAATTTGACGCTTATCGCTTACACAAAGCCATGGCTGGAATCGGCACAACTGAGTCTGTATGGAATTTTTCGATATACTTTGCACAAGTCACATTTTATTCCTTGCTACGTGGCATCTTAGCTTCTAAATTTTTGCCTGACAAGCAGCGTTGACAGCATCCCGTGGAAAAGTAATTGACATTTATATCTGGCGGTTAAAGTGAAGCTTAACGGTGTTAAGTAACTTCTGATACAAACAACAGAAAGACAGCTGCAAACAATGATGCTTTAAGAACGATTATGTCAAAAAATTAAATTTGGGAATAGCGCTCACGAGCCGTTTGGAAGGAATCGCGGAACAAATGCTTCACTTTTGTGTTCATCCTTGCGAAGAGGTTAACCTGTCAAAGGCTTGAAATTTGCATAGTTTAAGGTGATCTGTTTTTACTTCAGCTAAGTTTAGCCTTTAAACGTGAAACCACTTGTGGAAAGCATAACTTCTGCTCCAGCAGCGATGAAGCAGAAGTTTTGAAGTACACTCGGTATTGGTCATGTAACATTTCTTAGGCTATAAATCGACCATAAATGACTAATGTTTGGATAGGTTTTACAAAAGGGGTGAGCAATTTGTCGATAGCTGCTGTACATTTGAGAACCCTTCGATAGCTACATTTGAACCCCTAACAGAATTCGCTGTGCGAAAGTGTTTGTACTGTATTTGTGCCATCTAAAGCGTTGTGCTTTAATACATAAACGAGGTGGTTTGGAATGTTGCGAGAATGTGATACTTTAATCTGCAAAGCATTGCTAATTCCAATAGGATCAATAAATTACTAAAATTGGCTCTATTCATGGTGGATGTGCATGTTTTGTTTGATCGTTTTTCCAGGTTTTGAACGAAATTCTGTCAACGCGTAGGGCAGCAGAAATACACGAAATCTGTTGTGTTTACGAAGACAAATATGGAAAGGAACTTGCCAAAGCAATAAAAGGAGACACTAGCGGCGATTATGAACATTTCCTCCTGGCATTGGCAAAGGTGAGTACCATCTTTATTAACGAAAAATACCTTGCAATGACGTTTTTCAGTAATTAAATGCGCTACATCTACGTGTCAGCTGCTTTGTATTTAGGTTTCCTTTTTAAATGTCTGTTTTATCATCTGCTTTTCCCTTATATACAAAGATTTCCAAAGCACAAAACAAGATAGCAGTTTTAAGTTATGTTGCACTGATGTTAAAGAACAGTGCAATGTACCTAAGTCGGAGCTTCATAGCCAGCAGCCAAAACGCAATTTCACGGAAATGTTAGAGTGCGGAATCATATTTTTATCTCTTTATTGTTACTGTCACGTCGAAGTTCGTGAAATACAGAGACAAAGTGACTTTCAGACCTGTAACGGATCAAGGCGCCATGGTTTTAAAGCAGCTGAAAGAAACGTGTTTTGAGCAAACAAGCCAAGCCAAGAAGCGAAGCCGGGCAACTGTAGCCTTTCATATCCTCGCCACTCCAGCGCATCAGGCACGGATCTAGTCTCTTGTTCGGCACTCACCATTGACAATAACATTGTGACTGACGTTTTTCCAAGTTTGGAATGATGTGATAGGTTTCGGCCATAGGTATCCTTTTGCAGGGGTCCAGAGAACGGGACGGGAGCCTGTTCCTGGGGAAGGCGTACGCCGATGCACAAGCACTGAAAGAAGCTGGAGTAAGCCGCTTGGGAACTGATGAATGCAAGCTAATCGAGATCTTTACTACAAGAAACTTTTCACAGTTGCGTTTCACATTTAAAAAATACAAAGAGGTTAGTCCTACAAATGCTTGCTGTCGCTGGAGTGCACTACTTACTGTAGGGTAAACAGAACTAAGTCACAGAATATTCGTTACAAAATTAATTTGCACTGCCTTAATTTTTGTGAAGTTTCAATGCATTTTTTATTTTATTCACATTAGAAATTTTATTCTTATTAGAAAAATAGTGAGGCACTTAGAAGGATTTACAAACCGAAAACACTGGCTATGGATCTTTCTGAATATCCTCAGGATATGCTGAAAAACAAAAGTGAATTTAACGAAGCACTGAAGTAATCCATGAAAAATTGAGCAATTAAGAAATAAATCATTATTTAAGTAATAAAAACCTTTTCTGTGGGAACGTAAATGCTGTAGAAGTTTTAGAAAAGTAGAGTAAAACTTTGTCAAAAAATTTAGGTATTGCACTTTAACAAAATTTTGTTCTGTGCTGGACAATGTTTTATTGTAAATTAATCCCAAATTTTCTTTACGCAACATCTTTTCCATCTGATTTACCTAGATTCGGCTACTGCAAAGTTGTTTGACCTTCACTGAAAAGTTAATAGTGCTAGGAAAAGCTGCTGTTTATTGCGTCGTACGATTTTCTAAAACAACTGCTCAAATGCTGTCCTAAATTGAAATCATGTTGCGTGTGGGTTTCACTAAATTCTGAATTTTGGAATGTGCAGATTGCAGGTGAAGACATGTCTGAAACTATTCACGACGAGTTGTCTTCTGATCTTCGAGAAGCCTTGCGGGGAATTGTAGACATAGCCAAAGACATGTCTAGCTACTTCGCTAAAAAACTGCACTGCGCCATGAAAGGAGCTGGAACAGATGAAGATGAATTGATTCTGGTGATTGTATCTCGTTCTGAGGTAACTCTTTGCCGAAATTTGATTCAACAAACGAAGCCTATATTGCAGGGGTGGCCAACTCGCGAGCCGCATGCGGCTCTTTACCCGGTTTCATGTGGCTCTTACGTAATAAGCAGAAGTCCCACTAAATAACATGCATAACAATAAATGGCTTGAAAGTTCTGTCATTGTCATGTTGGTGTGTGATATTTACAATGAATCTAGCTGAGCAAATGTATGCGTATGAGTGAGGAAGAGATGGGATGATGTTCATGTGTGCCCGTGTGTATGATGTTGCTTTTTGCGGTAACACAGTAACAAATGTTGCTCTTGGTATCTGACTGATTTGCCACTCCTGCTATATTGGTTGTGACTGAAGATGCCTTTCATAGATTTGTGCTCTTGGAAACTTTCAGGTTTTAGACCAGTGTGCTGCTTGGGCAAAAAGTTCGCTTGGTCCAGGCAACAGGCCAAATAACTAATTTGAATTTGTATGAAACATGCGTGTCGCTGAATATGACAAAGAGTGGCGTCATTTCTTGTTATGTGAGCCCTACGAAGTTCCGGGCTGACTTTTATCAATCTCTTCAATGTACCGTACTTAATCTGTTCTTCCGAAGTCACGGTCGCTCATCGGTGAACAGAATACTATGTTTTTTCAGGATCATGAAGTGGAAAGCCGAATAACTAAAAGTGTTACGTACATGTGGTGTGACTCAATGCGTAAGAAACGTTTGTTCTGTACAGGACAATATTTGGCTTAAACTGTGACCGCTAAATGCGCTAGAGAGTTGCATATTTCCTCACAAACGGATGGGATGAAACTAGCAAGGTATCAAGTTGCCGATTGACAACCGGCAAATAAAACAAGGAAACAATGGAGAGACTGCATAGCCGACTTAGCGATGGTGCGATGTTTTACTGCACAACATTTACCTTCAAACTGCTTTTTGAAGCAACTATGTCTCACATCATATAGTCTTGTAGTGGGATGGCATGTATTTTGAACGAATTACCGCATTCGTATGCGATAATATTGTGAAGTGGCGTTATAGCCGTGGTTGTAGGCAAGGACAAGCCCGCAATCAGGGAGTGGCAACCAAGCATTTCCTCCCCGAAATTTAAAAAAATACGTTAAGTTGTTAGGTACAACAAGTTGCCCCTCGAAATAGTACAACAACAGGTTACAATTATTTTGCCCCCCCCCCCAAAACAGTACAACAACAAGCTACGATGAGTGTGCTCCTCCGAAAAGGTCAACTGGTTGCCGCCTTGTTGCAGGGAGTTAACTTCAAGCAGCTTCGCGGCATTTAGTCGATTGCAAAAACTTCCCTTGACCAGAATACCAGTTTTTGCCTAGCTTTTGTTTCTCATGACACACGAAAGTGGGAAGTGTATGGCTTAACATTTTTCTGCTTCCCCACCGTTTACCTCTGACTCTGGGTAGTTGTAAACAACAATTCTGGTGCCTGGTACTACTTCCTCCAAAGGATGTTTTAGTGCTTCGTCCAAACCTATCGCAAGCAACTCACTGTCACCGTTCTGAAATCTTGTAGGTTGCTTGCTAAGTTGACCCTAGGCTAGTCTATCAATGATCACAACTCCTAATCCAGCGCGAACAAAGCGAAAGGACATATTCAATATATCTGGCGATGTTTGATAAGTTATGGTTGACAATTGCTTTTAAGCTGTGGTTTTCTCTTCATCAGATTGACTTGAGCTGCATACGGAAGACGTACGACGAACACTACGGGTCTTTGACAAAAGACGTTTCGAGCGACACTAAAGACAGTTTTCAACGCTTGCTGCTGAAGATGATCGACCGACAGCAGTAGTCAGGACTTGCTCTCGAAGCATACGAAGCTTTTTTCAGAAAAAATTTGCGAAACATTACTTTTTATTTCTTTCTTTTACTACTCAGAACTTACGCTCGTAAACCATTCTGTTACTTAGCAAGGAAAAGGCTCCACGTTTGTCATTTTATGGCTTGCGATTTACGCGGTTATGATGCCAAGAAAGGCGCTTTATTGACTTCAAGACGAAACTGTAGCTTTGATCTTTAGCCTCCTACACCGATCTGTGTTCAATTAGCTTCGGTCATGCGATGCTGGTCGTTCGGTGATGAAGAATGTCGCACGTGCACTTCATTCAACTCGTTCGGCGTCAGTTCTGTTGTTTCAGACAACAATCATTTGATGATCGCGCCACCGAAAGGTCGTTTCCTACTATAGGCAGGGAGGGAAACTACACCTCTCGTACAGCCTTCTTGTGTTGCGTGTATACGAGTTTTATTTCGGTCGAAAGCATTTCGTCAGCGAGGTAACATGGCTGAAAAAAAGTTTTTAATTTTGGACAGGGTGAAAGACTCTACAATTACAATGAATGAGATTGTAGAGTTTAGAACGCACACGTGTAGTGGTTTGAGTTGACAGGCAAAGCAACTTCAGAAGATACACCGCAGCGCACAAGCTTTTTTTTATATGTTTCATGTGGGCTTGGGTAATCTAAATACGGTTAATCGTTGCTATACACGCGTAACTCAGTATTAATACGTTTTTGAGATGCCCAATAAAACGTGCTTTGCGTCTGCTAAGTGGTAAGAAATCGTCAAAGGTGTGTCACAGGTCATAGCTCGTTCACAGTGCAGTTGCAAAGAACTTTTCGCTTCTCAAGTTTTTGAAGCTGCTTGTTCGGGCACTCAGAACCAAAACCGCGAGCGACGAGTGATGCTGAAGGACCTAGGGCCCGGTTGATGAGCGCGAATACTTCTAATAAAGCAAGCCGTGTTCGTTTGTTGTAGTTGAAAAGTGTTTGACTTGGAGATTATGGCAAAACGGGACAGTTACTTTGGCCACTTACGAATCGTGCCTGCGTGTCTTCGCAGCTGTGCTATCCGCAATATCCAACACCCACGCGACTTTCACTGTGGGGCGGCAGAGAATTGCTTGCCGTATTGTTACCTCACAATCGCTTTTATGTTTTAACTCTCGGAAACATTGCCACGTACGCACCGTGCTAATTCGCAACTAACTCAAATTGCAAGTGGTTTGACAAAGGTTAGCAAGCGATTCAGGGTGGATGTATGTGTGTGTGGAGAAACGCTATGGCAACATCCTAAGATTGGTTGCAACGTGTCTTATACGTAAGCTGGCGCAACGAACAAGAGTCGAATTTCTGTTCCCGTCATTTGATTTAGTTCATGCAGCCATTGCAGGAAGCCAAGTCGGACGATTATGATGCTCCATCTACTGTTACGTCGCTGCCATAGTCGCAGCTATTGAAGTCAGAGCAACGACTCAAAAAAACATCCGCAACTGTTGGTGCTGCTGCAGTTCAAAATTTAGGACAATAGCAAAGCACTGCGCTGAAGCAGTAAAAAATATAATTTTGAGTGCGCCAGGGTAACATGCTGCTGTGCGCAGTCACGGCTACAAAAGTGTTTTCGAATCATCAGATGTTTTGCATCAATTAAATCATTGTTTCTTGTGAACATGAAGCACAGTTCAGTCAGAAACATATTATCAAGTCTGTCACTTTGTTTAGCTCCAATTTTATAGAAACAGCGTTCAAAAATCGTTTAGTTATGCAGTTAAATGGTGAGATTTTAGGAAACAATGCAAAGTAATGTTCATATCAAGTGGAAGGTGCACGGCGGAGATACAGGGTTTAGAAACCCTAGCTCACTGCAATTTTAGAAGATAGGTTTGTTTTCATAACATCCTTAATTTTAATGTGAACATGAGCTGGTACCAGGATATAAAATTAAACTAGAATGGAAAACGTTTTTGGTATTTTAAAAAAATTTGTGTGCAACGTTTGTCAAATTCTTTTTGATCGCTTATTCCTTTTTTACACATTTGCGTTTCATTCGCATCAAACTTCCACTGCTACCGTTTCATAAACAAATGATAGTTTGTATCTTAAAAACCCAATTCAAGTTTCGAGGTTCTGACAAATGCAAATGAATGAAAAGCCCTGCTTGGAATTGTTCCGAAGACCTGCAATTTCAGTGGTTACCATACGTTGAAGCAAAGTAAACTCGACGAACTTTTCTACTAATAACTTTCAAAGAAAATTCAAGCTGAATAAATCTTTGGCGCAAGTGCGGCCCTTTACCTGAGGACAACGCAGCTATAATACCTCGCACAAGTTCTGTAAGTTGTACAAGTCCACGATGTGACATTTTTTATTTCGCATATAGAAATTTTCTTAAATTGCACTGCTTTTCAATTGGTTATAGCCAGGGCCTACCGAGTTTAGATGGCGCCAGGGGCAAGAAACAATTTTGGCACCCCCATGTTCGAACCTAAGGTCTTTCTGGAACAAATTTACTGTATTGAAGAAAGGACTTGCAACATTGTTGGGCGCCCCCAGTGAGTCGACGCCCGGGGGTTGTATCCCCCTTGCCCCCACGTTACGCCCCTGGTTGTAGCTGAATCCATTTATGCCAATTACCCAATGGTCAATGGTTTATTGTTTCATATGACTCAGCCAACAAGCAGAAGCATCATAAAAGCCATCGCATGCAGTAAGCCAACCATTAGCGAACATTATAACAAATGAAAACACAATGGCACAATAGTTGATCAGTGTTAACAAAGAGGGGCGCTGTGTCATATAGGATTGGCGAAAGACCGTGGCGGTCATCTAGTCAACCAACCCCGTTTATCATTTTTTGATAAGTGTTGAGAAACAACAGTCGGACCATAAGAAAGATGCAACATCATAAACATTACCCGTACAGATGCGGTGACATACAGATGTATGCTCGTCTGTGGAGTACTGTATGCTTTCTCGTCCTGCAGCACCATGCAGGCCAGTATGTCGATCACCGGCTGTTTCGAAATGTATCAAACACAAACACTTTTTCATAGGTTGGGCAGATGTAGACACGATAAAGAAGTCAAAAAAACATAAAAAAGCTGTTTTTAGGTCATAGTTGGACGTTACAACTTGGAAATTAAAATTATTTGCATAAAAGCAAAATCTACACACGAGGTCTTTGCATATTGAAAAAAACAACACAGTGCTCCTCGAAAAGCTCCATCGTTTTCAGCCCTGTTCCTCAGAAGGTCAAACCTGACAATAACCAGGGTCACAAGGTGAAAGGTTTTTCTTGTTGTCTGAGCAATTAAGTCTTTAACACGAATCAAATAATAAACTAGGCATGTTACACGATTGCATTAGCTACTTGACGGCTAAATGAGTATCCAATCTGCAACGTGTTGGCGATATTCGCGTGCTTTTTTGCCTACTCCGGTCTGGGATCTCTTTATTAACCAAATCAAGTTAATGAAAGTTGAAACAACTTCAGCGCGTTGAGTCGTTCTTTGCCGAACGCGAAAACAGAAAATGACCAGCAAAGACATGGATCGCGGTATTTCCCTTGAGCGCGCAGTCTGCCATCACCGTCAAGAACATTCTGAAGTGGCCGAGAGTGAAAAGCTGAAGACGAGAGTGAAATGTGGCACTTGCAATTTTTTTCCTAGAGGCAGATTATTGTCAGTTAAAGATAATTATTAGTCGTGTATTCATGTTCAGCGCTGTTCTTCAAACTATCAGATGCACAATGTTCTGCTTGTTATCATGAACAACGAGTGTCTGTATACAAGAAGAAGAGATTTGGAAGGCGGAACATTTCGAGAAGGTAACGGTTAAACTTTGCTTATCGATTGTAACAACGTTTCCCTAACACTGTCTTCTGCTTATCATTGCTTTTTTGTTAAGGGAATTAAATAATTTCTTTAAAGTATAAACTGTAACTCAAGTGCCGCCATGAAAAAAGGAAAAACGGGCCATTATTTTCAATAAGAACACGCTGTTTTATTAGAACAAGTTAGATTTAAACTAACCTTGGCATTTCATTTATTTTATTTTTTGTATAACTTATGGTAAAGAAAAACGTCAAAGTAATTACTTAATAAAATAGTTAAAATACCCAGCTTTAAAAAAATCAAGGCGTCGTTTATGGCAAAGTATAAATAGTAAAAAACATGTTGTTTGTACAAAATACAAAGTTTAGAGGGGTTACTCCCAGTATGTACTGCAAAAACTGTTTGCACAAAAAGTACAAATCTCGAAAATGACAAGAAATCAACATAAGGCAGTGATTGGAAGTGATGATGATGTTTTGCAATTTTTATGAAATTGTATTTACTAAGTGATTTAACTTTGACATTATCTTCTTGGCAGCGAGAAGATTATAATGCGTTAAAATGACGCTCTATGTCCCACTGCCTTTACATGCTCTCACTGACAAGTAACGTTTACCTGCATTTATTCTTATCCTCAAACGATTTTTTTGAATAAAATCTGATTTGAATTTTATTTCAATACACACAGAAAACGCTCAGTAGGTGACATATATACTCTATTAACATCATACTGTGTGAGTTTTGCCTGTGAAAGGATTCCTTAAATCCCACATCCTCAAAGATTCATGGTTGCTGCGTCGTTTGCAATGCACTGCAATTTTGCTCTCGGTAACTCTTAACTGCCCTTCGTCCAGTACAATCACAGAAAAATGAGAAGTCATCAACCAGGTCCTGCTGTGTACACGCAAGAGCCAACCTGTCACTCATCAGATCTTGCCAAAGTGTTTGACATCACTTTTTCAGTTTGTGGTTCACTGACGGAAAGAGGCATTGCTATTTGCTACCATGCCTGGCCACACCAGCGTATTTTGCGTTTCTTCGGTCTTTCCCTGCCAAAAAATCATCCGAGGTATTAAGGTATTACGATATAAGGAAACGTTTGGAAAAATTAAACGTTTCATCTTACTTGCGCCGAGTCTTGATTTTCCGAAACATGCGTACCCTTAGCGCCAATACCTCTTCAATTTTAATTGGTAGGCATTTTGTATACGCATGCAAGTCCTGAGACACGTACGGCACGGATCAGGGCACACCGTTCACAGAAGTAAACATGCATTTTAGAAATTTTCTAGAGCTTTGAAGTACTGATGGCGTCTCTACTGGTTGTTCATCACCCTGGTGAGATTACTTTAAAGTTCTTTGTACCTGCGCAGCGCATTCGCCGGTGATTTGATGGATTATTTGACGCAGATGATATTCATGGTTCATGGTTACGATCGGCTTCAAACAACGCCTTGTAGCAGCAACAATGTGTTGCGTGGTTTTCGCCGTACCTTCACCTGACATTATATGGCGTTTTCTTGATATTACCCTTCTCATCTTTTGTGCTCGTGGGATATGTAAATACGTTCGTATTCGATCAAAATGAAGCATGAGGTCTCGCTTTTTGAAGCACGTCTGATAAGACTGAACGGTAAGTCGATGTGGGGTAAGACCAACTGGATAAAAGGGAAGTTTGATGCAAGACGCATGTCGCTTAAAGTGGAGAACGTGCTTTGAGAAGAAATATTCATTGCCACCTGTTTTAAACCCTGTGTCGAGAACATCCACGTTACGTTTAGACCAAGATGTTTAAATATTGCGATCGGGCAGTTGATCGTATACTGTTCTTTTAAAAAAACGATGTGTAAAGGATTGTTGTTTGTAAGAACGGTTTCCTGCTACCGACAGGTCGGACAGAAAATTATGTTGTTCCAGCTGTTTATTGCAAAAAACAAGCTGCGAATGTAGCAGAATCCAAGATGACTTCACCTGCCTAAAATCAGATTTAGCGAATAAGTGATGTTTTTATTCGATGCAGCCGCTGACGCAGTTGAGGTAAGCCAGGGTCCGGGCAACGGTTACCAGTGGCAGGAGGCAAGCAAAACCTTATATGCTACCTCGGTGCAGAAGAACAGGTGCAGATGCAATTGCGAAAACCTGCAGATTGGGTGAGACTTGCTAAAACATAAATTACCTGAAATTGAAAGATATTCCGCGTAGTCGTTAGCACGCCAATCTATGTTTTACGGACGTTGTCCCTTGCGCATGAACTTGATAGAAGTGTTGGTAATGGCTTCATGCATATCTGTGACTCAAATCACGAAATAACACAAATGCAACAAGAGGAAAAAGAATAACTAATAATAAAGAGAAGAAACTATTTGCATGCAGGAGCATGTTAAGGGGCAATCCGATCGAAAGGTCTGGTTATTGGTTCACAAATCTGGGCTTGCAATGGCTAAGCTGCTGGAAGGTCACACCCTCGGCAGCAGCGTAGTCGAAAACTCAAACTCAGAAGGAAGACATTTTGTAATGATAGGAATTTTGCTTTTGCGTAAATGCTTAGTTCAACGCAGAAATTGACGTAGTGATATCAAAATGTTTATAACTGCATTAAAGTTCGTGAGCAGTAGTCCTGCTACGTACATTTTAAGCTGTTCTGCTTCTCCTCATAACCACAGACTGCACAATTCAAACCTGTGCAGTATCTCTACTGGTAAACTGCATTTCCTCAGTCACCAACTTATCATACTGACATCCAAATATGAACATATAACTTGAAAATGCGTTACCAATTTTGCCAGCTTCGTTTGCTAGACTGCAATATTTTTTTCTAAAAACTTCCATCACTACATCAGTTAAAGTAAAATTGCGTGTATTCACTCGAAAGTAAATCACATTGAAGCACATTGAAGCTCACATTGAAGATTCCTATGGTTGCGCTAACCCTGCAAGATGAGGGTCTGCAATACACAAAGGTAGAGACAAAAAATCACAGTAGAGTTGTTCGTTTTTTACGCACGTTGTTTCAGGAGTGGGGAGCTACAGGTAATGAATTGCTGTCTCTAATCCGCGGCAAGATAAAGAAGCGCTGGGTGGTTCAGATTTTTGGGGTATACTGCTACTATCCACCAAGGAGTATAGTTGCAATTATACCCAAGAGCAAATGCAGTAATAGGTATTAAATCGTTTAAGGCGACTGATGAAAATTAGTCGAGTATGGCATCTATAAAGTGTTTCGGAGTAAAATTGCATAGTTCACTGTGACTGGCAGCCCCGCAACTAGAGGGGTACCCGGGATATT
>Ga0210059_1013211_pt1 | contig 12379 bp, 9 predicted proteins | sample Ectturendosymbi2_FD_188042 | JGI IMG/M metagenome (GOLD analysis project Ga0210059, IMG submission 188042) | Ecteinascidia turbinata endosymbiont from Florida, USA - Sample 2 (SPAdes) (version 2) | ecosystem: Host-associated > Tunicates > Ascidians > Unclassified | place: Key West, Florida...
CAGTTCTCATGACGACATAATACTTACTCTCATTGCAGGTTACGTTTGTTACAGCACAATTACCGGTGGCAGCAGCCAGCATAGGGCAGTAGTGCTGTTTGACTTATATGTTGCAGCAAGTGAGCGTATAGTCACTTCGATGCAGTTTAGATCAGTGCTCTTCAAATGGGGAACCTCACAGTTTTTAATTGCCGTTGCGAATAGTCTGCAACACCCAGTAATTTGTGTATAACATTTGTTATTGCAGGTAATTTTGATGAAATAATAACAATTATACCGGGTTGATTTTGATTATTTTGCAACCGAAATTAAGCGAACGGAAAGAAACAAACAATTCGTAATGAGTGAAAGCACGAAAGTGACAAAAAAGCGAATGCGAGAAAGCACGATCATTCATGGGCGTCAGGGCCGGCCTTAAGCCGATGCAACCGATGCAGCTGCATTGGGCCCCGCGCCTCTGAGGGCCCCGCGCCATGTTGTTGATTATTCATTTTGCCAGATGCACCTTGCGCTTGAGAATTCAGTAGAAACGCCATATAAATCATATTGTTAACAAAGAACGCTCTCGTCAGAACTAGCAAATTCCCTCTCGAACGTTAGCAAACGTGTTCGATTCTCGTGTTAGTGCTGTACTGCATATTTGCCCTCTGCCACGATCGTAACACGGTTGACTGAACACGATGAGGTCATAAAATCACTGCTCAGAGGGGCCCCGCGCTTAGGTCTTGCATTGGGCCCCGCGCCTGCTAGGGCCGGCCCTGATGGGCGTCCGCAAAACTTTTTCCAGGGGCAACGTCGACATTTTGTTAATCATTTTCAAATTGGTGACGATCAGTGTTCCCTCTAAAATAATTTTGCACTGAGCAAATATTTGTTTTAGTGAGCATGATTATTTAAGGCTGAGAAAGTGGAGTTTTCAATGAATTACAAACTTTGTGAATTATAGAATAAATATACAATCTTATCAAAATACGAACAAAATAACATTTAATTCAAATGGCTTCTTGTCTGCGTGCTTTTCCATTGCTTTGGAATGTTGCAAGTACGCGAGAATGAGATTTCACTGCGCAACAGTTCTGGTGTTCCTGAGTATTTGCTCACCTTAGAGGGAACATTGCTGACGATACAATGCAAATGGACGTTAACAAAACGCTTTATCCTTTCTACACTACAAAGGAAATGCCCATGTTACGGTAACAATCACAAAAAATACTTTGCTGGCAGCAGTAGCCAGGTATATTAGTATTACGACAATTTACACAGTAGGTTATCTGCAGATTTTCAACGCAGGGCATTTCTTTTCAAGTATGCATTGCCATGACCTGGAAAGAAAGAAGCATTGGATTGCCATGGTTTTCAACGAAACACAAATTATGACTTTATTTTACTTAACAAGCAGGGCCGCACCCAGTTGATGTATTCATCTGAACTAACAACTGAACATGTTTTTGAAAATTTCGGGGGGAATTGCCCGGTTGCCCTTCCCCGTGATTGCGGAATCAGCCAGCAAGACTTGTCAGCATCACTTGGAAACAAGAGTTGCAAACGTCTGGGATCTCGTCCAAAGCGATCAATAAAAACCTTGCTACACAAACCGGACAACTAAGTAGACCTGTATGTTGACAAGACTACGGACAAACGTACTAAAATTGGAACACCGCGCAGGTTTTGCAAAATTGACCAGATCAATTATGAGAACTCGCCACAGCACACATGGCCTGGCACTCAGATGTCAGAACTAAACCTTAACAATTAAGACATATTTCCACAAGCCTGCATAGATGTATTCTAACAAGCCACATAATTTTACACTGCATGAAAAGAAGCCTGCGTAAGTATAGTTCGACACTCAGGCACATTGGTCACACTCGCACTAATAATGGATTTTTCAAACTTGTGGAAGCATTGCTACAGACTCACTCATGCTTCTTTTCGCAAAGTACAAATGTACGTGGTTTACCGCTATCAGCATGTCACTGTCTCGCTGCATTACCTGTCAAGATGTCTGCGTTCAACAGTCTCATGCAACAAACCACCTGCTACCGTAACATATAGTGAACCTTTGCAGGTTTGTTGTCATGTTATTGTTACGCAATAAAGACCAACCGCAGAACAATCCGCTCGCGACTTTCGCAACCCACCTCTGCAGGCAAAGGAGGGGATATGAGTGAACTGCAAGCCTACAACTGTGAACCTGACTCTTGTGCAGTGTGAGTTTCATACCGGCAAAAATAACTGTCATTGCAAGAATCAAATCAATCAATCGGAATTTAAGATGCCGACTTCGGGTTTTTCCAGAAATGATTGGTTCTTAATCCCAATCTGCAGGGGGGACATGCCCGTTTTCCCCCCTGAGACCGCCCATGCAATCATTGACTATTGTATATCAGGTTCCACAAACAAGGCCAGCTATCTAATGAAACGAAGAAGCGTTTTTGACTAATTGTTAGCATGAGTTATTTTTAGTATCTTTACCGATTAAGTAATGTGCGGTACAAAAATATTTTTGTCTGTGTGCGTTAAATCCAGATAGTCCAGCGGAAAGCACAACGTTTGTAGCTAATTCTCGCTTTGTTCCAGTTACTCTTCCTGTTGGCCGCCAGAAGTAACGAAGCGAGTCTAGTGAGACATAGCAACAAAAAGAAGAGCTTTACTTGAAAACGAGTTTACACTTCGGGAACAGAATAGCGGGACATTACGAGGAGATGTGTTGGTTTTATTTATGTATATTCACAGTGAACTTATTAATGTAAATGCTGGAGTAGGCTATGTATGTAATTAGTACAGTAATTTATGCACAGTAAATTAATTTTTTTCAGAGGAGTAAGGTACTTTAATCCAAGTCAAAAGTACTTTCCCACAACATTGATAGCTAGCATGTCATCGGCGATCCACCAGATACAGCTAAAAACTCCACGAAACCAGTGAGGTTTTGCTGACCATTGACGTTTGGTCCAATATACAGACGACCAGCTATATTGGCGTCAATATTCATTTCATTTCAAATTAAAGCAACACAATGCCATGCTGGCTTGCAGACGATCGTAACCCGCACTTAGAAGAAATAGTCAACAATTTTGAAATTATTAACAAACGAATTTTGAGCGTTGCTGGACGAATGTTCAAGCCTGATAAATGTTTTTGACAGTTAGGCCGAAAGATTTGAAGCCTTGATGTTTATCCACTATATAGATTTTAAACATTGATCATTTTTGTTTAACTAATATTTAAAGTGTTTGTTGCAGTGGAGTAACTTACGGGAGGGATGAGGGGCGATTTGACTCCGCTGGCCAGCTAAATGTAAAATCAGGGCCCACTTAGCTTATATTTCGGTTCTAGAATTCTTTGGGTTCCTAGAATCAGAGACATCAGGTCCCTACAGACCCATACTGGGTACCTAACATTTTCCTTAAAAAAAACAGAGCTACGTTTCCCTTCTAGCTCAAACCTCTAGTTACGCCACTGGTTTGTTGACTGCACGAACATCTCATTAAACAGTTATTGTAAATTTTCTTCCGGTGCTTGATCCTTACAGATTAGTAATTTCGTTTATTGCATTCATTAATGTCGTATGTTGTCTGAAATTATACTTGCATCAAACCATGCGCATGGTTTTTTTCGTTCTGAAAATGTTTCAAGACGAATGTAACCGCGATTACTTTCAATGATTGGAAATGGATTACATTTGTGCTGTAATCGCCTCATGTCTGTTGGAGACTTCCTATTCCTTCATACAAAAGTACAGTGCGACCAACTATAGTGTACGCAACACTAACCAAAATTAGTAAGATGCAATAGCGACACCTCATGATTCGACTACTTTTATAGTAATAGCGTTTGGCACTTAAATCAATCCAGACGCAACCATTTATGGACCTCAGAAGCCGATATATCGGCTTTCCGGGGCAATTTTCACAATTACTCGAGAACCACTGAAGCGACGTCGACATGTAAAACATTGCAGAAAAGGTTTTCGAGCGATTTTTCCAACAAGCTCTCAACAAAGGTACGTTTACATTTGAACATTTTGAGAAAAATGGATGTTTTTATTTTCCGGAAGCGATTTTTAGCAATTTTCATTATCTGCAAGAAATTGGCTTGAACTCCTTGCAAGTACAACAAGGAACCACCGATGTCAAAAAATGTCACTTAACTTTGTTTGGGGGGAAAAATATTTTTGAAACATTTTACAAAAAGCAATTTTTCGAATTTTACGCCAAAACTGTTGTCAATAACGAATTTTCGAGTATACCATTGGAAAGAAATTTTTAAAAAACTTTTTTACTAATTTTAGTCAACGTTTTAGATTTTGAATAGCTGTAACATTTTTTTTCTTAATATATCTGCTTGAGGTTTGGTAGGATGTTGTAAGACGTGGACACTGTCCATTGGACTGTGGTGTAGAAGGGGGGGTTGCAGGAGGTGCAAGTGCACTTCCAAAAGCTCTTATTTGGTGAAAATCCGGACAAAATCTGTGAAAACCTGGGCAAAATCGGCGAAAACCTTCTCAAAATCCCTGGAAATACGTGCAAAAAGAACGCCAAACGTGGTTATTCGAAAAAAATGTTGCCTAACATTGGTAGAATCATATGAAGATCTATTTTTTGGAGGTCATTCCAAAAAGAGGTCTTCAAGGGAAAATATCTGCACAAAAAGTGGCTAAATTGTTCGGGCAATTTTGGGGAAATTTAGGCAAACATCCTTCGCACCCCAAAAAATTAACCTGCTCCTACAATGGAAGTGGATGTCAAGACGTTCTGCAATTTTCAGATTTTTTTGTGTTCAGAACTGAAATATGGGCCTTTAAAGGCAAAAAATGACAAAAACATCCATCCAAAATAGAAACGTTTAGCCCGGAACCCTCCCAAATGTTATATTTTTTAAAATTTTGGGTCATGAAAATTTTTTGTACATGGAATTTTTCTAACGTGTTTGGATCTCCCTCTACATGTCTTTGCATACAGCCACTGCTTTTTTGGCTACGCCAAAATTGTGGTTTCCCCCCACCTGACGTCACAAATACGTCGTCGACACCTCAAAAGATGCGCCGTCAAAAAACCTGTTTTACAATGTCTTACATGTTGACGTTGCTTCTGTGGTTCGCGAGTTAGAAGTTCATTGTCTATAATAGTGGTTCCCGACCTTTTCAGGCTTGTGGCACCTACAGAAGAGAATTATAATTTGCGGCACCCAGTGGCGAACCCATAGCAATTTGCTTTAAGGTTTGGCGACAGTTTGAAAATACTGTATTTTTAATGGTATATTAACAAAACGTATTATCTCGCGGCACCCCAGGGCATTGTGAATGGCACCCTAGGGTGCCGCGGCACCCCGGTTGGGAACCACTGGTCTATAACGTCTTCACTCCCACACGCAACGTGGGGGGCTTAAGAATACATCGCAACGACAAGACACACACATATACATGAATGAACTCGAAGATACATACGTGGAAGTAGTAGAAAAGTGTACGCATGATGGCGTTAATACATTTACTTTGATGAAACGCAAGCATAAAGGGCATACGCATGAATGACACCATTACGATTATTATAATGTAGTACTGCGATGACCTTCAAGTTCACCGATTTATGAAATGCATGAGGGAGTGGGAGGCTGCGAAGCACCTCCAAGGAGGAAGTTCTTTTCGTATAAAAAGGAACAGTTTATAGCAGCAAATCTTTGGTCTGAGCATGCGAAATGCGGTTATATGGCTTATTGAAGAAGCATGCGTTGCAGACAAGGTCAAGCCACAAGAAGAAAATGGTTAAACGTTGTCACATTGAACATCGGCTGTTTTCTCATATTTACAATATTAATGAAAGCCTAGAGAGGAAATGCATCAAAAGTAATAAACTAAGGCAGCATTGCAATGGTGTCACGGAATTTAAGCAGGTTGAGAGGAAGGCCTCCAAACATACTATGCGGAAAAAACTTTTCAGTCGACGTCACGAGTTGTGCGTGGGAACGAAAATTCGTTTGCACTTCGCTAACTTGCTTTGTGCTCGTAGACTAATTTTAGTGAACGCACCAGAAACTAGGCTGATTAAGATATAACAGCGATATTTCATCATTCAATCATTTCCATTGTATCAGCGTTAAATAGTTATATCAACGCACCTGGTTTATGTACACCAATAAATAGAACACAGGTAATGTTTCTAGTACCTGAGTAAGGTATATTTTTTTGTTCCGCTGAAAAAAGTGCCAAACCGGGTTTACTTTTCATTTTTAAAGGAATTTTTGACCAGGTTTATATTGCGCGGAACTTCATCATTTTAGGGCCTGAGTTTGAGTGTGCTTTTGGTAAAGCAAATTGTCGGGTTTTAATTTTTCTTCCATCATACATCTGTAATGAGCTTAAAAAATTTATTAAATGTAGCCGGTACCTGAAAGTTAGAATGTTTGTATATGAAGTTGCTCACTTCAAGGTTGTATATATCTTTCAGTGAGAGAATTTTCTGCGTTTAAAAGTGGTAGTAACTTTGCTAGTCAAAAGTTTATCTGTGTTTAAGCATCTCATGGGGCGGATTAAAACAACCGATATTGACTATATGACATAAAGCTGCACGTCCCCATGCAATAATCCCATACTGTATTGGTGAGTTTATTAATATGTGATGCAATATACATAACGCCGCTTGTTAACATAATGTTTAGGTTTATGCATTACACCAATATATTTGGATATAGTACAACAAAACGTTTTGCAATGCTCTTTCTACGTCAGCATTTCATCAACAACTACACAAAGGTACAGTAAGTCAAAGTTCATTCAATACAATTAGTGTTTGCAATAATTGCAAAAAATACTGTTAGTGGTTAACATATAGTTTGTTTTGGCAACATTTATCGCAAAAATCGTGACATGGTCTGTTATCAACGTGGTCTGTTACGAACGTAGTCTGTCATGAATGTAGTGAGCTGTGTGGCAGGTTCCTTGCTCAAGGGAACAACCGGCATGGGGGATCCAACACCTGCCTCACAATTGTGAAGGCAGCTCTTTACAAAAAGGGCTAACCGGCCACAATGGGTCTGTAACGAATGTGGTCTGATATGAACATGTTTTTTTATGATCGGGTCGTTCATAACAGACCACGGGTCTGCTACGAATTTGGTCTGTTATGAATGTGGTCTGTAATTACCGGGTATGTTATGAACGGGTCTGTTATGAACGTGATCGTGTAATGAAAGGGTTTGTAATGAACGTGATTTGTTATGAATGTGGTCTGTAATGAACAGGTCTGTTATGAATGTGGTCTGCAATTAACGTGGTCAGTTATGAACGTGCCCTGTAAAAAACAGGGCTGCAGAGAATGTGGTCTGTTAAGAACGTGGCGTGTAATGAACGGGTGTGTTGTGAATGTGGTCTGTTACAAATGTGGTCTGATATGAACGTGGTCTGTTATGAACGTGGTCTGTTATGAACGTGGTCTGTAATGAACGTGCTGTGTAACGAACTGGTCTGTTATGAATGTGGTCTGTTATAAACGTGGTCTGTTGTGAACGTGGTCTGTTATGAACGTGGTCTGTTATAAACGTGCTCTGTAACGAACTGGTCTGTTATGAATGTGGTCTGTTATGAACGTGGTCTGTTATGAATGTGGCCTGTTATGAACGTGGTCTGTAATTGACGTGGTCTGTTATGAACGTGGTATGTAACGAATGTGGTCTGTTATGAACGTGGTCGGTAATGAATGTGGTCTGTTATCAACGTGGTCTGCTTTGAATGTGGTCTGTTATGAACACAATGAACGTGGTCTGTTATGAACGTGGTATGTAATGAACGGGTCTGTAGTGAATGGGCTCTGTTATGGATGTGGTCTGTTATGAACATGGTGTGTTATTAATGTGGTGTGTTATGAATATAGTCTTCTATGAATGTGGTCTGTTATGAACGGGTGTATAATGAACAGGTCTGTTATCAATGTGGTCTGTTATGAATGTGGTCTCTTATGAACGGGTCTGTAATGAACGGGTCTGTTATGAATGTGGTCTGTTATGAATGTGTTCGGTTGTGAACGTGGTCTGTTGCGAACGTGGTCTGTAATGAACGGATCTGTAATGAATGTGGTCTGTCATGAATGTGTGGTCTGTTATGAATGTGGTCAGTATCGAATATGTCTTTAATGAACAGGTCCCTTATGAATGTGGTCTGTAACGAACGGACCATAGATGAATGTGGTCTGAAATGAACAGGTCTGTAATGAACAGGTCTGTTATCCATGTCGTCTGTTATGAATGTCCTCGATTATGATCGTGGTCTGTTATGAGTGTTGTCTGTAATGAACGGGTCTGCAATGACTGTGTTCTGTTATGAACCTGGCGTGTAATGAACGGGTGTGTTGTGAATGTGGTCTGCTATGAACGTGGTCTGTTATGAACGTGGTCTGTTATGAACGTGATCAGTAATGAACGTGTCTGTGATGAATGTGGTCTGTTATGAACGTGTTCGTCTATGAACATAGGCGTACGGGAAGGCATTTTACTGGGGGGGAGGAAAAAGTTTGCCCTGAGAATAACAATTTGCCCTGCAAGTAACTTTTTTAGTTTAATCAGAATGGGGCCTGAAACCTCTTGCAAATCTGTTCTATACAGTTGAATTCGTTTATAACGGCTTCATCTGTGACGTCAAATCGCCTATAACGTTACATTTTTTCGGTCCCGATAGCATCTTTTTTATACATTTCAATTCGCTTGTAACGTCATTTTGGCAATAACGTTCTTTATGCAATCGCCTAGAGGTGCTCTTACAGGCAAATTCTGTAGTTACCTCGCTTGTTAACTCACGGGGTTGATGTTCCTTGCATGTTGTGTTCTCCCTGACAAGAAACGTTACGGTAATAGCCTTTACTGATGCAAATATATACGCGACATCAATGGCGCAACGCAAAGGTTAAAAGCGACGGTTCCGGATCAAAGGGTCGGACTCCCTGCACATGCCTGTGTTATCGTTGCTGTGCGCTTGAGCAAGGCACTTATAAGGACGCGCACGGCGCACTAAAAGGGGCAAAGCAATCTCCACGTCCGTGCATCCCGCTTATACTAAAGATTGTACCTCGGGAAATGAAACACGCACTCAAAATGCATGTGCCAGCGTGCCTATACGTATTGTATCGTATTCGTATACTATGATTGTACCATATACTATTTACATTAATGAGGTCTTTCAAAATCTCTCGGTTTTCCCTTACCGTAGCATTCTGAAGCTGATATTTAGTCTCCGCTGTTCGTTCAAAGTCAAAGTATATCATTGCGCTTCCAAACGTTTTTAAAGCAATTTTGGTTTTGAATGTTATTTTTTGACCTGGCATGTCTAAAGAGGCTTCTTGGTAGATTTTTAATGTCACAAAATCCTGTTGTAGTCCACACATTTTCATAGCGAGTTTTCCCAACGCGACTTGTCGGTCACGCCAGTGATGCCATATCACAAGGATAGAATTGCCTATGTCGTAATAATGAAACGTTTTCATTGAGGCAGAGATATTGGCTGCCTCCCTTCGCCTCCTTCCCACTGAAGTTGCATGTCTATGAACAGCTACTGATGTGACATAACTCTGCATATTCAGTATATTATGCACAACGTCAAGTAAGTGCCAGTCTTTGGAATGCGAGAGCATATAGAAGGAGTACATATATTAAAAGTGTATACAAACATTACACTGTTACTGACATGAAGGTTACGGAGCTGACATAAAGGTGATTGCACAGCAAGTGCTCACCACCACAGTTTGTGACACACTGCTCAATGCGAATGCCACCGGGTGAGAAGAACACAAGCAGTCGCTGCCTCCCTTCTACCCGATGAGAGGAACACAAGCAGTCACTGCCTCCCTTGAATGTTGTCGGTTATGAACGTGGTCTGTTGTGAACATGGTCTGTAATGAACGGGTCTGTAATGAATGTGGTCTGTTATGAATGTGGTCTGTTGTGAATGTGGTCTCTAACAAATGTGGTCTGTAATGTATGAACAGGTCTCTTATGAATGATGTCTGTAATGAACAGGTCATAGATTAATGTGTTCTGAAATAAAGCGTTGTGTAATGAACAGGTCTGTTATGAAGTGGTCTCTTATGAACGGGTCTGAAATGAACGGGTAAGTTATTATCAATGTGGTCTGATATGAATGTACTCGGTTATGAACGTGGTCTGTATTGAGAGTGGTCTGTAATGAACGGGTATCTTAAGAATGTGGTCTGCAATGAACGGGTCATAGATGAATGTGGTCTGAAATGAACGGGTCTGTAATGAACACGTCTGTTATAGATGTGGTCTGTTATGAATGTGGTCGGTTATGAATGTGGTCTTTTGTCAATGTGATCTGTTATGAACGGGTCTGTTCTGAACATGGTCTGTCATGAACCTGCTCTGCAATGAACGGTTCTGTTATGAAGATGGTCTGAAGGTTGTCTGTTATGAACGTGGTCTGTTATGAACGTGGTCTGTTATGAACATGGTCTGTCATAACCGTGGAGTGTCATGAACGTGGTCTGTAATGAACGTGTCTTTAATGAATGTGGTCTGCTATGAACATGGTATGTAATGAATGGTTTCGTAATGAATATGGACTGTTATGAACATGGTCTGTTATGAACGAGGTCTGTAGTGAATGTGGTTTGCTATGATCGTGGTCTGTCTTTAACGTGGCCTGTCATGAACAGGGCCTGTTATGAACGTGGTTTGTTATAAATTTGCTCTGTGATGAACAGGTCTTTTGTGAATGTGGCCTGTTACGAAGGGTGTTCTGTAATGAAGGGTTGTCTGTTATGAACGGGTAAGTAAAAACGGGTCTGTTAGGAATGTGGTCGGTAATGAAAGTGGTCTGCAATGAACGGGTCAGTGGTGAATTTGGTCTGTGATGAACAGGGTGACGTATGAACGTGCCCTGTAATGAACTGGTCTGCAATGAATGTGGTCTGTTATGAGCGTGGCCTGTAGTGAATGGATCTGTTATGAATGTGGTCTGTTGCAACGGTGATCTCTTATGAATGTGGACTGTTATGAACGCGCTCTTTAATGAACGTGGTCTGTTACGAACGTGGTCTGTTGTGAACGTGGTCAGTAATGAACAAGTCTGCAATGAACGCGGTCTGTTATGAACGTGGTTTGCTATGAATGTGGTCCGTTATGAACATCATGAACGTGGTCTGTTGTGAATGTGGTGGGTTATGAACATTGTCTGTTGTGAACATGGTCTGCAATGAATGCGGTCTGTTATGAATGTGGTCTGTCATGAACATGGTGTGTTTTAATGTGGTCTGTTATGAATGTAGTCTTTATGAATGTGGTCTGTCATGACCGGGTCCGTAATTATCAAGTCTGTTATGAATGTGGTCAGGGGTCGTCCATAAATGACGTCACACCGTAACAGGGGGATGGGGCCACCAGATTTGTGACAAATTGTGACAAGAGGTAGGGGGGGAGTCAGTAGTTTTGTGATGTCACACGAGTCGTTTTGGTATGCGTGCTACACGCAGTCATACCAGAAAGGAAAGGTGTGGAGGCCAAAAACTTTCTATTCCATTTGCAATAGTTTTCTGTTGCAACCAATGAGGAAATTTTTGTCAATATTGCTAATGGATTTATTGTTTTTGTAGTATATTTCTGATAGTCAGCAAATCTTTGTTGGATTTTACAGCTAATGGCTAGCTATATTGTTGTATTGTCAATGTAGCCAAAGCTCATTCGAAAAAATTTATTGACTCCCAACTCCATCTACTGGACCAAAAAGTTTTAGATTTTGACGCCCGATTCTGTGCAGGACTTCTTTAGCTCTTTGGCAAGCATCCCACAGTTTTATTCTCAATTTCTGGCAAATCAATATAGGCAAGCTCTGGAATATCTGAAGTTAAAAGCGGGCTTCATCTTTCCTTCCATCTCTATCTGAAGGTGCATTATTAATTAAGCTTTCCACCCATCCTGAAAACTTCAGAATCATTTCCTATAATTTACATTTTTATTTTTGAGGTCAAAATTGTTGCAACATATGCAGTTGCCACCACCACCTTCAGTATGAGGGTTTTTTTCCGCTGAACCCAATTATAGTAAACAGTTTGAAAGTCGTGACTCATAAAAACATAACAATGCTTCAAAATGGTTCCCATTCAAAACAGACCCGTTTATAACAGACCACTCATAACAGACCATTCAAAACAGACCACTTTCATAACAGACCACGTTCATAACAGACCATAACAAAATTATTTCATTTGACTCAACAATTTCAGTGATTCGTTTGTTTTCTGTAGTAGGACGTTTTGTTTTATTTTGCAGACCAGTGAGTGTTTTCGTTGAGTGTCGCTGACTCATAACCATTCGGTAGTTGCAACAGTTTGTTGAAACGCCGTAACCTCTGTGAAAAACATAAGCAGTTGTGGAC
>Ga0210059_1013212_pt1 | contig 12378 bp, 4 predicted proteins | sample Ectturendosymbi2_FD_188042 | JGI IMG/M metagenome (GOLD analysis project Ga0210059, IMG submission 188042) | Ecteinascidia turbinata endosymbiont from Florida, USA - Sample 2 (SPAdes) (version 2) | ecosystem: Host-associated > Tunicates > Ascidians > Unclassified | place: Key West, Florida...
CTTTCAACTCTTCAGTAGCTTCATTTTTTTGTGTTACTAGCAATAGGTGCGATTGCGGTCATCCACGCTCTTCTAGATTTTGCAAGGGAGCGAGTTCGTCACGAGTTCGGGTAACGCTGACCCGACGTAAGTATGAGTGTGAGGTGGTAGGTCCAAATGACCCGACGATATGGTTTATGGGTGCAGAGCTTTGTAAAAAGCTGAAACTCACTCAGGTCATGCTTTTATGGTCGTGTTGGCAGTATACAAAAGGAAAAGTTGTTTACGCCCATAGTTTTTGTTTTATGAACAATTGAATTTTAGGCATGTCTGACACCTTCGCTATATATGGTCTACTTACTTTTCATCAAAAATCGTATGATATTAGAATAAAGTAACTCTGTAAGTGCTCAAATTGCTCAATGAGACTTATATTTTCAGTGTAGTTTTTGTGATAAACTGCAGTTGAAGGAAAGTGTATTTTTTTTTTATTTTTGAAAACCTGGTGATGCACACCCAACGTAGGAATTAACGTAGCAAAAAAGTCAGGTAAGTATTTCAGGGTAGGCTTTACAAAAAATCATCCCAATGGATGTTTCTGTGTCGGGAACCATCTATTAAAAAACGTATCATGAAAAATTTAGGGGTGGCTTAAGCCCCCTTAGCCCCCCTGGATCCGCCTATGAAACCCTAATCCAAAACGCTAAACCCATCATCTTACCTAAACGCTAAACCCTGAACCCTAATCATCAGTATTCTCAGCGTATTTGATACGTAGAATATGACTATGTTCATGCGCACATGGCGTGCAGTCAGAAATTTTGCAAGTCAGATATTTCGCTTGACACCAGGAATGATTAATTGAGTTGTTTTTCTCCGTTTGGCGACACGTCTACTGTGAGGGTGATTTTGACTCTTATTGAGAAATTCTGAAAATGCAGCCCTAAAAATCTCAATTCTGAGGTTTAGATAGAAAAAGCATTTTAAAAACTTTTTGACAGTACCAAGTCTTTTGTTGTCATGGCGATTGTCGCCTCCTATGCTTTGTATAACCATAGCTTCACATAAATTATGCAGCGTTCGACGGGAATCGCCTTTGTTGAATATTTGCTAAGATTCCAAGGCAAAAACCCTTTCGCGTGGTGTTCTTAAATTCCAATGACACCAGCTACATTTAAACAGCAGGTAATTTGCAATACACGAATTGCTGTAAACTTCCCGACGTTCAACACCGCAAATAGGCAACCATCCAAACATCTCGATAGTGGCGAAGTGTTTTTGCAAATCTGAAAATTGTACTTCAGAATTACATGCATATGAAAGTAATTACCCTGTTTTTTCTGTCCTACAGGCGCAACACCACAGCTGCAGACATTGTTTGTTTCAGTGATTACGGTCCCAACAGCCTCGTAGCGTGACTGAGTTAAAACTATGACAGGTCCGCAGGAAAACGAACCGTCAACAAAATTCAGTTCACTGAGGTTGAAAAATCTCCACCATCCAATTCGTAAGTTTTCTTTTAGTGAAGAGAGTACGATGAGAAAGGTTAGATTTGGCATTTTGTTATTTACAAACACAGGGTAAAGGGTAGAAGAACTGGGGGGAAGATATCCCCCAAAAAGCGAATAACTAACTTAATTATAAACTCAGCAAGTGTTGTTCAACTTTTTTCAGTCAGCTAAGCATGATTTCTGTTTTTATCAGAGGCTTGTCTATACAGTATAGCTTTACGAGTATACCACTTTTTTCTGAATAGAAGTTCACGTGAAGGTCTGATATACAGTACCAGGTGCTTCATACAAAACTTGCTAAGTGTCTAATTGTAAGTCCTGGGAATGACAATAAACTTCAACCAGTGATGGGGTATCAATTCGGGAGTGATGCATTTTTTGTGAAACGGAATATCCTTTAGCCAGCATTATTCCCAGGTCCACTCTTGCCAGAGTGGTGACGCTTGACAGGGCCCCACCTACACATCAAATGGGCTCTTTGAAAGGGCATACTGAGATCTTCCGCCACGTAAGGCGATCAGTCTAGGAATCAGGCACAGATAGGCAGCTAGGGAATGTTTCTCCAATCTGCCAGTCCCTGTAGATAAACTTGATACCAACGTATTGGCTATGCCTTTCCGTGGATCTCTGTGGTGGTGTGCCATTTGCACAATGTATCCCGGTCGAACATCTCACTCCAGTAACTGCATTTAATTACATGCTTCCCACTGTCAAACATAAGACGCAATCCATTTTTCTGTCGTTTCGGATAGGAGTCTACGTCCAAGTTGGCGATAAAACATTCTATAAATAAAAATGTTTAAACGTATGTCTATAGGCCGCCATGAGATGCTTACCTAAACTTGAGGTTCTTGCTGTCTTTTCTCCGGAAAATTCACTCTGCTGGATTGTAGTGGCAGCAATTCTGAATATGTAAACCGTATTTTCTCGCAATCCCTCTACAACCACGGAATGGTTAGAGCCTAGAATTTCCTTGAAAAAAGAAGAAAGAAAAAGCAATGCAAAACCTTTATTTATTTAATGTCATTCAGCGCTCTGTGGATGCAACGGTTACGCGTGGCTTTGAAAGTAATAATGGGACTTGGTACGCTTTGGGGAGCGGGTAAAAAGGCATTGCCTAAGCATTTCATTCAGCACAATCTTTGATGTTGGTCACCTTGCAGAACCGTGCATATCTTTCGTGCTAGTAATTGAATTAGGAAGTTTCCAAGAATAGAACAACTTCGACAAGAATTTTGGATTTCTAGCATATAGAATGACTTTTTGTCTGTATTATTTAAGTGAAGAAATTTGATAATGTGGTTTATTAAGCTTAAAGCTTATCATTAAATTGTATTCCACCTTTGAAAACATCTTGGAAGGTCCCTGCGTATAAAAAATGTCCGAAATGTCAACTAAGTACAGTGGAATTCGTACATTACAGGAACCTGAAGCAAACGTTTTGAAATTTGCAAACCAGATTTCAGTTTCATGCAGTGTTTCAAACTAGTGATGTCTAAGGACTTTTAAAAAGTATTTTAGCCACATTACGAAAAGCTTAAACAATGCTAAACAATTACTTGTGACTTTTGATGTTGGTAGTTTTGCCCAATATCGTCAGTGTAGATGATCTTGTACATGGTAATATTCCCGACGTATTCTGAAGGAGGTGGCGGATTCCAGGACACCTTTATTGACTGTGGAGACTTTGGAATTACCTCAGTGATATGTGGAGGCTTGAGAGGCCTTGTGCTCATGGTTCGCTGTTCAAGCACTTCACTCCAGGGGCCATTTTTGATGGTTACTGCTCGCACTCGGAAGCGGTAGGGGACGTATTCTTTCAAGTTCTGCAACAAGCTTGATTAGTACACCACAGTAGGCAAAAGTGCGTTTTTACATGCACTCGCGCACTTTACAGATAAACGATAACTGGATTATACCCACGCGTGGTGTTTTTCAAACGGTTGAAATTTTAAGTATTTGTATCAATATTGTATAATAAATCTCTGCAATTTTTCAAAGACCAGCATCCTTGTGTCGAAATCCTTTGAAAACGAATTTCTTTTGTGAAATCCTTTGATTTAACAATATAATTGTGAGAAACAAAGTCAAGCCGCCTGTTGCCAGTTCAAGCGGCAAAGAAATATTTTCAAGTGTCAGGAAAGTATGCATCCTGTGACGATATTTGATGCACAGAATATTGACATTACATCTCCTTACCGAAGCATGAAGACTTGTTTTGTTGACGTTTTTAGTATCATTTAAATTTTTCCACGCTTTTTCATCCTCAGATATTTGGACATCATATCTTCTAATCAAACCGTTTGGATGTTCTGGATGTTGCCATTCTAATAACACGTGATAGGAGGAAACTTTGGCAGTTCGAAGAAGAAGTGGTTTTGTTGGCGCTAAAGATGAAAAGCATCCTTAATATAATTGCAGATATAAACAAATATAACATTGCTGCAACTGCATCTGAACAAAATAACTTGACTGCACGAACTGAAAGCCAACCTTGGTGTTGAGCACCTTGCAAGCAGGTCTATCTACATTGTGGGTCAGAAGGATCGCGTCTCCTATACATCAGTTAACCCAAAACCATATTTGTTTTTTATTGCGCTCAATAGTGCGCGTTTAAAGCACCTAAAGCCACTGTCTGGTAAACGCTTATACTGTAGCTATATTTTTGCAAGAAAAAATTATTCGATTGTAATTGCTTTTGATAAAGCTGAACTCCTGTTGAAATTCAGTTGGTCTGAGGTCGCAATTTTGTCGAACCATGTTCAAGACAAAAGCACTTTGTACTTGCTGGCAGGTCAGAGCTACTTGCAGGTGTCTACAGTCTGCACTCAGCTTCTTCCAGTATCGAAATTACTGGCGAGTTGCGCCTTACTCCACAAAAAATCCCGATGCAGAAAGACACCCATTTGGTGAATAGCGCAAGATTTCATTAAAACACTTGGACTTGAAAGGTGCATTTAACCTGGCCAACCTCAGACAAACAAAGTTCGTTTTTGGACAAAAAGATATTTATAGACAGTTTGGTAGGCTAATTTTTTAAACTCTCGTAAATTGTTTGGTTGGTCATTCTGAATAATATAGTTGGCTATTCTTGAAAACAAAAACGCTGCTAGGAACCACATCACTTAATAACCTTGACTCTTTTATGATTTTCAATTCATTTTAAAAAAGCTCTTCAATATTGTTTGGAAAAATCTTGTTGTCTTGGTAAAAAAACACGATTACTTTTTAACTAGATAAGTGAAGCTACAATTTTTCATCGAATTTTATTAAAACGTTAAAAAATCACAATAGCTTGCAATAGTTTGAAATAATCTTGATTTCAAAATAGTTTAAAACTTCCAATCATTGGAAGCACTGATCTAATACTTGATATACATTTCAATTTACTGCAACAACAGGGATGTAGTGCTAACTAAAGAAGATGTTGGAACGTACCCAAAAAACTAGCCATTTCAAAACAGCTTCTAACTCATTTTAATACACAACTTGAAAAAGGTGTTGGAACGCCTTTGCCACGCGTTCCCGCCCCATTACACCCCTGTGCAATAATCGATTCATGTTTGCTGCGGTGAAACGGGAACCCTGTTTGTGAAACCCACAAAGATTCTGGGCAGCTTTTTCTTGGCATATCGTTCTCAAAATTCATCCATGGCGTCGGGCAATGATTTGCTGATTGTTTCCGGCCTAGTAACCACATGTGCTTGGTTTAGCCTTGTCAACACACTGCACTGGTCAGTATCCTGCTTCGAAAATACCTTGAACTTTTTCCAGGTTGGCAACAACGGCAATAAGCTCTGTTTTGCGATAACCAAAACTTTTTTTCTGATAGAATAGAACCAGTTGCCAAAGCTAGTGGTTTTAACGCAGTTCATTACGTGTGCTGTTGCAACTACAAATATTCGATAAACTTGCTCTATTTAATTTATCCGAATGCTGAGTGTTGGTGTACTTGAATTGGTATGATCATCAAGTTATCATCGTTGGGCATCTTAGTTTTGTGAGCATACATCGTAAATTAAGCTTTTTCCTTACAACATCAATATTCTTACCATCTTCCAGTGTAGTTACCAAGATCGCGTCACTGAAATTTCCAGGACCTTCGTGGTTGTATGCTCTAACACGGAAGGAGTAGCTTGTGAATGGGACGAGGTGCAGAAAAGTGTGATACATTTCTGTTGAATTTGACTTTTGTTGAACGGCGTTTGGAGAATCGTTGCAAGCTTCTTTGAATTCAAACTAAACATTTGTGTAAAACAAAATCATGAAGAAATTTCGGCAATTGAAAGTTCTAGGTTTTCAGTAAGCTTTTAGAGAATCAACCGACTGGACTCTGCTTCCATCATTTTGCGTCGAAACAAACTTGCACATATCTAAATGTAAGTAAGTACTATCCACAATGGGGGTAAGCAAGGAATCTATCGGCAAAATTTTAATAGGAAATCGATTTTACCTAAAATTACTGATCTTCAGTCCTGAAATCTGCAAGCAATGTTTGCGGGTGGAAATGTTGAATTGCTAAAGTAAGAGCAGAGAAAGCAAGCAAACTCCATACTAAACATGAATAAATCAGAACACAAGCTGAAACAATTAAAATCTGGAAAATACGTCTTTGCCAAAGAATTGATTTCACTAAAACATCACAATTAACTGACCGACGCCAATAACACAAGCTGCAACAATTTACAAAATGGAATATAATGGAAGATAGGAATAAACTAGACAATACAAAAATTAGTCTTTCCCAAATAGTTGTGAAATTTTCAACCGTTTAAGGACTGCAAAGCCACTGTATGACTTGTTCAGTCATAACTTTCTAACCGATAGAGCTAGACAGCTGTTCAAGCCCTCTAAGGTAGCGGAAAGTCTCCTATGTTTGATTAAAAAATCCGAGAACTTTCAGATTTGAACTTTTTTTGGGTGATGTCATGAGTGGGTGGGTGTCAAGGGATTTTTTTGGATGATGTCATCGTCTGAGAAAAGATTGACAAAAGGTAATTTCTTCGTTTTTTCTTTTCAAATAGGCTAGGCGAAAATCCGCATCTTTAGAGTCCTTGCATGGCCTTCTAGCTTTTGTGGTTGGCAAGTTATGGCCAAAAAGCGATGATTAATTAATTAATTAATTCCCTATTTAATCCTTGGGGATTAGCTAATTAATTAAATAATTTGTCTTGGCTTGGTTTCTTGGCGTCAACTTTTCCACCCGTAAGCATTTCTTGCAGGTTTCAGGACTGAGGATACGTAGTTTTATGTAAAATTGATTTCCTATTAGAAATTTGCCTGTGGATTCCTTATCCCAATGTGGAGAGTACTTACTTGAAATTTCGGCAGTGCTACAATAGTAAATATTCCACAAAGAAAGTAATTTGAAAGCAACTAGCTGTAGTGCGGAAAACTATATAAAATGCATTTGCAAATTTGCAGAGCTACTAAAGTAAAAATGCGGAAATGCATCGCCAAAAAGGTTAACAAGTCATTAGTCTCCGCAAAGACGACGCAATCAAATCAGCAAATTTTTAATAGGAAATCGATTGAACATAAAAGTACACATGTTCACTGCTGAAATCTTATTCAAATAGAACCACTCAAATAAATTTCAAATTTAATAAGCTGCCTTTTCGCAGAGGTTCGAGTTGAAATTAGACTGCAAGTTTAGGAGGATGAACAAAGCCAAATAATTATTTCAGCATTGTTTAGCAAATCGAATGCCTAACCTTATGTTAGTTAATGTTGTGACGCCAGCTCACTATGCTGTATATAATGAATTTACTGGAGTTTGTCAAACCTTCACTTTTTAAATAATGTAAGTCTGCAGATTAATCCTTGCCGTTCGCGATCTTGGTTTTGGAAGGATCGTAACCTGTCGGAACTATACAATAGATGATGTTCGTATGAGAAACTGCTCATGATTGCTGCTTTATGCCACTAACGTTGGCCGCAAACTTTTGCGTCCCTCAGGTACACAGATTTCACAGAGAAAGCATATACTTCTGAATTGTTAAAAACACTGGTGTCGTGTATAGAATATACTATCATCTGATATAATCTCCCTTTCATAGTTTACTTCTTTAGAACCATATTTCGTATAATTTTGATGTTTGTTTGGTTTTCTACTGTGAATTGATCAATGCAGAAAGGTCTGAACAATGGCAAAACCTTGCGAGGCCGGTTGACCTTACACAGTTCACGTTATAAAGTTACTGATTTTTTGGTGCAGCAAAAATAGCGCTTTTGTGGTTCACACGCGAGATTATTAAAAGTGCAATACAAGGATTCCTTCTTGTTCGCAAGTCTGGTGATATTTGTAAATTTATGCTAAGTTTGTAAAATAGAGTATAAAGGTAACTTCGACAATGACACTTAACCAATCAGCTTCTTTTTCCTTTAAACATTCAGACACTAACCCCAGTTAATGATTGAAGATTAACTGCATAGATTTTAAACCGAAGGTTTATCTCAAGTGGCAAAGAAAGAAAAAATTCTAGACCACCCGACAAAGGATCACAAAAGAATAGACCACACAGCAGAGGATATTTCCTGTCTGATCTGCTTTCTATGAAACGCTTGAGAACAGTTCTTATTTGTCTGAATTTAACAGTTTTATCATTTTGTAGATAAAGATTTAACCAAGTTTGATCAAATCTGTGATATAGTAACCATGTATAATCACTTAAGTGCAAAGTTATATGATGCCAAAATTCAGTCGTTCTACCTCATAGGTGATAATGGTGTAGAAATAGGAGTTGGTCGGAACATCCCACTTGAATTTAATGCAGTGAGCTGTTGCGTTGGTCACAGTTACTTTCGGTCCGTTCGGTTTTCCTGCAAGCAATGGATTCGGGTAAAATACTTTCCATTTCAGGCCAACTTCTTGGATATTCGGAACTACTGAAAGTGAAAACACATCAAAAATCAAATAATGCTGTGAAGAGCTTAATTTGCGAGCATCGAAATAGATTAGATTTTAAGTATGCATAACTGAATATATAAATAGATCAGATATTCGCAACATCAAATATCCAGCATCTGACTGTATTTTAAAAAAGAATTCGTAAAGTAGATTTAACATTGGCAAGAAAACCACAAACACTTTTCATTTATATGCACCGTGAACTTTGCAAAGTATTATAATTCGTTGTTTTATGCAATCTTTAAGAAATATCAACGGGATGGTCAAGAATTAATAGAATTATTATTATTATACTGAGATGAACGTACTTCTGAAATGCACGATACTTATATTTTTCGCTCGTCTATAACTCTACAAAACGTTACCATTCTAAAGCTTTCCGTAGAAGACTTGTTATACTCTACCACAGTTTTTTTTTAAGGAAAATGTTAGGTACCCCATATGGACCTGTAGGGACCCGATTTCTCTGATTCTAGGGACCCGATTTTCTCTGATTCTAGGGACCCAATTTTCAATTCTAGGGACCCGAATCGGGTCCCTAAAACTCCTTAAAAAACTCTGCTACCATTAAAAAAAATAAATTACTGCAAACATCAGTGACATTACAATACTCAGGGTTCGTCATTTGTTTACGCTTCGTAGTTGCAGATATGTTACGTTTCTCGTTACTACGTCCTGAGAAAGACAGTTACAGAAATGCATCTTCAGTTTTTTATTTTACGAAATCCGTTCTAATATTTTGCAAATCTGCCAGACTGAATAACGGCACAAGTCTTATAAATGGTAAACCGGCAGTTGAAGTAACTATGTCGATTCTTATTTATCAGGTATGTTTGGTGTGCAACCTGTATTTAGCTTGGAAATCGCACATGCGACTCTGCACGCTCTTGATTTTTTAAATGCTTTGACCAAGCTTAACATGCAAAGTCTTTCTCTAATATGCCCAACCGATAATTGATTTTTCCAAACTTAATATAAATCTACCACATTTTGAATTTCCACGCCTCTTACCACCCTACTCGTATGTGACCCAAAAAGTGACCACGAGATTTACTGTCCAACCTCGTGGCCGCAGTCTTAGACTAGCAGAATAGTGAGATTTTCTTTGCATTTGGAAGTGTAAAAACTGTTTTTATTTTTGCCGCAGCGATATAGTGTCGCTAAAGTTAATTTAAATTGTGAAGTGGCTGCGACTGTCCTAGAGGACTTCATTTGCTTGCTGGCAAGGACTGTAGTCTGTCTTAACGGCAAGACAAGTAAGGCTCAATGGTAACGTCGTGAGTGATTGACCACTATTGTCTGCCATCTTATCTTAGCAGTTTGTGCAGTACAGGTTGTACCGCTGCATAAGCATGTTTTTTCCTATATTATCTTGTGAATATTTATTGCAGGTAATCTGCCGGAAAAAACAAGGCAGTTTTTTAGCTGGCGTTTTCGTTAAAGTCGCTCTTCACTTGATCATAACAGGTTTATTTGAAGCCGCTAGCCGCCAATACGCGTTGCGCGAACAGTGTATACCAGGTCTACGTAGGGGGGCCAAGCTTGAGGTCCATTTCACTACAGCAAATCTAGCAATCGCAGTACTTGATCAAGACCATTTAAATGATTCTATACAGAAAACACTGTTTGCCACAAATTGAATGTGATATGTCTGAACTGTAATGTTGTTTCTAGCAACGTCCAGAGTGACATCTGCTTCGGGAAGTCAACGTTTTTCCGTCGGTTGGGAGTAGGATTTGACTCAGGTGTCTCGAGTCTTTAAAGCCATAACAGTTAAGATAGAGAACTCCTCATAATTTAGACCTCAACAGATTAGATTTTTTTTAGTTACAGGCCATTTACAAAATGTAAAGAATTTATTTCAATCTAATATCCGAAGTAGTCAAAGAAGTGGTTGAGGTCGGTCATAAATCTTTTAAATACGGTCTTTCGATCTAACAGACAAGAAAGGCAATATCAGAAACGACTATGGTCAGTAATTTTGTGATCAACTTAAAACCCTTTCATGGTTTTCATCTCTTAAAGTGAATTTTGCTTCACAACTCACCAATATATACTCACTCAGTTTTCCCATTGAAACTCTTGCAGGAGTTGAACAAGGTGACCATTTTTCGCAATTTCTCAGCCGGATCGTGACTTCGTATATTTCGGATGGACGTAAATGCTTCAAAGTTGCAGTCGTCACGTGACTTCCTGTCCGATCTACGGATTGTCGCCAGTTTTCAGGTAGAGCTGGAAAGAGTTTTTGTTATCAGTTCGTGCACGGCTGTTTTGATACGACAGAATTTAGATGGCTGTTACTGGCTCGCTGGTGCTACCGGGGAGGTGGTACTTAATACGTCTCAAGAATCCGTAGATATGGTGCGTTGGAAGTAAGTATTGAAATTTAATGCTTTGAACCTTTGAAATCCCAGTGTATTGTTTTCACGGATATCAACTTTAAAAACTTTGGGTCATGCAGTTATTTGTAACAAATTTAGCTTAGATGCAAAAGCTACTGAGTATGATGAGCTGCTACTTATCATCTACGATTCTACGCACTATGCAGAGACGCATATGACTTGTTCTTTCGACATATTTGTTTTCGTGGTAACTATTAGGAAGTGGAAACACTATTTAATGGTTGAAAATATTTTGCTTCCTGCTTAGTTTTACAAAAGTAACTAAGGAATGCCTGACGTGATCAAAACCATTTCAGATAGTTTGGTTGCGATTTGCGAGCAGGTACAAAAAGTTACGCAAGAGCAGTGTTTTCGCTTAAATAAGAGGGTACCCTTCTTAGGACTTCACTTTCTGTTTTGAAAGCTGATCAGAAGTGTTGATGAACAAGTGGGTTTAAAATTGACCTAAAAGGTTTATTTCTATTTTTACAGTGCTTGCATCCTGCACGAAAAAATGTATGAATGCTTTGTATTTGCGAAACATTGCAAGTAACTTTTATTTTATTTCACATTAGAGCTTCTTTACTTTGCAGGTTTACTACATTGCGTCCTTTTTTTTACAAGTGGATATTGAAATCATTGCTTATGCAATGATTTTAGTCCAATAACTCCAAACTCATGTTGCTTACAAAGCATAACCTTAATGGACAGGGAGACGTCAAGATGGACATTCAATTTTGTGGTTTTGTGTCCGACTCGATGGTAAAATTTTGACCGTAAATAAGCTTAGAGATTTGCATCTGAGAAGCAAGTTTACTCGGAAGAACTATAATATTGCTGATGCAAAAATGATGTAGATTTGTGGAAAGATTTTTACTAACAGCTTGCTGGGTTAAGCAGCTTTGTAAGAATAAGGAACAGTCCGAAAATTTACTTTGCAATGCATTAATTTTGAACTCGTCCTTTATAAATAATGCTTGAACTTACCACTTCGTCTGGTGCCGTCTTTTCTTCTATTCAGGTAGTCTGCTGCCCAGTACCCTGAAACAACAAGTAGCACTTTCACAAACGTATCATTATGTCTCAGAGTTTCTCTGAATTACTATGCCAAGTTTGTTGATAAACTAAAACTTATGCCATGTTTCAAACGTCAAATCCCAGTGTTTTATTGTTACAAATAAGCGTGAACCGTTTCTGTGCAAAGCGTTGTAAATTAAATTTTGCCTCATATGAAAAGTTCGGTGGAGCCTTACCTAGATAACCCATAATTTACTTTAGGTAAAGTTAAATTTACAGAGATCCTTTTGCTTACTCTGGAAACGATATTTATTTCTTGGTGTTTCGTTTCCTGAACGTCGTAACGAATTGCAACGTGTGACTTTTATCATTGTCTGCCACCTTGCTGTCCATCATCAACCACTCCTTGAACACAGGTGTCGTACCTTCTCACTTCAAAAAGGCACGAGTTACACCAGTGCCAAAATCGCGCGCGACCTCACATGACGATGTAAGCAACTATCGACCTATCTCACAGTTACCGTTTATCTCGAAAGTGCTTGAACGAGTGGTCACGAACCGCATTCGTCCTCACCTCGAA
>Ga0210059_1013213_pt1 | contig 12378 bp, 9 predicted proteins | sample Ectturendosymbi2_FD_188042 | JGI IMG/M metagenome (GOLD analysis project Ga0210059, IMG submission 188042) | Ecteinascidia turbinata endosymbiont from Florida, USA - Sample 2 (SPAdes) (version 2) | ecosystem: Host-associated > Tunicates > Ascidians > Unclassified | place: Key West, Florida...
CCTTTTCGCAGTAGGGCAGGGGGGGAAACACTTTCATTGCCCCCTGCCCTACTGCTGCTCCGACGACCCTGAATATTTTCATCTCATATTCGAAACCGACGAACGGAAGCCCTGCTCTTGGAAGAGCAATTGTTACTTTGACCAGTACCGAAAAGTAAAATGTTGAGTATCAGCGTGATCACAGCAGGTTATAGCTCGCGGACCCGTGCTTGTCTTCACCGGCCGCTGGTTGGAAAATACCGGAGTAGATGAATAATACATGTCTGAATCGCCAGGCATTTGCAGACGAAAGTCGTTACTTGTAACGACTTTCAAGACGAAAGTCGTTACTCGTTACTTGTATCAAAACTGCAGCCATTGAAGCACTTGCGGCGCACGCATCACCGTCATAGTTTAATTTTGTGGTGGATGCGACGTAAAGTTATTTGAAAAATTGTCTCAAGTTTCAAAGAAATGCAAAACGTTGTGCAAATTTTGTGCTTAAAATACGGAGGAAACGCCTGAGGTCGTTTTTTTTGAGGAACGCCTGAGGCTATCTTTCTGTCAGAAAAGCAACCTCAGGCGTTTAGAACGTCAACCTCGGGCGTTCAGAAAAGTAACCTCGCGCACTGTTTGATTTAATGGCTTAGTCATTACTGGCATTTTCATTGGTTGAAGTGACAACTTTTCCAGACAGTCTGTCATGCACGTTTGCATAGAAAAGTCAGCGGTTTACGATTTCTATCAAAAAAATATCAGAATAACTAATTAAGCACTAGCACGTCTGTCAAGTTGCGCAACATTCGAGCAGATGACATGAAAAGCTGGGTAACAGATTTTCCATTGCTGTACATCTGCTGGCTTTTTCTCCCCTCCATGTCACCTCCTTGAAGTTTAAATCTGATCGACAGCAAATGCGCTGTCAGCAAACACGTTGTTTTTATACACGTGCAAATAAAACACGAAGGGAAATACTGCCAATGAGACTTTGATGACTTTCGTAGGATGATAGGTTTAGTAAAGAACAGCTGACTTGCCACTGCCAAGTATTTCTAGGGATTTACGTAAACACTTGAGACTGACAATTTTTACTGAGATTTCTCTTTCTCAGTAATTTTATTTGCGCGGCGTCATAGATAAAGCTATTTAGACAGCATTGACAGCGGTGGGTTTCAGTTGTTTTTTTTGTTTGTATTTCTTGGAACAGGCGACAACGTTTGTTTAAAACCTAGTTAGCGCGTTGTATTCTTAAAACTAAAGTGTGTAAAAACTCTTATTGCAATAATTGTATCCTAGTTCAGTCACAAACGAGTTAAATTTTACTCGAGCATATTTATTCTTTTGGATAAAAGTAATGAGATCAGACGAAAAATGTCTCTTTGCGGTGAACTACGTTTAGCAGTGGGAACAATGCGGAAAATGGATAGGCAAGCCTGAAACTTGTTCGTAAAATGAATGGTTTGTGATTATTTCAAGATATCTCGGACTCAACTTATGGGTCAAATGTTGCGAGCCAATAAACTTACCAGACTCTCACGATTTTGGACCTATTCGGCGATGGGCAAAGTAGAAATCAAAGAAAAGCGAGACATGGCAGTTTTTTTAGGATTCAAGTCTCAATGTACATACGAAATGGCGTTTTATTTTGCGTTGTATGTAATGCTTTGAACAAGAACGAAAAAATCCACGAAAGGGTTTGAAAATAAATATTCAAGTAAAACGTTTTGGCAGAGTAAATCCCGCTTTTGCGTGACCCAGATGATAAGTTTCCGCATGCTGAAAACATGCACTTTGCTTTTTATCATATGCCAGTTCCCGGACAGCTAGGCGAATGAAATTACGTTTTGTAATAGAAAAAGAGAGTTTCGACTCAAATACCCCGAGACTACGGGAAGGTAAACAACAATTTAGTTTGAGCTTGTGTATATTATTCTCTGCTAAGCTATTTAAAGCAGTATGATTAAATTCAGCCAATGCGGGTCGTGTTGCAATTTCCTGTTATGCGATGAAATAAGAAACCAAACGATTTATCAGAGAATTGCTAGAACCCTAGCAACCCACCACAAATACAGTCACCTTATACCTGGCAGCATGTCACGTGATTCGTTACAGAACCGCACAATTGGCTGACGTTGCGTTTTTTGAATGTCACGCTGACATTTGATCACTCTGTCAGCGGTTTCTCTGCGATCGCTACCAGCCTCACGAGACGTCACCTAAAAACAATTTAATTGCAGTGTTTTTATTAAATTTACTGTAATCTGGGTTTTAAAACACCTATTGCAGTAATGTAGCAAAACCACAATGCAAACCACCAACATTTTCAGAGTATAGATTGGATGGCAGATGTCGAAAACAAACAGGTTCGCAACAAGTACATGTTTTTGCTTAAAGAAAATTTTTTACAAGAATTTCTTATCCAGATTTTCGAAAGCTAGATTCAGAACGTAGCGTTTTTCAAAAATATTTATGCAATGCATTTTATCTATTTTCAATATTTGCATGATGAAACGTCTGAGAAGAATTGAGTGCGCGCGCGTGCGCGCGTGTGTGTGTGTGTGTGTGTGCGCGTGTCACTCACTACATGTGTTGACTTAGTCACTCAACAAACTTCATGAACCACGATGGAACCGCCATACAAAAAGAAACCACAAAATGTACTCAGGATAAAAGAACAAACCGAACAACGCTGTAAAATACGGTATACGGTCAACGCAAAAAGGATCAAACCTACAAGCAGTTCTTTGCTTGATGATCCAAAATTCGTATCTAATCAGTTCTTCCTCTCAACTTTAGCACGCCTCCCAACTCGCCCTGGATTTAGGCCAGGGACGCTGGAGCAGCGGTGCGGCACTGGGCAGTAAAAACGTTGAGAGCAAATGGAAAATTATAAAAAACAAAAATACTCTTAAAATACGCTTGTTTCTTTCCAAAATAGTATTCATTTGACAAAACATGAGAATTTTACACAAGAATACTTTCATGGCGCAGTGCTGTCTCTCCCTGGTTTTCAATTTTATACTGAAATTTGCAAATTTACGCATTCCTCCTCTCTCCACTGAGCCGCTTGACCTTTGCCGTGTGCTAATCTCTCAATCGTAATAAATTGAGTGGGTTTAATAACCTTCCTAATCGTCTTCTCAAAAATTGCGCACAACCCTTGGCCACTCCATTTAGCTTCTTTTTCAATTTCATCCAATCAACGTCCCATTTTCCCAAGCATGGAAAACAGTTTCCGTGATTCCTCTTCGCAAATGAAGATCTCTGACCGATGTAAAATTACAGATATATCTCTATTCTTCCTTCTGTATCAAAACGTTTTGAAAAATTGACCTGTAGTCAGCTTTACATGTATCTTGAATCTAACTAACCTGCTTTTGATCGCAATTTTCGATTTTGCAAACATTATTCCACAACTTCTAACTTACTGGATGTTACCCATAAAATTCTTGTTGTTATAGACAGTGGCTACTCATCACGGGTTGTGGTTTCAGATATTTCAAAGGCTTTTAACAATGCTGTTCACTCCGGTCTTCTTTTTAAACTGTGCCAGCTTGATGTTTCTGGTTATCTTCTCCTATGCGGTCGTACTCATCAAGTAGATCGCAGTTTTTGCGTCTAGGAGGCTTTCGTTCTGGTCTATTGCATATTAATTGCGGTGTGCCTCAGGTTCATTACACGTTTTGGTGTATGTTAACGCCATTAGCAAAAACATTAGGTTTTCCATTTCCTTATTTGTGGATGATACTACACTATTATCTTCTTAAAAAATACTGATACTTTGCACACTTTTCTATCTAATGATCTGAATCAGTTAGAGTTCTGGACTGATTTGTGGAGCAGAGCTGGAGGAAGGGCCCCCCGTACCCCCCGGCCGGGGGGGCCCGGGCAAAAAGGGGGTCCCCACATCTGACTGAGTACTTTTGTTACGGCATACAGAAACACCAGAACTGAACTCACCAAGAACTGATTTCACACATTTCATCTTTCAATATTCATATTTATCTAATTACGTCAAAGAAATTGATCTTCACACGACCCGCAACTTCCTAAAGCCAATCATTGCCAAATGCATTGTGAATAGCTTCGTTGTCAGCATTTGCCTTGGTAAATTGGCTGTTGTTCAGGTAACGTTGCTGAATCCATGCTGATTGTAAGCATTTTTAGTATAACCTAGTAAAAAATTATTCGCGACAATTAAGCTGCAAGCCAGTTGCCTAGCTAGAGGTTTTTGGCCATAGGGTGGGAAACGTATAGCTGAAAGAGGCCCACTGGTCGTCGTAGGGGCCCCTTGCCAACATTCAGAAAAAAGTTTATAAATAAAAGTGTATCCGGGTGTGGATTTCTATATACTGCACTAAAAGCCGAAATCCCCCGAAAACAACAGTCCAAAAACTTCCGAAAAACGCGTAAAACAACAACTTACTGAAAACTAAAAAAATACTGCATACCAAAATATAAATAAAACAGATGCCCAAATTTTTATTTAGCTTGTTATGGGAGAGGTTTGCACCTTTGTACACCCGTCAGTCACACCACTGTTGTAGACCTGTGCTGTATCCTTTCACTATACAAGTATAGAATAACCGGTATACAATCGTATAAAATCGTATTCGTAGCCCGCGCCTGTAACATCCAGTGTATCTTGCATCAGAGTTGTCCAATGAAAACTCCAAACTTTACACCAATGAAAAATCCAGTCGTTTAACGGATAACACTGTTCCCAGTGGTGGGCCTCGGCCCAACTGTGGGCTGTTCAGCACTTTTTATTGGGCCGCGCAACACTTGTTGCGGGCTGTGTTTTCTACGCCGGTTGCGTGGGCTCAAACATAGGCTGCTGCAAAAACTATATCGATAGAACATTAATTGTTTGAGGTTAGCACGGCATTGATGTTGTCATTACAGGATTTATTACATTAGCATAGCATTGCTATGTTACAGATAACTGAATACAACATAAGTTTGAAACTGGGCTTTCAAAAAAAAGCACGTGCCTTCGATTACGACTGAAAGGGCATGCGCGTCCGCAAGGAGGTCAAAACGGTCATTTGCCCCTCCTTTTGGAAATTGGGACTAAGAACCAAGAATAACTAGTAAACCTGAAGTCAGGAGCGTAATTCCGATTAAATTGATTTAGTTCTTGCATTGACACTTTATTTCCCGGTATGACACCCACAGTGCACAAGAACCAGGTTCACTGTCCTGTGGTTGTGCAGTGATGAGTTTGCAGTTCACTCATGTCTGCAGCTTTGCCTGTCGGCAGCAGGGTTGCCACTCTATATTAACAAGTTTCCCCTACAATCAGAATGAAAAATCCCTACATTTCCCTACACAACCTGAAACAAAAACTACAATCACCTTTAGCTAAAACATCTGGCCTTGGTCGTGTGATGTAGCACAATTCAAATTACATTTGTGCAAGATCAAAATTACATGTGTAAAACAAGCATCATTTACAGAAAACACCATTGCATAACCACATGTCAAAATTTTTCAAAAAATTGTCTCAGTGTCTTCTAAGATCAGCCAGCACCTTTGGTAATAAATCTTAAGCATAATCCCTTACAACTCTCCAGCGAGTTGCAATCTTCAAAGAAAAAGTCTCATCAGTGACAGCTTTAGAATTTTCAAATGTTTTCCTTGCTTTGCCATATAAATGCACAAGTCTTTGGTTGACTTCAAAGTCACCTGGAAAATTCTCACTGGACTTAGGCTAACTATTGCTTCCAAAATGCACACAGTCAGACGATTCCTCAGCTTGTTTTTGTTGTTATTCAAGCTGGAGAATGTTCTTTCAACCTCACCAGAGCAGTGCTTTGAGGCAATGCAGTTATAGCTAAACACATTGCATAACAACTGTACTTATCACTGTACAGTTCTTGCACTGCAATCTTTGCAAATCGGAATAGTAGACTACACCTAGCATGCTGAGCCGTGGCTTTCACACATGCAATCCTAGCCAGTAGCCACCAGAAAACTTGGCCACACTGCAGTGCTTGCGTCACAAATAACCCAGTACCATCAGGATTTACCGGTGTTGCCTACTAAATTGGAAAATGCGTTTTGCAAGCGCACCAACAAATTGTTGACGAAACACGTCAGTAAAGTATCACAAAGGAAGAAACGCAGCGATAAAAATTCTAAACATGAAAATCCCTACGGATCCCTACAAAATGGCGATTTTTCCCGCAGGGATTCTCTACTCCCTACAAAAGCCTAAAAATCCCTACTGTAGGGATTTTTCCCTACGAGTGGCAACACTGGTTTGCAGAGGCAAGTTGCGAAACTTGCGTGCAGATTGTTCTACTGCTGGACTTTATTGCGTAACAATAACATGGCAACGAACCTTCACGTGCTCACTTTGCGTTTTGCCGCATGCAAGTGTTGAACGCAAGTAATGCAGGGAGACAGTGAGCACTGGTGCCACGCCTAGTGATTTTTCTCTGGATCTAGTGATTTTTCGGCTCATCTAGTGATCTAGTGATTTTTCACGGCAATCTAGTGATGTTTTCAAAGTATGTATTTCAAGAAAATCGGTTGTCTTTTTTCTAACTTTTCAACTTTTCAGCCCTTTTTCAAATATTTCTAGCCTTTTTTAATACGTAAACAATTGATTATGTGAATTACTGCTTGAAGATTTGCACCAACAGAACGAACAAGTGTTTCTAATTTGATTTTCTCATTGTTTGCACCTCCGTGCTGTTTAGTGTTAATTGCTGCAATATTGGCCATGGCAGTATTTTCATTTCTTGGCAGGAACAATGCAGTGGAAATAATTACAGTAATTAACTGTTAGGTTGCTTGCTCTAAATACTCGCAAGTGGTGTCATTTTCTGCTCTTGAGAAAAGCTTGAAGATTTTATTGTTAGTATGAGCTTTTCAAGGCTTCAGCATGATCTATTTTAGCAAACTTGCAAATGATGTAAACAGGGGCGGAGCCAGACATCTTCATTTGGGGGGGCCACTGGAGGGGCCAGTTTTGCAACAAGTGGAGCTGTCAATGGTCTGTGTAGGACTTTCAGAAAGAGACTTGAAAAATTTTGAGGGGGCACTGGGGGGGCCAGGCAAAATTTTGGGGGGGCAGTGGCCCCTTTGGCACCCCCCTAGCTCCGCCCCTGGATGTAAAGGTTTTTGGGCAATAAAGCAAATAGATACATCATTTCAAGCAAAACTACGAATTTCAAACCAAATATTTTCAATCTAGTGATTTTCTTTCAGATCTAGCGAATTTTTTTGTGAATCTAGTGATTTTTGACGAGAAGCCTGTGGCAGCACTGACAGCGAGTTCTAATAGTGGAGAGCCACGTACTTTCATGGCTTACTGTGTAAAAAGAAGCACCATAAGTTTGAAAAATCCATTGTTAGTGTGAGACTGAACGCTTGTCCGGTTTATATGGATGAGCGTTCATCGTGAAAAAGTCAGTAAAGAAAAGCAAGGATTTATTGAAAGGATGTTTGATTACTTTGGGCGAGATCTTAGACGTTTCTAGTTCCTGTTTCTAAGTGATGTTGGCAAGTCTTGCTAGGTAAGATAAATACATAATTGTGGTTTTGTTAAAGACCATCGCAATTTGCTTCTTTGTAAAAAAGCACCCTGCTTAAAATCTGCAGATAGTCTATTTTGTAACTTATCGCAATATACCTGGCTATTGCTGCCAACGAAGCGATTTTTTTGTTACTATTGCTGTAAAATGGAGCAACTTCTTTTTGTGAAGAAAGGGTAAAGCGCTTTGTAAACGTCCATTTGCGCTGCATCGTTTGCAACCTGAAAAGGATAAGCAAAATGTCGACGTTGCCCCCTGGAAAAATTACTGCGGATGCCCATAGAAAGGGGGCTTGGGGCCATTCTAATGAAAGTTTGCCGATCACTGCTATACGCAGTACGGCTCAACCGCGCTTCAGCAAGTTGAGGCTAATCAAAACGTTTCACAGATCAACTGTGACTGATGAAAAACTAACGAATCTGGCAATGATATCTATTGAAAGTGAAACTGCTAAAATATGAGATATGTTTGAGTTGACAAAAACATTTGCATTTTCGAAAACTTGGAAAAGAAATTTTCCCAGCTTGAAACATAGTAAATGCTTAAGTTTGTCAGCTTTATACGTTGTGCTGATGCTGTAGAAAATGCTTTTATATGCATTTGTTAAAACAAATCCATGTTTTTTCCCGCAAATACTGTGTAAAATGCAATGTATTGTATATTGGGGGCCCCAACGTCGAGGTTCGGGAGGGCCCCAACAACCTAGCACCGGTCCTGTTGTGGAGTGTTATCTTCAATGCTGAAAAAACTCAAGTTCTTACCATTGCAAACAATCCACTTCCTCATCCTCTAACACATTTTCGTAACCAAGTATTGACTGAATTTAGTTCCCACAAACATCTAGGACGCATTTTTATCGATCGCTGACTTGGCGTTTGCATCTCTACCCTGAATCACAGAGCAATGTCAATGACCACTTCGTTGAAGAGAATTGAAAACTTTTTACAGAGGCATTCGCTTCTAGTGCTTTATCGTGCCTATGTTTTGCCCGTCTTTGATTATGGAGATATTGTTCATGATAACTGTTCTATTGTAGACACCAGTCTTCTCGAAAGCGTTTTAACTGCTGCTGCAAAGTTGATCCAGCTTGCCTCAAGATTACATCACATGAGGATATCTTGAATGACTTAGGTCTCACGCCATTATATCCCCGTCGTCGGTTTCACCTTCTTACCGCATTTTGTAACACACTTTTTGGGTCATGCTTTTCTTATCTGTTTGCCCTTGCTCCGAAAATTTTCAAAAATCTTTCCAAATATTCATCACGTTTGCATCTCAATAAACAGCTACCCTCAATAAAAAATCAGTAGCTACATAATTTTTTGACAAGACAAAGGCTTAAAAGTTAAGAGCTCACTGCACGGCCACTGCCGTCTTTGCTGTTATCGCCAACTCCACTTTAAAACAAGTTAAGTAACATTTGGCAGTTGCACCGTAGCAGCACACACGCAACTGTAATCTCGCGCATGCTTCGCTTGGGCCGCAGTGACTTTCTTGCCAGTGTGGTTCTGTTAAAACCGAGCACCATATATTCTCTGAATGCCCTTCCACATGCACCTCACGCCAACTCCTACTGTCGAGAATTCAAGAGATCATTGTGGATTTACTTAGTGATCCATCTGTGCTCTAGTTAAGCACACTTGCTTGTTTTTCTCCAAACAATCGCTATTTTAGACAGGAATTACCAACTCTTTATAGTCGTTTGCATCTCTTTCTTGTGTGCGCGCGCGTTTATGTTGCTGTTATTATTCATCTGCTCATTATTATGCATAGCAGTTGCGCTTTGCGTGCTGACTTTTCTTGGTTTATTTTGTACTCTGGGTTCATGTTGTGTTAATATCTTTTCTGCTACGGTAGAAATTAGTCAATGATCATTTGAGGCCATGACCTGCCATTTTCTAATAAAAAAGAAAACGACTTTAGGAAAATTCAATAAAAATGCAAATAAAACGAACACGTTATTCGTTGAAAGAACACACAAAACAAACTGGTAATATAAACGTGACATGCATTGTTTACTGGAATAATAAACAGTCGCTGAAATGAAGCAATACAAAACGTTTGTGCGGATTATTTGCTGTACTTATAATGCTCGTTGTTACGTTTTAGGCATTGTTACTTTTTTACGTACGACGAGTTTAAAACTGTTTGGTTGAGTTTAATGCAAAAGCGCTCACATAATGTGGTTTATGTCGCATTTACATCACAACAATTTTGATCTCAAAAATAATATTAAAAATTACAGAAAACTATTCTCAATTTTCATGATGAGGGAAAGGCTGTAATAAATTTGTTTCAAGTAGATTTTGATAGTCCATGAAACTACCTATCTTACTCTTTATGGGAAAGGCACCTCTACCCCATTACCCCCATTTTGAAAGGGCAGGAAGGGAAGGCGTCCGTTCGTCGTCGTCCCTGATTCTGGAGTTGTCTAACATGTCTTTACTCAATAAACATGTGCTGCGTGCAAGTATGCATGGGCGTGCGCGAAGTGGTAACCGAGCTGTAAATTATATTGTCGGTCTAGAAAAAGTTGTTAGAGTCAAAGCAGACAAAGTGCAAATGCTTCATAAACTCTGCTTTGGAGTCTGGTCATTCGCATAAGGGTCGAGATCGTCTGATGGTGGCTCGTCGCTGCAGCACGGCTTTTCAAACGAAAGTTTTCGTGGCATGGGCCTTAAGTTCCTAGTGCTGCAGTTGCTGTGGTCCCGTACTACGAGTTACAGTCGTGTGCCGACTATCTGACCTAGTTCACTCTTCACACTCACTGGCCGATTTTGTTGGGGACGCGATTTCCTGTACTGCGAAGCGAATCACACGTAACGGACTTGTTCTGCAATGAATGAAAGGAGCAACTTTCTACAAACGCAAAATTTGTGGGAATGCGAAGTTTTTGCCCAAATTTGGCATATTTTTTCCAAACGATGTATAAATGGTAAACCTTAGTGTAGCAGTTTTCTATCAAAATTTGGTTAAATTGTTTTGCTTGTAACTTCCATTGTATATCATGATTACGATGTAGTTGGCAGCATTTTCAACCTTTCTTCTGCTGACAACGTAGGTTGAGTCACAAGTTCTTTCTCATTTTAGCCTTGTCAATGGTGCGTTTGTTGAATTCTTTAAATGACATGCGATTACCACCTGTTCCATTTTTGCATAAGGATCGATCTGTATTTTGCCAATTTTTTTAGTTTAAACCTCATTTTCAGCTTCATTACCTCATTTGACTTTTTCATACTGATTGGAGTCACAAGTTAATTCATGTATGAGTGACAATCCCTCTGCATTTGCGGCAATATTGCAATTACTGTACATTCATTATGATTACTTGCTGTTTATAAAACGGAAAATTTTTGCTTCTTTGGAGTAAAAAAATCATTTTTGTTGCTTTGCATCTTCAACAGGGGAACTATTTCGGCATTTTAGCACAAGCATACACCAGGGTTGCCAGATGCGTTTTGTAAAAATTCCGGCCATTTTTCAACAGTGGCAAATCTAGGCTGTATTCGCAAGCGCGTATTTAATGGCACTGTATTCTCGAATGAAATTTTTAAAAATAACGCTTTTTTGATATTGCATTTATTTTTCATGTTATTTTCTTTAAATTTCATGACGTTCCCACAATGTTTGGTTTGAAAATGTTTCAAACAGCGTTTAAACGTACGCTTTGTGGGAATAGTCTGTAGTCCTCTACTAAGCATTAGCAAACTAACCTACTTAAATGAAAAACGATAACTGCAGTGTTTAATATGAACGGAAGCGCTTTCTCAAACTCTAAAAAATAATGCACATAGTAAAATTCCAATTTTACATGTTTTATATTAATTTCTGAAGTGAACATCTTTCCGTGCAATTTAATGGTATTTGCTTTTCTACGGTAGGTCTAGTATATTGCCTGTATGAACACCACAACACAACTAAAAATTTCTTGCGTGCTGCATTCTTTTCAGTTTGCAACGAACATTTTCTAGCTCACCTGAAACTCTTGAAAAAAATTCTCATTACGTTCTGGACCACTAAGACTGGCTGAGAGATGATCTCCCGGTTGATTCGATGGCCCTTGCTTGAGTCAGTTATAGTCCGCTGACGAAATAATGTCTGTGCACACAACCGTGTCAGCCTCACTCCATACCTCCCAATTGGGGGCACGCTGTCACAGGGGCCCAAAAGTCAGTTCCATCACCACGTAGGCCCCCCAAGAAAGCTTCGATTTCCTAATCGAAATATGAAGCACCAGAAATCAGTGAAGTTAGGGGACTCTTTGAAAGAAAAGTGCTTATGCATTACAGTTACTTTGGGCCCTTTTGAAAGCAGGTCTTTACACATTACAACTGCTGTTGGGGCCCCTTTGAAAGCAAGGTACTTTGTACATTACAGTTGCAAAGGGGGGCCCGAGGCAAGTGCCTCGCTTGCCTTCCCTTAAACACACCACTGTAAATAACCTTGACAATGATCTTATATAAGAATATGAAACCTGTTGAACACGTTCTGCTTCATCCGATATGCGTACCTACTTACCTGCACTGATTTAATTATAAAAAATCGCGTAAAGTTATCTTTATATTGTTGAACACATTGCAGTTGATGATGAGTTTATCACTTCAAAAAACACAGATTTTACGCGATTTTTTATAATTAAATCTAGACACACAGGTCGACTAAAAAAACATATCTGGGTGGAAAAAAGCCTCAGTGGGAGCCCTAGTCACATGCGGCAAAACGCCTGCTACCGTAACTTGAAGTGAACATTTGAAGAGTTCTTGCCGTGTTGTTGTAACGCAATGAAAATGAGGAGTACAACAATCCGCTAGCAAGTTTCGCAACCTGCCACTGCACGCAAAGGAGCGAACATGAG
>Ga0210059_1013215_pt1 | contig 12378 bp, 8 predicted proteins | sample Ectturendosymbi2_FD_188042 | JGI IMG/M metagenome (GOLD analysis project Ga0210059, IMG submission 188042) | Ecteinascidia turbinata endosymbiont from Florida, USA - Sample 2 (SPAdes) (version 2) | ecosystem: Host-associated > Tunicates > Ascidians > Unclassified | place: Key West, Florida...
GAGGGAGGGGGAGGGGCTACAGACTCCTCCGGCTTGAAAATTTTCAGGGCAAACTCTGTATTCAGCGCAAGCGGAAGTTGCTCAAAAATCCTAAATGATAGAAAATATTTCAATGCAGAAAAACTTTCAGGGAAACTCTGTTTTTCAGGGCAAGCGCAAGTTGCTCAAAATTCTTGAATGATAAAAAATATTTTGATGCAGTGAAAAATTTCAGGGCAAGTGCATGTTGCTCAAAAATCCTGAATGACAAAATATATTTCAATTCAGTGAAAAAGTTTAGGGCTACTCCGTTTTTCAGGGCAAACGCAAGTTGCTCAAAAATCCTGAATGATAAAAAATATTGCAATGCAGTGAAAAATTTCAGGGCAAGCGCAAGTTGCTCAAAAATCCTGAATGTAAACGTATATTAAATACAGCAAAAATTTCACGGCGAACTCTGTTTTTCAGAATTCTACTTTCCAGTTTACTAAGAGACTGTACATGGTTTCTTTATTCGAATGGTAGCAATCTTACGACAGAACACCGTGCAAAACTGCACATGGTACAATCACAGTATACGAATATGATACAATACGTATAGGCACACTGGCACTTGCAATTTGAGCAGGGTTGCGGAGTCAGAGTCGTAAGGAGTCGGAGGATTTTGGGTGGAGTCGGATTTTTTTGTCTGACTCTGACTCCGGATGTCCATTGGATCATTTTTTACGTCCCACTCCGTAATTGGGAATTCCTGTTGAAATGGTACAGTTTTTTTGAAAGTTGAAACAAATTCCTTGCTGTGCACCACGAGTTCCATTGATTTTAACAGCCAAATCTCATTTCTTTTCCTTTGTGTTAAGGAGTCGGAGTCGGGAATTTTGGAAAGGTCGGAGTCGGAAATTTTGGAAAGCCGGAGTCGGGAGTGGGAGTCGGAAATTTTGGAAAGGTCGGAGTCGGATATTTTACCTCCAGCTCCGCAACCCTGATTTCGGTGCCGTATCAGCCCAACTCTGCCCCCCCCCCAAATGCTTACAGGGACCCCCTAATGGTTATTTATAAAAAAAGTTAATGCTACATCTCGTGGCCGAATGGACTACAAAACAAAATACCTAATTGCAGACACAATTTTGGCAGAACCAGGCCCCTAGCTTGGGGGAGAAAAATGAATTTTTAGGGGCAAAGATTTTTATTTTTATCATATGTTTAAAACAAATTTTTCTGAGCACAACAAAATTTCGGGGGACAGAAAAAAGATTTGGGGTAACTGTCCCCGAATGCCCCACCGTGTCTGCGGGCCTGGGCAGAACCGTCGCCAGAAAGTCTTCCATTGGGAGCCTTCATGCTTGTGCAATGGGGCTAGACATTTTGAAAATGTATATTAAATTCACAACATGAACAGCATTTGCAGATTGTGCAAATTACATTAGAAATATTTTCCCGCAAATACCCATAATAGGCTCGTAGTTTCCAACTAAAATTTTTTTAACGAGCTTAACAAAAGGAATTGGGTCATAAATCATTGTCATTTAATTGACGGCGATTATTTGGAGATGTCGTAATGAAATGCAAATGTGAAAAAATTGCAGGAAAGAAGACCCAATCCTATCGTTCGGTTACCAAAACATTACTACCGAAGGAGCAAACATGAGGCCGGTCAAAGTGTGTGCGCCGCGATGAACGTTTTCTTTCACTAGCGCAAAGTGATAAACTTTGCCGTGAGCTAAAGTGAAATATGCTTATAAAGCGGGCGCATTGGGCTTTTTACTGGCCGAAATACGCATGCATAAACCTTGCTGATGTCTGGACTGTTAATCTCCTGGTGCATGGCACATGTTTAGATTTTAATAACATTTCGTATCTCAAATCGCATATAAATGTTAACAAATATAAACTAAGGCCTACGTGGACGCAACGGTTAACATTCATAATTCACTAACTGCACTATTCTGTTTATTTTAGGACAGCCCCCAAAATAGACTCTTCTAACTACACAATTAACTCCATCTGGCTGTCTGAACAGCAGGCTGCGCAAATGTGTAACTTTGGTCGTAAGCACAATTGGTATTTTGCTGCTATGCAGTACAAAATAAGAGAAGACTACCTGGGCTAGACATAGAAGCTAGCCTACATTTTTTTACAACAATCACTACACAAAATACGTTGATCAAGTGGAAGTCTGACTTCTGGACGTATACAACTAGGCATGTAGGCAGGGGCGGATAAATGAACGCGAGGCCCATCAGGGCAAAGCAGGCCCGTAACCAGCTCGGGACTCCAGGTGGGGCGAAGAGTTTTCTGAGAGGGGCCCAAATTTTTTAAACAAGGTTTATATCCAGTATTTTTAAACTATGTCCTACACATTTTTCCAGAGGGGCGAAAAATATTTTAGGGGGCTCCCCCTCCTGGCTACAGGCCTGGGGCAAAGTCTTGACCGCGAGGCCCCCAACACGCTTAGCGCAAGTGCGCAATTTGCTCCTTTGCCTGCAGAGGCAGGTTGCGAAACTTGCTAGCGAATTGTTGTACTCCTGGTCTTTACAGCGTTACAATAATACGGCAATAAATCTTCAAAGGTTCACTTCAAGTTACGATAGTAGGCGTTTTGTCGCATGTGACCAAGGCTCCCAATGAGTTTTTTTTCCATCCAGATCTGATTTTTTAGTCGACCTGTGTGTCTAGGTTTAATTATGAAAAATCGCCTGAAATTTGTGTTTTTGAAGTGATAAACTCATCAGCAACTTCACACGTGCTGTTTTGTCTGTTTTTATCGACCTGCGTTCTGCAGAATGTGTGTGTTCATACTATGGACTTCGTGTCTGCTCACAAACAATTAAATTAAATTAATGTGTTCAATAATATAAAGATAACTTTACATTACAGTGTTTAAATGCGCACATCAGGTGAGAAAGTACGCATATTGGATGAAGCAGAACGTGTTCAATCGGCTTCATATTCTCATATAAAATCATTGTCAGGGTTATGTGCAGTGGTGCGTTTAAGGGAAGGCAGGCGAGGCACTTGCCTCGGGCCCCCCTTTGCAACTGTAATGTGTAAAGTACCTTGCTTTCAAAGGGGCCCAACAGCAACTGTAATGTATAAGTAGGCTAATTTGCTTTCAAAGGGGCCCCCAGCAGCAGTTGGAATGTGTAAATGCCTTGCTTGCAAAGGGGCCCAAGTAACTGCAATGCATAAGCACTTTTCTTTCAAAGGGCCCCCCAACTTCAATAATTTCTAGTGCTTCATATTTCAATTTGGGGGATCGAAGCTTCCTCTGGGGGTTAAGTGGTGACGAGATTGAATTTTGGGCCTCCTGTGACAGCGTTCCCCCCAATTGGGGGTATGGAGTGCGGCTGATACGGCTCTACCTGATTTTGAGTGCGTATTTGATTCCCGAGGTGCAATCTTCAGTAGAAGTGGGCCGCACGGACGCGAAGATTGCTTGGCCCCTGTGCGCGTCTTTAAGTGCCTTGCTCCAGTGCACAGCAACAATAACACAGGGAGGTGTAAGGAGTCAGACCCTTTGATCCGGAACCATCGCTTTTAACCTTTGCTTTGCGCCATCGAAGTCGCGTACATAGTACATATAAAAGCAATTACCGTAAAGTGTTTGTCTGGAAGAACACAACACGCAAGGAACTTCACCCACTTGAGTTAACAAGCAAGGTAACTACATAATTTGCCTATAACGGCAGCTCTATTGGATTGCATAAAGAACGTTATTGCTGAATTGACGTTATAAGCGAATTGAAATGCATGTAAAAGATGCTATCGGGACCGAACAAAATGAAACGTTATAGGCGAATTGACGTTACAGACGAAGCCGTTATACACAACTTCAACTGTATAGAACAGATTTACAAAAGGTTTCAGGCTCCATTCTGATTAAACTAAAAAAGCTATTGTCAGGGCAAATTGTTTATTTTTAGGGCAAATTGTTATTTTCAGGGCAAATTTTTTCCGCTCCCCCAGTACAATGCCTTCCCGTACGTCTATGCCCTCTGCCTTGGATGCCCGGGGCCTTCCCCCGTATGCACGCCACTGACGCGATGGCAGTCTAAACTTTTCTTAGAACCGAAGGCATTAGTTTTATTTCAGACCAACTGACGGAAAATAGACACATACACAACACCTGACTGGATTGGATGAAGTCAGATCAGAAATTTCTTATGATAAATTACTTGAGGGGTGTCAGTGCAGTGGCACATATGCAAAGATAAGGTCCATATAGAGATTTCCATATTTACTGAAATTGAACAAGACTCCTACCAGAAAATGTTAATGCAGGCAGGTTTTTTTTTCTTCTCCATTTTGTGTATGGATATAAAGTATTTTCCATGAACAAAAAATATTGCATTAACGTGAGGAGCACTTCTGCAGAGTCTTTCGAACGACAAACGTTCCCCCGATTCACCAACAAAACGACCGAAAACCGCTTCCTCGAAGCCGAAACTTATTAATCGTGTAACGTCCCTTCAAGAAAAACAGAAGCTCAGTTCCGCCAGCGATGACAAAGTTTTCAGCGAATCAGCGAAGGCACAAGGGAAAGAGGAGGTAGAAAGTTATTGCACATTCGCCTAAAATTTTTCCTAAAAATTCGCGCAACTTTTCGCTTTGGCGCTTTTGTATAGTTAGTTCAGATATCAATAGTTTTTACTATCCGGACAACGGATATATCCTTATATTTACTGTATATTTTAGCTAATCGGATAATAACCGCTAATTTAAATGGTTGCATATACATTTTAATCAAATAGACCAGGGATGGGCAAATAGCGTCCCGCGAGCCAAATGTGGCACGCCACAGCGTTTTTAGTGGCCCGCGGAAGCATTCAGGAAATATGTTCAAATCTGAAATTTCCTCCGACTTAGCAAGTTAACCAATACTTGCTTCTCTTTCCATAAGAAGGTATGGCCCTCCGCTAAATGCAGCTTTCTCAAAGTTCCCCCTCAGCCAAATCAATTGTCCCCCCTGAAATATGCAATTTATTTCACGAGATTTGCATGATGAACCGATTGTAAAATCATGACACAGTTTAACTGTAAATACCACACACATGTACTGTTACGAGGGTATATGAAGAAAATCATGCATTTTTAACATTTGCTACTTCTGCAACGCATTTGTTATGAAGCACAACGCATTCATTGTGGAGTCGTGTAAACTAGACCTTTTTGCGGGGTTTTTGTGGAACTTAAGGTCGGTGGTATCTGAAAACAAAGAACATCCAAACACCAAAAAACGTAACCGTTAGTTTCTTATCCGGTTAACCGACAGAATTATACCCGGACGTCGGATAGCAAAAACACTCTCGGGTAATAGTTATCCGGATAATCCAATCCTAGCGTGTAGTTTGCCTGAAACATAGGTGTAGGAGCAGCAAATTTTTGGGGGTGCGAAGGAATTTTGCCCGAAGTTCCCTAAACTTGCCCGAAAAACTTTTGTGCACCAAGCATTCCAAGTATTTTACCCGGATTTTCGACAAAATCAAAAAACTTTTGGATGTGCGCTTGCACCATGGGTGTCCGCAGGGGGGGGGGGCAAAATGGGCATTTCCCCCCCTGGAAATTGGGATTAAGAAGCAAAAAATTCTGTAAAACATGAAATCAGGAATTTAATTCTGATTATTTGGGTTAAATCCTTGCAATGACAGTTTGTTTGCCGTTATGACACTCACACTGCACAAGAGTCAGGTTAACTGTTTTGGTAACATGCAGTTATGAGCTTGCAGTTCACTAAATCCGCTTCTTTGCCTGCAGAGGCAGTTTGCGGAACTCGGGAGCAAATTGTTCTACTATTGGCCTTTGTTGCGTAACAATAACATGGTAACAAATCTGCGAAGATGCACTCCAAGGTACGGTGGTAGGCGTTTTGCCGCATGTAACTGCTGAACGCAGACATTTTGGCAGGTAATGCAGCGAGACAGAGACTGCTCATATAGCGGTAAGACACGTAGGTTCAAACCAATGGTGGGTGAATTGCCGGTCGCCGACATATTTTATGTGGCTCTTCTAGATGAATAGCAATATCTCAAATTGATAGAGAGTTGTTGCCTCAAATTTAACGTTTGTTTCATTTATCAATGTGTTTACAAAAGTTTGTGAAGTTAGTCACCAGCAGTTTTCCCTGTAAGAAAATTTGACATTGAGCAAATGCTTGTGTCAGTGCGCATGCAATTTCACAACCATGTAGACACACAACCAGTGAAACGTTTCGACAGGGCTATGCGATATGTATGCCATATCAAATTTGGAATGTTGCAAGTGCGCAAGAATGAGATTTCACTGCGCAAATGCTCTGGTAGTTCTGCGCATTTACGCACCTCAGAGGAAACACTGGTCACCACGGAGTCAGCTCGATTTGATAGCAACGACACTGAACCTAAATCGCAAGTTAGGCTACTTTTTCTTCTTTCCCTAAGTTAGGCTAATTTTCTTCCCAGAAGAAAAGTAAAATTTTTCAAAGACACACATTGTCAAAAACATTCTGTCAATTTCCCAATGTCGGAATGAGAACCAAGGTGTTTCGCGAAGAAGCGACTGCAGACCACAAAGTAGGAATATTAAAATAAGTTGTAAGGCTACTGGAGGAGTTCCAATCCAGATTTGACCATTTCCAAGAGTTGCTTTGCATTCCTTGTAAATCCATTCAAACCATGCTTTGCATTCCTTGAAAATCCATTTAATGTTAATGTATCAGTGATGGGTGTTCAGTTGGCTAACCGTTTGTTACAAAATTGTCTGCTGTAGAAATAAAACTGACCGAAATGCAAAATCTGGGTCAAAAAAAACTTTAGTCAATGCTACTCTACACTTAATTTTTGGCGACAAGTTCCTGAAAGTAAATACCGAGAATGTAAAATACCAATGTATAGCTCATTTATGTGTAGCCTGAAGCACAACATATTCCTGTGAAAATTTTTTCTCTGTAATGAAGTTCGTAAAATCAAACAATCGTGCAACCCTGGAAAATGAACACTTGAGCGAATTTATTCGCACAGCTTTAACAACATACTGTCCAGGATTTCGGGGACTAGAAAATCAAACAAAAACTTCATACTGACAATTACTGTACATCATTTAATGTAAAACTTGGATTCTTTACCGTATATGTATTGACACAACAAGCTAGTTTTGTGGCTCGCTGGTGTTTTTTATTTTCTGCAAATGACTCTTCCATTGAACAAGTTTGCCCACCCCAGGTTTATACTATGTGTAAAGAAACATGAGTGAAAAAGAAGCATTGCTGCCAACAAAGTGCATTTTCTGCAACAGTGCAACCAATGCTCCCTCTGAAGGTGCGCAAATGCGCAGAACCACCAGACCATTTGCGCAGTGAAATCACATCTCGCGCACTTGCAACATTTCAAATCACTGGAAAAGCACGAAAACAAGAAGCTATTTGACTTAAATGTGCAGTTTGTTCGCATTTTCATAAGATTTTACACTATTCTAAAAATTCACGAAGTTTGTAATTCATTTAGAACTCTGCCAACTCAGTCTTAAAATATCCATGCTCAGTAAAACAAACATTTGCTCAATGTAAAGTTTTCATACAAGGAAAACACTGTATGCAACTGTTGTTGTAACATTGGAGATTTTCTTTTTTGTATACGTCAATTTGCTTTGCATCGGCAACAACCAGAAAAAGATAAGCACAATGTCGACTTTGCCACTCCCTGAAAAAATTTCTGCGGACGCGCATGGCTTGCACCCCTTACTCCTGCACCAATGTACGGAACCAACGGAGTATAGGGCCTATAGTCCTACTATTACGTAATTCAAGATGATTGCTAAAGGGTACTTATATACAGGTAAACCTCTCCCCATCTCAAAGATCGTCTTCATCTCAGCTTGCTTCTAAAACACTGACCAAATCCGAGCTTTCGGCAAAACAGAGAAAAGAACCATTAAGCGACGCGGAACGTAACTTGCGTTCCATTTCGCTGAAGAAGATGACGTCTTTTGACGGCAGAAGCTCAAGCCCGTCTCTGATTAGCATGGAAAGCTTTCGCAATCGCACTCTCTCCAGTACATCCCAAGAAACTACAGAAAAATCTGTTTGTACTGGGAAGGAGAGTGGTCGACGAAGTAACAGACTGAGTCTTACCACAGCAGAATCAGTCGAACTTCAGCGGAAAATAAGTCTTACGGTGTAAGATACATCAGTCGGAGTATTCTCAAAGCAACTTGAACGTTTGCTGCCGCGCAAAAGATTTACCAACAGCAAAGCGAACGAAGCAGCTGCACCGGAAAAATTTTGTACGCATTTGCTGTACAGTCTTTTATTCGCGTTTTGCTTCAATGGCATGCAGAGTATAGCACCGAGAATAGATGCAGAGTCAAAGTTTCTTCTATGTCGAATCGTATTGCAAGCAGTCCCGACTGCCCCCAAGTTTTGTTGTGCCAAGAAAAATATGTTTTAAGCACATAACAAAAACAAGTCTTGCCCCCTAAAAATGTATTTTTCCTCCCAAACCTTACAACCTGGCAATGGGTCTGATTGTAACCAAAGCGTACGTTTCGTTGCTGGGAAAGTATCGGCTCCTCGCCTCGGTCCAGTGGGCAGCTTAACTGTCAGATATCCGCTGCATGTGTATTTTGGCTCCTCGGGCAGTTCAATCTTTTGGTGTTTCAGCGGTGGATTTAATCCAGAGCTGCTCAAGCCTCCCTGTTCTGATTTGAAACCTCTTTGGACACTTTTCAAAATTGATCTCGAGACGTGCCAGTGAAATGCTTCGTATACGTGTGATCTGCCTGACGTTGACTAATTTGTGCCTTGTTACATCTGCCGTTAGTGTACGCAGCAATCATTGTATTCATACGTAATTGATTAGTGACGTGACTGTACATACCTATTGCCCTGTGCTGTTCTTCATTCTACTGAGCGCTTTCTTGAAATAGCAAAAGCCATTAGGGCACAAAATTTTACGCGGTGAAGCGCAGTCTTGAAAAAAAACACTTTTTTGAGCCGTCCTGTCGTCCTATTCGCTTTTGCAAACGTGTCTGTGACGCTTTAATTTCTTGCAGTTTTTCTTATCTTGCGCGCTTGCTTGCAGCATCAACCTTGGGCGCTGGCCCAAGTTTGACGCCTCTGTGTGAAATAAAGCAGCAGGCCAACAACATCAAGTGCTATGTGGTGATCCTTTACTGACACCATGTTTAGGCATAATTGCAATACAAGTTGGTGTCTGAACGATTATAGAAAATATATTCAAAATGCTTCAAAACTTGGCACCTCGACAGTTAACGTAATTACTTTTTGCTTGGACGTGGCGAGACAGGTTGATGAGCCATTACCCCAAAAAGCCAACCAGTGCATTGCAAACGCAGCGATTCCCGATCTTCAGGTTATCAACGACAAAACTCTTACAAATGCCAACAACGCACAAGCAGGGGCGGATCTAGCCAAGAAGGTTGGGGGGGGGGCGATGTCAGCAATATTTGATACGTGGTCAAGTCTCATAACGGCTTCGCTACTGAAAGAAATATGAAGTATATACTTCACAACACTTCTGTGAAAAAAGAATGGACGACAAAATGGCCTTGCAGTTTTCCGAATTGTACAAAATCATGGTGAATAAAGCTACGTTCTCAGGTTTTAGTTTTAGCTGGATCCGTCCCTGCGCACAAGGATAAAGACGCAGGAACTATAGTACTTGTCTCAAAAAATTGTTTCAACCGCGTAGGATGCTGTATGACAGTGGTTCTCAACGTTTTCGCTGAAGGGAGCCAAATCCAGACTGACATTCTTGTTACAGAGCTGCACTGTAAAAACTTTAACACAAGTAGATGGGCACGCTTTGTTTTATTGCAAACCGAAGTCTTGCGCAAAATATTAGAGAAGTTATTGAAAGACTACTGAGGGCCGCACAAAAGGTGCTTGGGGGCCGCGTGCGGCTCTCAGAAGCGATTGAGAACCACTGCTCTATAGTGAGTCGTTCCAATACTTGCTACTGATATGCACATGGTCAAAACAACTCTGCACGCCCATCTTCAACTGTTTCCACTGTGGCGTTCAAGCGGCCGCTTTAAAATATCAAATCAGTTTCACGTAAAAACATGCAGTAGCAATATATATGTATATCTACTTACTTGCAATACAGCGGTCCGATATCTGAAATAGAAGCCGGGCTTTACACCTACGCACAAACACAGCATATGTCAAATCATCTGGACTTTCAAATCCGAACACAAAAGGACGTGTTAGGCGAATGAAAGGCTTACTCAGCGCATTTCATTGGTTTGTCAGTCACGATTTGCAGATGTCCCTGATAACAGCCGGTACCGGTGAATGAACAAACGCATCTAAAACACGAGTCGTTTCTCGATAGCGATAAGGCATAAATTTGCATCTTGGTGGTGGGAGACAATAGTTTCGCAGGCCAACTAAAAATAGCTTGCAAACAACGACCATCAAACACTGTGCACTAAGCCATCATACACCATTCATCACAAGCATGGCTGCAGTAGACGATAACAATGGCTAGATAAAACATTTCCGAGGTTTCACTTAACGCCAAGGACGATAGTTTTTCAACTTAAAGAGAATGCAGCTTGTTGAATGACTAAGGCGCAAAACTAGGCACTTTACCATCAAAGTCAACCTAACGTAAATATTTCTGGTTGGCGAAATCTTTTAGTTCACTCATGGTCTCTTTCGAAGTTGGCGGCCATCAGAAAAGGTGAATAAATCGCTTTTTCATCCTCCCGATCATTCGCCAACAAAATTCTTTATCAAAAGAAGCGAATGCCATTATTTATTAGGAACTGTCAACAGAGCCAGAACTTAACCATTCGAACCGATCAGGTGTACTGTTCGCTACGTTCGGAACATGATTGAGGCTCCCTCACTTTTGTCCAGACGAGTCGTCATAGGGGGGAATTGGCAAAGGACGTCATCGCACACTTGAATCTAGACCTTCATGAAGAAACCTGGCTGTGTGCTTCGCCAGGCGATCCGTGGGACCATATCACGTCACAATTTGTCGAATGTCGTCTCAAAATTGCATCAAGAATCGAATGACAAAGAAATGTGGATTGGTGTAGGTTTTGTAACTTTTTTCGTGACAAACATGCCTTGAACAAGAAAAGGAAACAAACGCTTATTTTTTTCTCGCGTTTGGGCCAAAACTGAAAAGGTTTTTGAAGGTGCTACTGCAGAGGACCTTTGATTGATGCTTTATGTGGGATCTCGTCGAAATTTTAGAGCTATCGTTTCTTGGAAAATAGACCAAATGTTTAACAGGGCACAGACATAGGTGATGGCCAGTTTTAGGCAGTCCCGGAAAAGCTTGTTTTCATGTGCATTGGGTTGGGAGATTCTTTCGCTCTTTTCTCGGCAAGTGCAATTTTGAGATCACGCATTCCAAGTGCAATGGACCGGAAACGAAAACGCTTTCAAAGCGCAAATTAAAGCTGTCAGCTTGCATGGGACGCTTTGCCGCAACAAAACAACAGGCTCGCAGCAAGAACATACGGAGCGGTCCCAGCAATAATTCAAAAACTTCAAACGTTTTTTTACATTTTTTTTCTAAGGCGGAAAGATTCTAAAACACCCCAACGCATCAGTATTAGCGCGATGATAAAACTGAACTATTTAACATCGTAAAATTTTTACGCAATTGACTTCACTTTTATGGAACGTGCAATTCGTAGATTACTATGTTTGGCCAGAATACACTGTGTGGTCAAAAAGGGGCCTCGGTACAATCGGACTGCAACGACAGCTATGGCCCTGGACAAACGACGAAAACAATCCTTGAAACTGACGCTGGGTGGGGGTGGACGGCATGCCATTCCAAAGTAAGGCCTGTGCGGGCTCAGGTCAACCTTGAATAACAGCTTCGCTGTGAATACCTCAAACGAAAAATACAAGACGTGACCTTCACGCAGTCCTTTTCGGCATCCAACAGCGCAGCACTGCCGCAATCAGTTCGTCAGCAAGCCGAAACACGGCCCAGGACTTTCGGCGCACAGTTGAAATTCTCGTGCGTGTCGGCATTTGGGGCAATAAGCAAACGCTGAGATCAGCCATCAAGGCTTCCAGGACGGTCGCTCGGAATCTCTCGCTTCGCAACGGTGAGCAGAAGCAGAACGGATCCCACAACGTAAAGTTGCCGTCGTGGGCTTTCATGCACGTCGAGCAGTTGATGCGCAAAGCCTTGCACGAGTGCCACACAAACAGCTCGCGCGGGTTTTTAGCGTTCATGTAGAATGATGATAGATTGTGCTTTGTCTTAGTGTGCTGCCTGCAATGCGACAGCAAACACAAAAATCTTATCACGCGGACGGAAAGACATCCTCCAAATAAAGTGGCAACGCCGATCGACTGGCTCATCAACCAGAGCCTGGTATAATCGAGGCCATTCAAATGCGACGTTACTTGTTCAAAAAAAAACGAAA
>Ga0210059_1013216_pt1 | contig 12377 bp, 6 predicted proteins | sample Ectturendosymbi2_FD_188042 | JGI IMG/M metagenome (GOLD analysis project Ga0210059, IMG submission 188042) | Ecteinascidia turbinata endosymbiont from Florida, USA - Sample 2 (SPAdes) (version 2) | ecosystem: Host-associated > Tunicates > Ascidians > Unclassified | place: Key West, Florida...
GTCCAAAACAGAAAAAACAGGAAGAGGCATCTACATATAGCAATATAATATAAAAGACAAACAAGCTGTTAGTCATCAGTTCTCAGTTCATAAATTTGTGCGATTCTTAGCGCCCTTTACTGGCTGTCCACATCCCACGTACAGTATGTAGGGCTGTGATTCTTTGCGCAGTGTCTTCGAGCTTTGAAATTCAAGGTATACAGAAGCTTAGAAAAAACATTTGCATCACAATAGGGTTTTGATTTTGAACCTTGCATGAATAGACCATAAAATGTAGTTCACTGAAATAAAAAATCAACCGGTCATATTTTGTTACCACAAACTGGGCCTGACTTTTTTCTCCTAAAAATTTCCTATTTTTCGTTGATATCTTAATTTTAATTTAGTTTCAAAATAATCATAGTTTTACTTCTGTCTTTGCAGAGTTAATGCGTTACATGAAAGAATTAGATAGTTTGAAAGAACGATGCTCTCACCGACTTTCTGTGAATCAAACTTTTCATTTCATCCCAAGACTCAAAAACAGAAGACAACGTTAGGATCAAACAAAATTTTAGAACCATCAAGGCAACAGGAACGAGAACTACTGTCAGCAGCTCATAAGTATTTTGAACTTGGATCTAGTGGTGACTGCACTATTGGTGGACGTCTATCTGGTTCTGCTACAGCGACTCTTCATTATCATTCTGAAATAGACCTTTATGGCGAGTATGTTGATGACCAAGCTGCTCTCAATGAACTGAAAGACCACGGTGTTGAAACAAAGACGCCTTCAGCACATTTTGCAAGGATGTCAAGGAAACAACAGGAAACGTGCGATGAAAATCAAATTGAGAACGAGATTGATGCGAATATTCCGAACGAATCGGAGATGGGACATCTGGAATGCACAGGAAGTATGCTGGAATGCATAGGAAGTATGCATGTGCTCGATCGTAGCAATGTTGAATGTGAGAATAAGCAAAAAGCCTTGCAGTGCTAAGCTACATAAAAAGACTTGCAACGCCTCTTGCATTTGGCTGCAGATATTTGTAAATTAAGAATTTAATTTTGTTTATTAAAGGATCAAAAACAACAATGTTTATCCATTTAGTCAGCACTGTGCAATAAAAATGCATAAAATTACTGAATGATGCATTTTCATAAGAGCCCGAGTTTACCATACATGACTTATGCATACCTTCATAAAAAAGCATAAATGGTATAGTGTAAACAAGATTTAACTAATTTGATTGGATTTAAACTCCTCCTTAAGTGGTTAATAGATTATTAAATGCCATCACAACATTTCAGTTCCCATTCACCAATAAGACACACACTGGGACCCTAACCTGGCTAAAGCAGTAGTGGAAAACTGCGAGCGCATGCAATCCGCGAGGGCATTTTGTGCGGCCCGCAGTGTAGCCACACATGCACAGTACATATTTCTAGTCTGTGACAGTACTTTTATCGATTAGACTAGACTTTTCGAGGTTTTATTCCACCGCATTGTTACTCAACCGTAAGTGACTATTGTGTCATATATGCGCCCCCCCCCGGTAAAATATAATGTAATATATGCGACCCCGTTAGCAATAAAGTTTTCAATGTGGCCCTCCGTAGAAAAAGTTTGCCAACCCCTGGGCTAAAGTAAGCCGTTCATGTACAAATATTTTGGCAGATAAACTTGAACACATTGGGGATTTACGTCAGCACATTTGATTTCATTTGCAGTAAATTGAAATATGAATGTAATCTCCACTACTGATTCTGACAAAACAGTAATTCAGAAGTTTTGGTTGATATTGGTCGTTCCAGAGCAAGTACGTCATTTCCGGCAAAACGAGGACACGTCATGTGAAAACAAACCACCTTCAGAATTGGATCATATCCATTCTAAAGCTGCTGCGGAGAAACGTGAGTAGATCGATTCTGTTTAACAAAAAGTAAGTTGGTCAGCTTACTTTCAGCTTCAGAACAGACTAAAGGTTTTGAGGATTATCGAAATACAGTAATTCACCTCGATTGCTAAGCAGCTAAGACATAGCAGCTTCCAAAAGGTGGCTATGTGCCATACAATTATGAAGTTTATAAAGATCCTTCTCGACGTTACAAGCCGTTATTTACACATTGTATAATCAACCCTTCTCTTGTTAAGACGATTAGTTAAAAATGTGCAATTCATATAGTTTGGCGAAATTGTAATGGATGCAAGATCCTAAAGCTTTCAGTCGATTGAACTTCCTCAAATACCTTGGTTTATGACATCCGACTTTCTCTTTTTGAGGATCAAACATTTCTGAACGTAGACACTTTATGAATAAATCCACCATGAATCCCAAATACAAACCTTGGTCCAAACGTACCCATATAAAGCTAACCAGCCCTGATTGAATTTCTAGTTTTGTTTATTTCAAGACTTAATCCTGAAAGCTAATTTTCAGTTTTCTAGAAAAAAAACATCTAATTTCTTTACGACGTCTTTTTACGTTTCAAGAATTTTATTTAATTGCTCAGTTTAGTTCCAGAAACATCTTTGGCGGTATCGAATTCCAAAAGTAGATTTTAACATGATGTAGCTTTAATTCCAGATGCGAATGAATTGCCCTCCTCCACGTTCAACTGCGATGAAGCAGAGTTGCTGGAGGGAGATTACGACCTCGCGTCATCTGAACAGTATTCTGCATCCGATGACTTGCGACTTTCCCCAGAGATCAAAGAGAACACTGGCAATCAACACGAAAAAATCGAAGAAACGAAAAATAAGAAAAAGAAACGGAATCCTCGCACTGTGTACACAAGCTACCAGCTTCAGGAGCTGAATAATTACTTTAAAAAGATTCAGTACCTTGCACTCCCAGAAAGAGCGAGACTCGCCGCGGCACTGGGTTTGACTCAAACGCAGGTGAAAGAACAAAATGGTCCAAACAGTTGTAAAGAAGTTAGGTTTGTTCTGTTGATTGCGGTTTTATAAAATGTCAAAGCTCCACGCGGTGTAGGAGACTGAGTGTTACGCGATTCATCAAACAAATAATCTCAGTGCTTTTGAAATATTTAAAGATAACTTGCTGTTAGTATATAACTTCGTCAATCTCCAGACTCTCATGTGTTTATTCCATTATTGTGACAACAGAAAATAGCATCCATGGAAAACATTGCTTTTACAATTAAGTACTGTAAAATTGAAACGGGTAAATTAGGGTATTAACCAAGGTAAGACTGAGCAGCAGCAAGCAGTACAAAAACGTAGACAAGTTTTTCACTTTGCTTGTTACAGAAATGGTCCTTCAATCTGTTACTGCTGATGACAGTTTTACCATTTTACCAATTCTAACAAGGTAAAGTTACGAATTGTAATCAGAAAATGTTTTTCTGAAATGGACAAAATGACAGGCTCACACAATTAATGGAAAAAACTGTAAAAATATGTAGGAAGTAATACATGACTGCATTTTGTTTGGCAGGTGAAAGTTTGGTTTCAGAACAGGCGTTCCAAAATTAAGAAACTGCTCAAAGCTGGATCTATTCGCGATCTTGGAGATAACGCAGTTCTCGAAGTTGTTGACAATCAAGCACCTGATTATGACGCAAGAAATGCCGAAACCCGCATATCAATACAGCCTATGAAACGCATCAACCATCACTACGTGGAAGCTGCAGCATCGCATCCCTTGCGTTGGCATCCTCCCCCGGTCTCTTTACCTTCTGAAGGGTGAGATTTACAACTACCTTGTTTTGAGAAGAGGCGTTTCCACATAAAGCTCGACATTGGATTTGTAGGCTTTCAGTCGTTTAAAAAAGAATTTCTCTGCAAAATGCATTTAAAAATGCCTGTTTTCCAATGCCGCTTCTCATATTGATGATATCAACTGTGATAACCCACACTGTAATAAAATTAAAACTCAACAAATTTTATTTATTTTTTGCTGCGCTCATATCGTCATACAAAAAAATCCAGAATGCAGAGTGCTAAAAAAGTTCTAAAAAATATCTTGATGTGCAAATATTTGTAAACTGAATAAAAAACAGATGTCCTTTGACTGAGCAGTCATCTTGATGACCTATCCAATTGCTTGGTCTGTCAAAGAACCACAAGAACCATTTCATTACTGTTACCCGGGCGGTGAATAGAATTAATAAACTGCTTAATGTGGAGAAAGATATTCAGTATTGCAGACTCTTACACTCGGAAGTCATTTAACTGTATTTTAAAATGTATCCACCAACTCTGAATCTATCGTGCAAACGTTCTATCGGTTGGTAAAGAATTCGACCAAATCAGTAAGATACAATATATTTAATTTTTTTATCGTCAATCGTTTCAAATCAGAAAAAATTCTAATAAGTGTTTCAACACATACATTTTCAGATCTCGTCGATTGTCTGGTTTCACTCCAATCAATAACGACGCTTATGGAAGTGATGCCACACAACAGCGTGGGTTAATATGTAAACAGCCGCATCCACAACACACTAGCTCCTCTATCCAGGTCCTTTCTCACCCCCAGCTTCAATACAGATCAGAGAATACATGTGGTGAGAAATCTTAACGCTGGAAACCAGTTGTAACGCATGTGAGCAAAGTAACGTGAGATGAATTCTTGTTGATCTGCGTTGAAATTAATGCAACTTTGCAGCAGATCTTAGCATGATGACCACTTTGCTCACTTTCTGTGCAGATGGTTTCGGTACTGGGCGTGAATGACCGAAACAATTACCAAAACCAAATTATTTCTTGTGCAAATTTTACAATAGATCAGTGTTTTCTCACACATCCATCGAGTTTCAGCTCCTCTATCTTTGTGATTTTCTTAGTAAACCTTTTACTCTTATCTCAGGCATTTATCCATCTTCAAGGACTCATCACAACTCTGGTCTTCTTCAATATCAACCGCCTTATGATTCTAACGCTCATCAAGGGCAAGTACCTCCACATCGATCGTTGAAACTCACTGCTGCTCCTAGATTCACTCCAACAACGCCCTTCATGTTAAGCGGAGCTCACATCCAATCTAATGGATTGCTCCCAAGCAACGGAGGAGAGGACATGATGATTGGAGACGCAAGTTCTTACTCTACGTTTGAGCAAAATCCTAGTGGTTGGTAATGTGAAGCAGCGAAGAAACAAGACTAAGTCGCTGGGAGATCTTGTGTGCAAGGAGCAGAAAAACGTTTGCACTGCTAATCATTAGCTGGAGGATTGCGCGATGTCCTTATCGGTTTTGAATCTGATAACATCATAGTGTTTGATTCACTACTATGAAAGGATCCCTTTCGGGAGATAGTGAGTTGATTTTAAAGCTCTTTATTTTTCAAAAGATTCTGTCTCAGCAGAGTTTTTTAATTTTGTAAAACTGCCATGCAAAGCAGAAGTGCATTTCTGCTTTTTTATCACAAGCTTGTTTAGTAAGCTAGTGTTGCATGTGTCAATTCACTGGACAAGGTCGGCCTGAATCATGCAAGCCTTGGTATTTTTCACTTTTTATTTTCTAGCAGTGTTGCTTATAAATGTTTGTTTTGCACTTTTGTTGTTCGTTCTGGTGCCAATGCTACTTGTACATTATTTTTTCAACACGCATCGCATGCATCAGAAACTTTTCGAACTTACCATAAACTGAAAATCTAGCAATTACTAATAAAACCAATTTGTGAAACAAGGCCGTTTACAACCTTACCCAGGGCCAGATTTAACTGATGCGAGACCCTAGGCTAATCCACTTGTGAGGCCCCCTCTCCCATTGTTGCAAGGAAAACATGGAAAGCGTTAATCAATTTGCGAAAATCCGAAAATGACGCTCTGAAAGTACGGTCGGTAAAAAATTCTAAATCATTACTGGAGTGCTGACTATCACTGCGTTTGTTGCTGCCGCCTTCGACGAAAAAGCGTTAAATGCACGGAATTGTTGAAATCCTACTTGGCTGGCGGGAACAGGATTATTAAGTGCCACAGGTAAACCAACCGAAATTGCCACAACTGAAATATTTGACAAAACACATGGTCTCGTCTTTCATAAGAATCACATCTGCTTTTTCTTATCCGTGTTAAAAAAACAAACACACTGCACCTGTGTAGCATGTGTGGCGACATTAAAGCACAACGTGAGGACCACGTTGCAATTCCCTTACCACGGTTGTAAAAATCTTACACACACGAGCAAAACACGTCACGTAAAATGCACACAAATCTTTGTAACTGTTAGGTTCACGATTCGCGTGTTTCTTACTTTTTCAGCAACTAAACTGTTGCGTGAAAAGATATGAAGTTAAAAGCCAGAACCGTCGCCAGAAAGTCTTAAACAGGGGGTTTAAATTTGCGCAAGGGGACTTGACATTCTGAAAATTTGATGAAATCTTTGCTGATTTATAGTGGTTCATATTTAAATTTGGAAGGGCTGAGCTCACCAATGCCCACCATGGCGACTGGACTGGTTTAAATTTCGCTTATGCTGTCATTATTGAAATCGTATAAAGAAATAAAATGCTACCATCATCGAATCAAATAAGGCTGAACATAACAAAGTAAACAGTTAAAAAAAGGTTTGTCCTGCCTTCTTCATAACAAAATAATCTAAGAATTCATTGCAATTTGTTTGCCGAAGTTTGTCACTTTTAAGACACCGAATGATTAGTGTGGACAACCTCTCCTGGAACATTGCGACCTTTAATTCATTTTTCATTCTTTTGCATCTTAAATGACCTTTCGCCTGAGCAGTTAGTGACAATCAAGCTAAGAAATAAGGCTTTGCGTGGTTGCATAAACTAAGAACCACTAACCCAGGGGTCGGGAACCAATGGGCTCGCGAGCCAGGTGTGACTCTTTTGATGACGGCATCTGGCTCCCTTGATATTTTCTTAACACAAATGTTACGAATGAAACTTTCTGTAATTTTCAATCTACCAGACTACAAAGCCATCAGCAACACCATGCAGCACCAGAAGTCGCATTACAGTAAGACGTATGTTATGAAAGAGAAAATTCAGACATTTACAATTGTTTAAAGTTGTTGGTTTTGCTTAAAAATGCACACGTTAGTTAGTAAGTTAGTTGCATTAAGTGTTGAAAAATATTATGTGGCTCTCATGGAAATACAATTAAAAATATGTAGGTTTCATGGCTCCCTTAGCCAAAAAGGTTCCCGACCCTTGCACTAATCTAAGGCATCAGACCCAAACGCGGTTTTGTCATTTTTTTGCTGTTTCCTTCTCTCGTTGTGGAAGAGTTTTGGCGTCGCCAGTTGGAAAAGTGGCTTTTGCTTGCTATTCAAGCTCATCAAGATCTTCTCTGATTTGCTTATCATGAGAGCTGTACAAACTTGCGCAAGTACTTAATAGCAATCTGATTTCTGAATGATTTTACTGAAGAAAATTCAAATGGAAAAAAATCACATCTAAAAATATCAATCGAGCTTTATGCGATACAAACGCTGACAAAACTAGTGTATTGCTCAGTCCCCTGAACAACTATGCTTTTATTGTAGGATGCTGCTGCTAGCCCTGCACATAGCTCTTTTCCGCAGTACAACCTTGCTTTGATCAGGTGCAGTGACGTAACTAGAGGTTTGAGCCAGGGGAAAACGTAGCTGAACGGAGCCCACTGACTAGCAGAAAATAGTTTAAGAAACAATAGCAAATCCGGTATTGAACGGCTTTCCAAAAACCCGAAATCACCGGAAAACACTCCGAAAAACGCAAAAAAAACAACAATCTACCGAAACCAAAAGAATAGTAAATACCAAAATACAACCAAGGTAGGGGCCCGGTTTTTACATTTAGCTTGGCAGGGGGCGGTTGGCACACCTGTCACCCACTAGTTATGCCACTGATCAGGTGCATTTCAAACATGAACAGCCACAAGTTCTTTTGATAGAGTCGCAACGTGGAAATCGGTACGATTCAGCAAACGCAGGACGCAGTCAGTATGCTCTGAGTATATCGACACAATAGTTGGCTTGCGGCTTGACCAACCGTCGTATTGAGATTAATGGAAACTCGTTGGAAGACTCTGGCCTTATCACCACGAACGTTGAATAAAACTAAATTTCGTGAATAATAATTAAGACAAATTTTTGACGAAGATTAATCTAAATGATCATATACCGGCCATTGACTCTATGCGTGCCACAGTTTGTTGGAGGCCCCCTCGGATCTTGAGCCCCTAGGCTTAAGCCTGCGTAGCCTATAGGTAAATCCGGCCCTGACCTTACCTACCAGATATTTTCTTTTGAAAAGCGTCTAATGCAAAATACGTTTGTAGCTGGTTGCAAATTATCCAGCAAAACAAGCAAGAACTAAAAATTGTTAAACATCAGCTCAAAACAGTGGTGCAGACGGGAATTTTGTTCGGGAGGGGCTAGTCACCTTACATTCGTCCGACTATACCTTCCGTTTATTTCCCAACAGTTGCAATTGATATAAAGCACCAGCGAAAAATCTTTGCAAGTTTGTTTCGGGGCAGCATGGCCTCTTCGGCCTCATTCTGGATGCGCTACTAGCTCATGCTTTGACATATGAGAGGTATCTTGAATGGACCGCAGGTTTTCGCTGAAAACCGAGATTATAGATTTGCCTTACTGCTCAGTTGAGTACCCGGGCCGCGTTCCACGCAACTTCAACAGTTACCTGACGAATTATCCTCTCGAGTTGGACTGAAAAGAAAAGAGCTGGAGTGCTGTTAAGACGGAGTTGATGAGAACAATGTTATTTTTTGAAAGGCGGCATAGACTGTCTTGCGCGAATGAACGACCGGTTGCTGCAAAATAGCAGCAGTGGGCAAACACAATCTCTGCAACAACCAAGACCTTGGTGTTCTCGTAAACAATGCACGAAGTTGCCCAAAACTCTTATTGTGAACAACATAGCTGCAAATATCGAACGCATTTTATTTTATTCGACGGTTAGACTCACCAGGAAAAAAATAAATACACCGGTGGCACAGAAAAGTGAAAGAGCAGTTTGAAGGAATTCATGTTGTATCACGTAATACAGATCGTTAACTAAGTGTTAAATAAGAGCAAAGGAATAGATGAACTATTTACGATAAGATCAGGTTGGTATTCCTGCATCAAAAGAGACTCGAGCAGAAGTTTTCTTTACCCACGATGCTTCCCAATATTTTTGGCTGCTTAAAGTTAATTCGGTGCATACGACTGGCCGGCAAATGTTTATATATTTCAGAACGTTAATTGCATTTGTGTTCGTTGATTGGAGTCAGCAAATTTCGGCGGGTATGTCCAATGTAAGTTGATTCACTGGTGCTAGTTAGTTTATCAACCACAATTGAACGACAAAAGATCATTCTGTTTGTTTTCGTCTTTTATGTGCAAGCCGAAAAATGAAACTGAACGAGAAAGTTCGAGAGGCACTGCACAAATCTTTGCACTTCTCGACGGTCTTAGTAGAAATCTTACCTTGATAGGAAAGACCCATGTTACTGACCGTCATGTATTTTTTTAATGAGTGGGGTCTTTATGCTGCTTGCTTAGACGTTTCAAGATACAGCGGGCCCGATATGCCTGTCAAAGGTAGTGATTTATTCATACGCTATCGAATCTACTATATGTCAAAATTGGAAGATATATTGAGGGACGCAAGTGAGTTTTCTCTGGGCCGCCATGACTTTAATCTCCAGAATCTGACGAAAGTTCAGCGGTTACTGTATCGATTACACAAGCGAACTTCCTCAGGGAAAAGGATAATCACTGCATAAACCCTCACCTCATGCTGCACCCTGACCATTATTGCACTGTTTACCCAAAATAAACATGCCAGGAAACCCAATGAGACCCAGATAATCGCAGAGGCGGCCTTGTGTGAGGCACAGATCTGACAAGTGGCTCTGCTACACTTCGTCATCACTCCACAGCAGTCAAAGACGGGTTCAGTTTTGTAAATGAATTAAAAAACTGATCTGTGAGGCTGTCTCACGCCTTTGCATGCCGATGTAGCAGTGAAGTGCATCGTAGATCATTTAGACTTTTTCACATCATATTTAAAGAATAGACAGCAGCTTGTTTTTGCGAATGGAGTTCAGTCTCATAAGATGCAAATCACTTGCGGTGTGCCGCAAGGTTCAACTCTTGGTCCTGTGCTATTTTTGTTGTATATTAAAGATCTCACCCTGTCTTCTAATATTTTTGTAATATTTTTGCTGATGACACAGCATTACTTCTTTCTGATACCGATCCTAACAATTTGGAGAAAAAACTAATATTGATATAAACAGTGTATTCAATTGGTTACAAAAGAATAAACTTACATTAAATCTGTCTAAAACTAAAACTATTTAATTCAATAATCATAACCGAATTGTAACTCTAAACATAAATTGCAACAATGTTCCATTAGAACAACTTAACTCTACTAAATACCTAGGCACCACAATTGATTCCAGTTTAACATGGAAAGAACAGATTGCTTCAGTTGAAAAGAAAGTAGCTCAAGGATGCCACGCCCTCTTCAAACTTCAGCCAATTTCTGATATCAAAATATTACTTCTCTTTAATTTATCCTCATCTCCAATATGAAATTCTGACCTGGGGTAGAGTGCCTGCAACGTATTTAACTCATCTGAAGGTATTTCATAACCGTTCGATACGTTGTATTTGTAAAATATCTAGAGCTGCTCACGTCCCAATGCTAGATCTATATCACTCATGCAAAATATTTCAGATTAATCAAATATATGAATACGAATCAGAAAAATTTATGTACAAAATAGTTCACAACTGCTTTCCAAGTTTCATCTCCAATTGTTATTCTCATATTAATGAAAGACATCATTATCCCACTAGAATAGCTACTAGTAACAATCTCACTACAACTTCATCAAAAAATCTTTAACACGAAGATCTATACAATACACAGGACCAAGGCTCTGGAACAATATTGCCAAAGCGTTAAGAAACAAATCATTCCTAGCCTTTTGTCCAACATACAAAAAATATTTACTGGATCAAGTTGTATTGTAATATATCTATCTATAGGGAAATAATTCTTTAAATTTTTGCTTGTAAGCTCCAGTTCTGTTTAATGTTAACGATTCTTTTGATTTTGCTAGTTGATGCAGCTAATTTTTCACTGAACTAAAACTTAACCAAAACGTGCTCTATTTGTCGCAGTGTCCTGTTTCACAAATTTATCGGTGACCCCCCCATGGTCTGCTCAGTGTGCTAAATTACATTACATTGCTGCCTGTTGTCTTTTTTTACGCGTTGTGTGTCTTTTATGTTGCGTTTTGTTTACATTTCTTTACTCTTGTTTATGTGCCTTTTGTTTTGTTTGTGTTGCGTTATTAGGGGCTTGATTCGATGACCTTGCGGTCCCTCGCCCCATAACAGTAAACTTACGATCAAGCTATTGTCAAAACGAACTCTAAAAACAATCCAATCATTCTTTGACGCTACGTATGTCATATACTCGTATATATTGCTTTCAATGCTAGGAGTGTGAAGGAAAGTTTCTTTGATGCCCTCAACAGCATACATAAAAACATACTCTAACCAAATAATGGGAGTGTGGCAATTCCCACGCTTACTGGGATATCCTGATAGAAAAAGTCAGAATGGAACAGAAACAACAACGTATCGGAAACCGACTCATTCTGGACTCTATACTCATTGGACAAGTTTCATTCCTCACCACCAATAAAAAAATCTCATTTGTGGACTACTTCAACGGGCTTATAAAATCGCCAGCGCCCATGCACTGCCATTCATACTGAATTCCCGAAAATTAGAAGTATATTAATCAAAAACAGATACCTCAAAACATGCCTGAAGTTCTGCATCGTGAAATATCTAAACAAAAAACATGATGACCCCAGTCATTTTTTCAAAAAACTCTATGTCAGACATTCTCATGATGGGTCTTCCCTGTCTAGGCAAGCGTTCTTATGAAGCTCGTCAAGAAAAGAAATGCAAAGATTTGTGCATCTTTGCTTGATCATTCCCGTCCAGTTTTGATTTTGAGCTTACACATGAAAGCAACAAATTGAATGAATCTTTTTCATACAGAGACAAACAGAATGTTCTTCGACTTTCTAACGTAGCCTGCAAAGGGTAACCCAAAAAGATGCGTACCCATATTTTGTTCGATAAAAAACCCATTTTTTAACGAATGTCTTTTCTGTTGCAGGACGTGATAGGTGAGTCTATGGATGATCGTTTGCAGCTATAGTTGCCCCAAAAATGTCTTGGACAAATCAGCAGAAGATATTCTCCCTGGAGACCTATTTTGCAACAAAATCATACCAGAGTGTACAGATTCAGTTTCAAAAACGTTTCCATTGTCGCAACTTTCCACCAAAATCAACGATTGTTAGTTGGGTTACGAAGTTCAGAGAGCATGGGACTGTAGTGAACTTATGTTCTAAAGCCACAGGGGGAACTTATTCAGGCAGG
>Ga0210059_1013217_pt1 | contig 12377 bp, 7 predicted proteins | sample Ectturendosymbi2_FD_188042 | JGI IMG/M metagenome (GOLD analysis project Ga0210059, IMG submission 188042) | Ecteinascidia turbinata endosymbiont from Florida, USA - Sample 2 (SPAdes) (version 2) | ecosystem: Host-associated > Tunicates > Ascidians > Unclassified | place: Key West, Florida...
CCAGCTGCAGGTGCCACACCAGGGACTTTGTCGCGAAGTGCCACACCAGGGACATAACGAGGGGCGAATCACTGGGGGACGCCGAAAAGTCGCAAGTTTTTTCTTCAATGCACATTTGCTCCCAAAATACCTTAGGTTCAAATATGGAGGCGCCAAACCTGTTTTTTTGCCCCGGGCGCAATCTAAACTGGATACACCCTTCTGTTACACCGTGGACTCTTCGCAAAAATCCCCCATCTTTGGTGCTTGCGCCTGAGTTAATGTTCTTTCGGTCATTTCCCAAGATTCATGGCCATAGGTAAGGATCGGAACAAAGATCGAAACAGCTTGAACGAGTTTTGGCGATCTGCTTACAAATCTTATTAAATGATTGGTGAGAAAGCCATCAAAACAATCTTACCATTTGCATCTTCGTGGCTCTGTATATATGGATTTTCTGCTCTGACAGAAATTAAAAGCAAAAAATGCAGGTGTGATTGGCAACGACGGAACCTCTTTTCAATCTTATTTGTTCCCCAAAACAGGCACACCCATCGCATATTCACATCAATGTTTTTAAAAACAACTTTGTATTGTATTAAGTGTGCCGCGAATTTTTTTTTCTTAGTGCGTCACAAACTGAAAAAGTTTGAAAATCACTGATCTAAGGCTTCCCGCAGTACAAAAAGCCATTTATAGCAATTTGTGGGTTGTGCCCGCGATCAGTTTTTTTTCTGCTGTAAAGTACTAGCATCAAGCCAACCTTAATTACCTCCCTGATGGCCATCGCTACTTGTACATGTTTAAAATGTCTTAATCCTGTTTGTGATATTATATGGTGAGAAACACTGTGGATCTAATGAACCAATTTTCGCTCTCGATAACAATAAGTTAATATCAGTAAAAACATCGTGGACAACTGAATCTGCATTTTAAGTGAGTCCATGAATTGTTTCGAAAAATGTGTTATTTTCGACATTTATCAAACGAGTGAATCATCTGAAGGCAAAATCAGATTGACAAGCAATGAAAATTTATTTCCAAAGTCTGAAGATGTTAGATTCAACACCATCAAAGAACGAAAATCAAAGTAGTTTAACCAAATACTCCAAGCGTGAAGCAAAAAACACTGTCCACAAAAATAAACAATACTTTCCTAAAAAACGGTTTTACATTATTTACTTTCCAATATTTTGTTGCTTATTGCCGGTAGTTATCTGGGTCTGATGTATCCACATTTCACATCCACCTAAAAAGTGTGAAGACTATTCTCCTACAGTTGGTGTGGGATTTAAGCGTATGTTCTGTACAGTCAGTATGCGCAAAGTTTCGAACGCGCTGAATTCCTAAATATCCAAGTAAACTGCAACAAAGTGACGCACACGTTCTAAGAAAACCACAATTTGTATTTAACCTTGAAAAAAAGTCTTGCACAAAAAAGGCACAAACCAAAATGATTACAAGACACAAAACTTTCGTACAAAATCTTCAAAATGAGTGCATACTTTGATATCAAAGGCGAGAACAGCATGATGGTCATATAAGAATTAAAAACGATACTGACACGACGACCTTGTAGCTGAAATGCCAAGAAAATCAGGTGAGTGCTGGTGGTAAGTAGACTGACCGTTCTGATATTGGGTCACCTGCTTATCGCCCTAGCGATAAACAATACTTTCTTCTTGGTAACGTAGATGACGTCCTTCATCAAACATTCTTGAATGATTATCCACGTGATCGAATGACGTGCAGTCTCCAATGTTGTCGACTGGAAACGTGTTATGAATTAAACCTTGATTGGCGATTTGGGGAATTGTGCTGCCACTCAGAGAAACTTCAGGAAATATTCTTCGATTGCTGTGACCTGCAGCGACAACTGGAAGTTCATTCCTTGCAGCAATGGTGCACGAAGTGACGCTGGGATCAGCAACACAGAAAGCAGATGATGAAGTGCAAATGCTGCCGTTTTGCCAGTTGCTTTGTTGTTGGCAATGAGACGATAAACCATGATATTCGTTACCTTGACCTCCAGCTATTGACGGACAAGATGTAAATTGGACGTCAGTTTGTATTTGCTGTTGGGAGAATGAGGGATCGTTGAAAACTTTCAAAGGGTCGTTCCCAACGTTTCCTCCTATTTGTTGTTCAGCAGGATTCGATTGAATGAAGTTGACTTCTGGCTGCAGGGTTGTCCCCCCAGAAACCTTGCTTACGGAAGAAACGTTTTGTTGAGGAAGTATAGGGTCATCTATCCAGGAGCAAGTCGGCAGCTGAGGTATTTCCGGTGTAAAAATTGCATCAGCTGTCTGGCAAATGGACGGGGTGTTTACTTCACAAGATTGCTGTTTCAAACGTTTACTCGCTGAATTGTTAAACACGTTCTGATTGGATCCCTGTGATGGTGACGGTGTTTGATCATCCATTTCCTGAACTTTTCTTTTGCGAACGTCATTTCCTCCGCCCAAACGGAACCCACATACATATGGATTGCTGTAGATTTTCAATTGCGACACCTAGTAAAATAAAAAAACAAACTGACATACCATGTGAAACAATTTTTGAATTTCCAGAATTAACTTCTGCATTTTTTGACGATACAAAAACCAATGCTGCATTGCCTAGAAATCTCTTATGTTTTGAGTTTCTAATTCAGAAGTTATACTGTGTTGTACACTGCATTCATATTGCAAGATTCCATTTACTTCCTCGGAATACTTCATTAATCACAGTGATTTGGTATCAAAACGCTCGCACAACCAGCGACATTATTGCTATGTCATGATAAATGGTACAAAACGTATCATGACTTCGAAAACACATAAACAGCAAAATTTGCCTCTAAATAATTGGTTATGTACGATATTATACATATGCATTGCCTGTCTGGACATGAATGAGGCTGCGTCAATATTATTACGAAGCCTGGATTACTTTGCCAGTTTCTGATTCATCTACAAACTGGTAACAAGAACTATCCAGGGTCGGCCCTAGCAGGCGCGGGGCCTAATGCAAGACTTGGCGCGGGGACCCTCTGAGCAGTGGTTTTATTACGTCATCGTGTTCAGTCAACCATGTTATGACCTTTTTGATGACGATATTTCAGCAAAATAAGTATATGAATATCAAAAGAGGGCAAATTATTGGAGTTGATCTGTATGTAGGCAAACATGATAACACAGGGGTTCCCAATCTGGTGCATTTGCCTATATGAAGGGGTACATTTAAGGTTAGGAATACAAGGGAAAAATATATTTATATATTATTTTTTCCAAATATTATAGAATTCGGTGGATTTTTGTTAGTTTACTCGGCCTTTTTGCCGCAACAAATTTAGGGTACATACTCATCTATCGAAATGCTGAAGGGGTACATGGTCAGAGAAAGTTTGGAAACCCTTGTGATAACACAACAGTTAATTTCATGGGGAGTGGGCGTAGCTCATGTGTCTCGCAGCTACGGTCATGTGTGTGTATGACTAATAGCATGCTGCTTTGGTGGACATTAGACAGTGTACCGCTACCACTCGTAATCAAGCCGAAAGTTGTAAAGGAAACTCTGCAATGGAGCGGCGAGCGCAAGTGCAGAGTTACGCCAGTTAAACCGAACTGACAAACGAATTGAACTTACAATGCAGTTACTTCGTTCTTGTTGAACGACACTCGTTCGAAGAACAACTGACTTGAACTGTTAAAATGAACTTTTTGCTTATCTCGCTCGCGGTAACCACACTCGCGGACGCTTTCGTGCAAGGTAACGTCTGGGCGCATGATCAGCTATCCGCTTTATGACTAGGATTGCCAGACGCGCTTTGTAAAAATACCGGTCATTTTGTCAACAGTGCCAGATCTAAGCTTTATCGTAATTTGTTTTTATCGTAAAAAGTTAATACAACAGACACTCGTGTTCATTACCAGTTGAATCACCACACACTTTTGTTTGCAGTATGTAGATTTACTTCAGTCTCAACTGGCACTAGTAACAACCAAATTCTATCCATAAGAGTGGGACGTGGTGGAGCGCAGATGATATAAAGCTGAGCACGAGAATTGAGCACGTTTGATAACGTTCGATTTAGAGGAAATTCATAGTTCATTCAAACGAGATAACTATTTGCTAACGATGAGCTTTATACCTTTCTACAATTCTCGTGCGCAAGGAGTATCTGGCCAAAAATAAGCAACCTGCCCAACCATGGCGCTGGGCCCTCTGAGGCGCGGAGCCCAAGGCAGCCGCATCCGTTGCATCGACTTAAGGCCGGCCCTGACTACATCCGGTTACCTCATGCTTGAAATCGTCACAGGTTTGCATTTTTCGCAAACAGATAGTGAAAATACAAACACAAATAGCCATGAAACTGAGAAACATATTGAATTACCAACTCAGGTATAAGACATTTATATCCAATAGAAGTACTTTACAAACTGGAAATAAAAGCATACCTGCTTGTTTTGGTAGGTTGTCACTGTGATGAATGATGTTTCATCAAAAGCAAACGTTGAAGTTGGTTCAAGTTGCAACTCACTTTGTTTATCGACACGACTGATATAAAGCCATGGTTGATAATGATGTTGCGAATGAACATAAAACTGTGAAATAAATTCTAGAGTAACGCTTTTCGACTTTTCGAGGATGAACGAACATACAAACGAATGTTTGACAGTCAAGACGACTTTACTTGTTACCCTGAAATAAGTTGTAAAATTTGTACATTTTCGCTTAAAATTTGCACAGCTTGAATTCACCCATGAAAAAAACACTAGCCTTCAAGCAAATGCAATAAGTAAGCATTTCTACAGAGTGACTGTGAAGAAAAAACATAGTAATGAAACTTTTAAACAACTCCCTTCATTTCAAATACCAACTACAAAAATCGTACCTTTTCAGCAGACAGTTGTTTGGAAAACGAGTTGGTTAGTTTCACTTTATCAAACGAAACCAACTGATTCATCAAAGTTTTGCCGCTGAATGGCGACAGAGGGTGAAGATAAAAGCTGTGTTGTACAGGACTTTTTCCAGGACCAACAACCGTCCATTGGTTTTTCTGCAATGATCAGAACAAACTCATTTTCGGAATTTTAATTAATGCACCCTTTGAATACTTCTGTGTTTCGTGTACTCGAACATTGCGTTTCAAAATGCGGGATGGAAAAACTTGGTGCTGCCTTGATTTAGCACTGAGCTGTTAGGACCCTATGGTTGTTTTGGAGCTAGCACTTATCTGCTTGATTTCTATTACACATACGTCGTTCTCTCCAGAACTGTGTGTTTTCCATTTGTTCGGATGTTTTTCAAGAAAACAACTGTTTCTTCGAAAGATGGCAAGAAACGTTGAACGAAGTGTTTTTCTTAACATTTTAAAAGTCTTCCTTTCATTGTCGCGTATAGCTAATAACATACATGGCTGAAAGTCATTTAGCAAAAGGGATAAAAATTTTTCCTCGATTGCTATCTATACATATGTGATAAACACAGCAAAAGTGACCCATTGCCAATGTCTTGAAGATGCGAATTTCAAAATACGAATGTAAAATTCTAAATATCGCAAAACATTTTGACTCACGGGCACCACTTGAACATTTGCGAGGTCTAGCTTACAATTACAATATAAAAGTTTTATCCACGTTTTCAACCATTTTCATTACACACACCGGTCAGGCTCCGCAATGGCGCCAAAATGACTCAGCACCATAATAGTTCAGCGCCAAAACAACTGGCGTCAAAGAGTCGTCGCCTAAACAGTCTCACCAAAAATCGATCAAAAGAAATTCTTGTGTTTTATTGTGGAACTGAAGCTACGTTTTGACCTCAAGAAGCAAAAAAAGCATTTGGATAAATTTTGTGGGCTGCATCATTAAGCAGCTCAGTCAAAGTTAATATGCAAAAGAGCGCAAATACACAGTGCTTTTTAGAGGAAATGCACTGAAGCCAGAAAGCAGACTCCTAAATCGGCTACACCAGTGCTCTTCAACCTTTCGTACTATGGTGAACCCTTGAAGATGTTTTGACGAACTCATGCGCCCCAGGGCCGTAATTAGCTTGGGACACCACGAGAGAGCGAAGAGTTTTCTGAGAGGGGACAAATTTTTTAAACTATATCCAATAGTTTCAAAATTATGTCACACACATTTTTCTAGGGGAGCGAAATTTTTTCTAGGGGGGCTTCGCCCCCCTGGTTACGGGCCTGATGCGCCCTATATTTACACCCATGCACCCTATTTGCTGACTCATTCCCCGTGTTCTCCACCTAATTGCGCCTATGTCTGTGAGTACCCTGGCCTAAATAAGCAAGTACCCTAATTCAATAACGCAGCTACATAATTCTATTGATTATGGCTCATTGTGTGTCTCTTATGAATCACAAAAAAATAATCAATTAATAACAAAAATTATGTTGACATAGTCTCATGCCTACTCACCACACTTTAGAATGCGCAAAGTCTAGGTTAAATCCTAATGTCATTGGTTGATTAATGGTAGAATGGTTCATTTTTGCTAACAGAAAGTTTTGTAAAAAGTATCTGTTTAGTGTGACAAGTTTGTGATGCACCCTTGTGAACCCTTTCATAGTGGTGCACCCCACGCATAATTTGGTGCACCCCAGGGTGCACCGTACACACCAGTTGAAGAACACTGGGCTACATTAATCAACCGTGAAATAAAGCATTGCTCGTTATGAAAATTTGATTAAAATAACACACAAGCGCAATGTTCAATAACGATCAATAACATAAGCCATAAGAACTAATGTGAAAGCGTCATTCAATTAATTCAATAATATGGTTTGCACAAAAATCATTTTCATTCTTAGTTTTTTCAATTAAATCTTATTAGAAGTCAAACTTCCTTACTGACATGATTAAAAGGAACAAATATTTGTCAAACCTGTCGTCTGTAGCGTTGTCCGTCTGTGTTCACTATATCCATCCATACGTTGTAAATTGCATCGGGTTTCAAATTAAAAAGCTTGACACGGTAAATTGGAAACATACACCTGCAATAATTAGAAATTTCAAACATGTAATCTGGACATTTTTCGAAAACTTAACACTTTCTCCCAACAGATGAAAAAATCAATTACCCAAGTAACGTTCCTTCAGTAATCTTGTTATGTTTCTGAATTGCAAAACATTGTCAAAGATTTGTACTCGCGTTGTTTGGGACATCTTCGAGAATTTGACGTATTTAGTCACTTAAGACGAATTAATATCTGGCTACATATTTCGCTTCCACTTTAGCTTTGATTGTTTGCAAACATTAATCGACACAAAGTACTTTATGTCCAATTTTGTACCCAACTTGGACATGCAATTTTTATGCAGAAACACAAATAAATCGAAAACATTGCTTCAGGAAACGATAAAACAAGTTAGCAAATTCGCTCCAAATATGACTGTTTAAATTCCTGTCAGCAAGACTATAAAATGTTAAAAGCGAAGGATCATACAACGAAAGAGCATACAAATAACATTTAGAAATGCCTTAGTAACCCACCTTCCCTGTTTGTTTACAATCATTTCATTTGTTAGATGATGAAACTTCTTCCACAGTTCACTATCTTGCAACTCAACTTTCACCAAATCTGAACTCGGTGTATTCTGGATACTGCTTGTTTCACTGAAAGTAGAACATTCTTGCTGCATTCGCACATCATTGCTTGTTTCAAAATACACCGGATCAACTTGCGAATGGCACGGCACATATGATGAAGATGTTGACATTTTTGGGAAGAAACTGGTTTTCTGTCGACACGTCAAGAAGTTCAATCTTCACCAAGCAGCAAACCAGAATGAACAGAAACTGAAGACATTTGAAATATATACAGATCTTCAGTGTGCTTGCTGTGCTTTTGATCAAGATTTTACCATTACGAACCGCAAACTTCAGACACGGTGAAGATATGGAAGACTAGAACGCATGCCGCCCGTCGCGTGGGCTTCCCTCTTAGGTGTGAAATTGTAGTACCGGTCATCATTGAACTTGGCCGATGCTGGGCTTGAGCCACCTGCGTGTGCTTCTCAAATAAATCTTTCCTTGCTGTCCATAACTGATCTTCAACTTTGAACCTAAGACTATGAAAACGTTTAAAAAACGCATTTATTACAGTGGATCATCAGCAAAAATGTCCACTTGACGTCACAGAAGTCATGTTCTACTAAACTACACTTCGAAGTAAGTTTATGAAAACCGTTGATAAACCAAGTGGTTTACGGTAAATGCTCTGTTGGCAAAAATGCTTGCAACAAACTTAAGCAGCTGGTGTTGGATATAATCAAAAGGTGTCATTTGGTGATTCAAACAGTCATGATATTTTGAATGTCAAGGATTTCCCAGTTGATTCAGCAACAATATCAGCTCCCCAAAATAATATAACATGGTTAGTAGCAGCGCGCCCTAGCAAATGCGAGGCCCAATGCAGGACCTAGGCGCGGGGCCCCCCTTAGGAGTGTTATGACGTCATCGTGATCGTCAACCGTGCTACGACCTTTTTTGATGATGTTTTAGCAAAGTAACGGTATGAATAGCCAAAAAACGGCAGATTATTGAAGTTGATCTGTATTATAGGCTACTACGTATGTGATAACACAACAGTTTCTTTTGTTTGGATGGGGCGAAGGCATAGCTCATATCTCCCGTATTATGTCCATTTTTATGAATAATAGCATGGTGCTGTATTGGACAGGAAGACAGTTTACCGCTACCAATCGTAATCAAGCCGAAAGTTGTAAATAGAAGCTCTGCAATAAAGATCTGAGGGGCGAGCGCAAATAGAAGTTACGTCAATCAAACCGAACTGACAAGTGAATTGAACATACAGCGCGATTACGGTACTTCACTCTTGTTAAACGGCATTTTCGTTCGAAGAATGACTGGCTTGGAATAAACTTCTAACATGAACTGATTACCTTTCTCACTTTCGGTAACCACACGCGCAGACGCGCTCTTCTACATGAAGGGTAATGTCTGGACGCACGATCAACTATCCGTTTTTTTGACGCAATACACGAAAAATCTTCACAAGAAAGCAACCTATGCATTAATTCAAAGTTCCCCCAAACCCCAATTTTATAATTATTCTTAATGCATGGACTTGGATACCATTGCAAACTGTTCATTGTGAATTAGAAATGTAATGTGCAAAGATTGCACAACTACCAACTTTACAGATGTAGAAAAAATTACCAAACGCAATATATAATGCGCATGGTAGGTTGAAAGCATACAGCCGCCCAATACAGTGATAAACAGGAACGAGTGTGTTGGATGACATTCACAATTTTGCCTTGCCTAGTTAAGCTGCAGGGCAGCTTAAACTGGCTTTACGTTCATGAAGCTGGACTTCGAAGTAATGCTTTGTACCAATTTACGCGCACAAATAGGCAAAACCCGATGAAAGTTTGGTGAGAGGCATTTGACAAAAGTACTTGCACGATCGATAAATGACGTGAAACAACTTTGTGGACAAAGAAAAGGAGGCAAACACTTCACAAAATTTTGCGCTGGTTTGCATGAGATTTTGGCTTCCACAGGTTCAACCTTAGATCTTTTGTCATTTGTTTCAATGTCATAGAGTAAATTTTGCTTTGAAAGACATTCAAATATGTAATCTCATGTATGTTAAAATCTGCTATGAAACAAAACTGCAAGCCTCTGTCAAAATGCAGATGACGGAAACCAACTAAGAACTTTACAAAACAGAAGGATCTTTAGAAAACGAAACAACGTTACGTTAGCAGAACTGCCATCAAAGTTAATAAGACAGACACTCATCTTGACCTGTTCATTGCGAGTTGTAATACTGCACAACACCTTGCTTGCAAGTTGCAATAGCTGTAGGTCGACTATAGCCTTAACTTGCACTAGTAACAATCCAATGCGATCCGTAAAGAGTGGCAGATGGTAGAGCGCAGATATAACGCCCTAGCGTAAAAGTTGAGCACATTTGATAACGTTCGATAATTATCTCTAATTATAATTAGAGGAAATTCATCGTTCGTTTAAATGAGATATGTGTTTGTTTAGAATGACATTTATAAGCCGTTTCTACATTTCTCGAGCGCAGAGAGTATCTGGCAAAAATGAACAACTTACCCACTCACCATGGCGCTGGGCCGCAGAGGCGTGGGGCCAAATGCACTATGCAGCTGCATCGGTTAAGGCCGGCCCTGGTTGGTAGCACAAAATTGTTGATGAGCACGTAACTCAAAAATCATTGAATGGCAATGCCAAAAATTTTTAAAACAAAACACGCCCTTTACCTTTAAGCAGGATGACGAAATCCTCACTTGGTTGAAACGCAAGCCAACATCTTGGATATGTATATGAACCAAGGAAGCGCTTTCCCATTTAGAATACATTGACAAAGACACGGGTTGAAATTTCGTGTATGACGCAAATTTTACTACTTTACAATTCACAGTAGAGTATTATATTCAAAGAAATGAAGTGTCCTTTTTTGTGGTTTTAACACATCAATGCAGTTTTAAGACAAACAACATCCACTCAGTGGCGAATCTAGAATTATAAAAGTGGGGGGCCACTGCGGGGCCAAGGTAAAAGTAGGGGGGCAACATAAATGTCTATCTTGCATGGTGATTTTTCATTGATTTGACGATTAAGTTGCGAAGATTAACCCTATCAAACCCAACATAGGCTTGCGAATATCATTAAAGATGAACTAGCGGTATTATTCACTAGAGACACCTAAACGCCACTGTTGATGCAATCACACACGTGTACTACTATGTCGAAAATTCTGTGCTAATCATGCAACTTCTACAGCACTGCACATGAAAATCGAAACACTATTTTCTGTACACAATTGTGCCGGCCCCACATGAACGAAAGCAACTTTAGAATATGAACACCATTCACATGAAAACGAAATGGTTCCAACCACGAATTCCATCTTGACACAGAGACAAGTAGGCTGTTGATAGGCAACTAGTTTTGTCAAAATATATTCTTATTACAAGGCACATAAAAATAAACCATCTTCCAACGGTTTGGTAACTACTGGCTAATCCGTTTTTGTTGTATCTTAGGACATTTTGTGATTGTGGTGTAACCACAACGATGTTATGCAACTACTATTACGAGTGTGCAGCGTGATAGGGTGAGGACTATTCAATGCAGTATGCAGTTAACAGCAGCGAAGTTTCGGCACTAGTTGCACCTAAGTAGCATAACAGCGCCGCAGACAGGTGTGCATCGGCGTGTACGTGATAGTAAGATGTAACAGTAGGCGTAAAACTTATTTTGCAGAATATACCCAACAAAGTCGTTCAGTTTATTATCCACACTGAAATTTCCTCTAACTGATCCTCAAAAGCTGACTTTTCAACCATGCGTTTATTTATGACTGTCTTGTCATAAGCGAAACACGCACTAACTCTAAACCTAAAAAGATTCAGACAAATAGACAATGAGCAACATAATTCTCACACCGATCCCTGCACAGGCTACGTTCAAATTTTATATCATCATCACCTCAACGTAACTTAATCCTTCGATTATCATGTCGACTGTCAAATTCATCAGCGAAATCATCTTAAATCTGTTTTTCACCTGGTCCCTTTCAATTTAAAGTATATCAATATATCAATATTACCCAATTTTTCACTGGTAATGGAATTTCTGGGAAATGCTTTCACTAATTTCATTTTTGAAAAATTTCTCTCGCATGAAGCACTGGTGACGGGAAGAGTTACAGCTACCAGTAACAATCACACGCAGCTTTATAAGTAGTTATAAATGACAAAAATTGTTCGAGCGATATACGCAGCTTTGACTCTTTCCGAACCAAATTATTTGCCAAAGTTATTTCACGTTTCAAATCATTTTCAGGAATTGAATATGATTTGTGAATTCTTCCAAGTGTGTTTCTGGTGGAAATGTTTGACCTCTGGGGCAAAGAGCTGAAATACGTGAAAGAATTGCTTCTGAATCATTACAGAAAATCCGTACAAAATTCTATGAGGTTGCAGGACATGTGGGTAGAGTTAAAACTGTAGTCACGAACCACTTACTGTACGTAAAATGTTTCGGAGTCGTATACACAAGGCAGCCGAATGCAATACCACAGTCAAGATAAATTGAGATAAATTAACTGAAACCAATTCCTAAGACTATCACAAACCTTTTGCTACTGGGACAAGCAACAATCCGCTGACAGTAATACCTGTAAATAATTTGCCGTAACTTCAAAAAGAACTAATGAAGAATTTCTCAAATCATAATGACTCTTGCAGAGAATGTTGTCCGGACAGTTTCTTCAGCGAAGTTTATTTACTGCTGTTGACGCAATCTTTGGTGTGATTGTCACGTCACACACACACCGAAATGTAAAGAATCAGCCAAAATACGGGCAAATTATTAATTGTGGCTTAACAATACTGATT
>Ga0210059_1013218_pt1 | contig 12376 bp, 13 predicted proteins | sample Ectturendosymbi2_FD_188042 | JGI IMG/M metagenome (GOLD analysis project Ga0210059, IMG submission 188042) | Ecteinascidia turbinata endosymbiont from Florida, USA - Sample 2 (SPAdes) (version 2) | ecosystem: Host-associated > Tunicates > Ascidians > Unclassified | place: Key West, Florida...
GTGTCATTTTAAGGAAGTATTCCGTACCAAATGGTATGCCCAGCGTTGCTGCCGCGTTCGACCAGACTGAATGAACAGACAGTAATAAACTGTCTTTTAAAGACAAATATTACATTTACGTTATTGCTTTGTAGACGATTAGACGATAACACAATATTGAAAAGCACAAGCATTTGTCATTTCCTATAGTTTCCGACGACCCGAGGTCACAGTGTTCTTTCAGAAGGCGTGTACGTCAGGGGCGGATCCATGGGGGCCAATTGGGGCGATCTCCCCCTCTAAATCCTACGTTATCAACGTTATTCACCATGATTTTGTACAATGCAAAAAACAACATTCGCGATTAAAGGCCATTTTGTCGTCCATTGTTTTGTCACAGCAGTGTTGTGAAGTATACTCCATCTCTTTTACAGTAGCGAAGCCGTAATGAGTCTTGACTACCAAATAATACTGAAATCGCCTCCCCCCTAACCTTACTTGTTGGATCCGCCACGGTTGCACGTGCATGCAGGGCTACAAGCCTGATCAAACAAACAAGCACAAATTGCATGAAAAATGTTAGGTGGGTAGACCGGATGCAGGAGTCCATATCAGTAAGCGTGGTAATTTGTCCCCAGAAACACTTTGCTTGGAAGTCGAATTAAAGTAATTCTACACTGAAAGTTGCCCGAATAAGAATTGTAAATGCTTAATGTTAAACCAGTAAGAATTAGCACTGAGTTTATGTTTCGCTCACGTGAGAGCAAGTCACCCACGTTGAAGTTATGCGCCATGACAAGCAGACGCCGTCGTAGACTTGTAATGTGGGCCGGACAGGCGCTTAACCAGCTTGGGACACCAGGGGAGCGAACAGTTTTCTGAGGGGGGTCCAAATTTTTTAAGCTATGTCCATAGCTTCAAACTACGTCCAACACATTTTGGGGGTATGCCCCCTGCGCCCCCTTATTGCGAGCCTGGGGCTGGGACGCCGGAACGCAGCCTAGTTACGGGCCGGGGCTGGGCGGTGGGCCAGCAAAAGCTTTGAGGGCAATGGAAACTAATAACAAAAACAAAAATTTCGTTACATATATACTTGTTTCTGTTCAACAATAATGTTGACCTCAAATAAAATAACAGAATTTATAGAATATCATTCTGAAGTTTCTGGGTGCACGTAAAGCTGCAATAAATTTTTTTCAATTTGATATTGATAAACCATGAAAATATCTTTGATAATGTTATGAAAAGGCATCTTCCCCTCGTTACCTCCCTTTTGGAAAGGCAGGGGAGGAAAGGCAGGGGAGGAAATGCCCCTGCTCTCCGCATAGACGTGGCCAGGGTGACTAGGGAGCCATTCCTCCCAAAATGTTTGGAACATATAGCCGTTTTGTGCTCTGAGAGGCGGTATCTCAAACAAAATAGTGTCGTTTACCTAAAATAAAGTTACGCTACTGGCTCACGATCCGGCGTCTCTGAGCAACTGAAACTGCTAGAAGTTTTCACATCAGTAGGCGCTTGCTCTGCGCATTTGCCGGAACATAACCAGGGACCATCTTAACGTTCACATTCATTCCAGCATTTTCAGCTGAGTTTACAGAGGCCTAAAAATCGGACTCGAATCCGTCTTATACTTTGCTTATCACTTGCTACACAAAACCGTGAACAGTTACAAGGAGTTCAAATGTGAAAAATTTGTATTGGAATAATGATGGTCTATATATACTCTCGAATCAAGATACTATTTGAAGAGCGCTTACCGCGTTGGGCCAATAAAGAAAGTTTTTGACGGGATTCGTGTCCGATTCAAAGATGGTTTACGAATGCAGATTTTGTCTGCGAATGAAACGTCGCGCTACTTACTGTGCATAGTTTCTGTTAGAGAAGTGTAATTGGGTGAGATGTAATTTCGTCGCAGATTTACCCAGCTGTATAATCCACTCAGGAACCATCGGCCGTCGTGCTTTTTGCAAAACAACGCCAAACCTTGGTCGTTCTGGAAATAAAATAATTTTTCAAAACAAACACTATCACCTTTACCTCTGACGGTGCTATTCTAAATGACATAAATTTGGTTTTCTCATAAGTCTTTGAAAGACAGTGCAAATTTTTCATTAATATATAATACTCTGAGATAAAATTTATCGCTTATTCACCACCATTGTGTTGACAGAATGTTCAAAGAATTATTCCTTCATTTTCTTGGAAACAATAAGCTCGTTCGGATACTCCTCACAAAGAGTTTTTGACATTCAACTATATGATTTATTAAACTGCAAGATTTTGGACCTGTCTTCCTACTTATACCAAGTCTTTTAAACTTTTCAATATTTAAGACAAGCTTCAAAGAAAAATGCAGACTCTTCTTGGAACTAAACTGACCATACCTCTCCCTGGGCTGCAGATTGCAGCTTATCCACAGACCACTAAATATTGACGAATGCTCACATCGTCTGTTCTTGCGCAGCTGCACTGAAACCGAAGAATGTACAGCCCTGCACTGCAGTCTACACATTGACATTCGTTGGGATTTAATACAACAGTTGATAATTTTCTGCCTGACAGTAAATCTGACTAACTTGCTTCATGTTGCCATGTCCAACCGTTCTCAACTGATAAAGCTCTTGTTGCTTGGTCATGCAAAATCGCCTTTTCATGCAACTTACTTGTGTCACTGTTTCATGTTATCTTGAGCGCTACCATTAAGTTTTAGAATGACTGCCTGTCGCAGATTCTGGTTTAAATGATTTTTCTTAACTTATATTTATCGTATCTGTTATCTGACTTTGCATATATTTATCACATAACTTTTCCTTGCATTAGTTTGGTTTGTGTATGTATACTGTATATATCTTTTCCCGAGTTTCTATACATCTTTTTTGCCGTGACGTTGTTTACCGACAGATCGACTTAACATGAGTGGCTTTTTCAGACTCTGGCCTGCCACCTATCGTTGTAAAACATTTGAGAAAATTCTGTATCAATCCATGAAATTATTAGCTTCCTTAAAAACAACAAATATTATTTGTAATAACCTCCCAGCTGCTGCGAAACGGCACCAAACGCTTGAATTTCTCAGGGAAACGTTTAATTGATATAACGGCATAACGAAAGTTTGGAAGAAAAGTTTTGAAAGTACACGATTGCAAACAAACAAAAACTTTCGCTCACCACAAATGCTCCCACTTGCGATTTATTGTAGCCTCCTCGAATTAACGGACCCAATTGTAACGATTCATTTTCATCACCTGTAACCGGAAAAATTAAAAACGAGCTTTGAAAACCCCGATCAATATTAATCACCAATCTCCAGCACTGATCTGATGATGATCCAGGCCCGTAACCAGCTTGGGACACAAAGGGGGCGAAGAGTTTTCTGAGGAGGGCCAAATTAAGCACAATTAGAATTAAAAAAGTTTTAAACTATGTCCAACATATTTTTGCCGTTTTGAAACGATGCAACTTGTAAAAATATGTGCAATCTAAGACAGACGTACCTTACTAACCCCAATATGAATGGTTAAAGTAGTCAAACACAAAAGTTTCAAACAAACGATGTTATTCTCCAGTATAAGTCCTTGAATCGGCGTTGACAAAAAATGCAAACCGGCGTATGTATATCAATTCAGAATACGTCGGGCCAAGCTTTTTGAGTCGGACCGGGTTCGGGCTTAAGTTTTTCAAAATGTGTCGGGCCAATTTTGGGTTTGCATGCAAAGTTTTTAAATAACATTCAGAGTAACGATTTTTTTCGTTTGACATTCAGCTTATTAAATCTTCGATAAAAAATGACTAATTATATATTATTTAGTCATATTTACTTTGCTGCGCCACCAATATTCCGCAATTGCGTATACAGTGCATCCTCGATTAACCGGCCCCTCGATTAACCGGCCGGGTTGAACAGGGAGGTACATTCAATTGTTTAGTCTAAAATCTACACGTTTTACAGTGGAAAAAAACTAGAAAGCCAACAAACAATGTAAATTGTTTTGTGGCTAAGCTTGTTCTCATACTAGTTTCGTTTTTTCGTTCTTTTTTCTTTTGGTTCTTTTAAGTGCGGTGTAGGTGGTGGACGGTAGGCACCCTACGATAGATACTTTTCTTATCCGGCCAAGATTTTGGAAAAAGGTTGCCCAACATGGCCGGATAATCGAGGATGCACTGTATCTTGACTCGCACGGTAAATTTGGTTTCGGGCCTAAATCGGGCTTCAAAATGAGGCCCGTTTACACCTCTGTGTCAATTACTTACCAACATCCACGCTTTTCAAGCTCTTTAAGCATCGCGCTCTAATGATCGGATCTGTGTACACTCCGCATGTGAGATGAGGTCCACTCACATCTGCTGACGTCACAGGCAGTAAAAACTCACGCAATCTCCAAGTAAATGACTGGCCTCCTTCATTCTCTTCCGTCGCTCTGCAAAGCAATATGAATGAAAGGGTCCCGCAGTTGAGTTAATCGTGCTGCTTTCGTACTTGTGATTCACAGATATCTACCGTTTTCGGTGTACAGCGTCGGCCTCACTATCATCTTCCGATTTGATTTATTTGGCCAACTAGTTTAGGGCGCAAATGTCACTATGAAAGCCGAAATGCTGGCTAGACGCTTTCTAAATAGTGTCGGTGGCGTGGTTTAAAACGTTCTTGTGTGATGTTTTCTAAAGTCAAGCTTACAACACATTATTTTCATTCCCTTGCCAAACGTTTGTTTGATGCTCTATTTTAACAGAACTCGAACGCGAATGCCAATTCCATTCTTTTACGCCAGGAATATCCGAAGTGCGACCCAGTAATATGTCCAGTCCCGTCGCCATGGGGGTTTGGGGGCTTAGCCCTCCCAAAAAAACTCCTAGCCCCCCAAATTTAAATATGAAACAATATAAATAACTAAATCAGTAGAGTTTGTTTGAAAATTTCGGAATATCAACCCCCTACACAAACGTAAATCTCCCGTATTGAAAATTTTCAGGAGACAGTTCTGCATATGTCCTATTTCCCATGGCCCGCGGTTTTGGTTTCAGACTGTACAGCCCCGCGTTTGCCTGGATTACGCTTCTGCGCGGGAACCCGGGGTTTCTCGCTGTGTAGAACTTTTTCCGTGGTATGGTGATGCGCTGAAAGCGAATAAGAGCAAATAACCGTCGGAAAGGAGTGTATTGTGCTTCAAAACCCTTTGCGAAATTCGTTGACTATAGGTTAACCCGCTGGCACCTGAACTTGATGAATTTTTGTCCTCTTAAAAAAGTTTTCCTTTCCCCTTACGAAAACAAAAATGATACGCAAAAACTGCTTGCAAACCTCAGCGTAGAAGTGCCAAACAAGCAAATTGTTTATTAGCAAGAAAAATACGATTTGCCCATAAGGTTGCCAGACGTCCTTGAGCGCCAAGAACTTTCCTTCAATTTGCTATCAAAGCTGGTTTTGTCCCTGATCATTGAAAAACATTTTGTTGTCTTTGAATATTTTCCGGGGTCCTTGAAAGTTCTTGAACACTTGTGAAATCGTTCATTATTCAACTACTGATTTACATTGAACATTCAAGAATTGAGATTAAACAATGTAATTGAACAGAATAACATGTAGATTTGTTCCATCTTAAACAGTTGTGTAGTAAAAAGTATCCATTGTTATTATTCAGTTTGTTGGAAACAATGTGCTACACCACTATATCTAAAAAGTATTCAAAGTAAGTAAAATCTCAATAATTACAAAACGACAAAATTTCCTTGAAAAATATCAAGTGATCCGCCAATCCTATCTGCGCATCAATGACAAATGTTGTATTTACTCGATTTAGTACTCAAAAATAACTTGGAATATTAAAATACAATGTGTTTTAATATTTCGACAGAAACTAGCACAAAATTTTTCACTGCCGTTCACCATCTTCCAAATGAACCCAAGTCAAACGACAAGAAACATAAAATATCTTGTCCGAGAAATTCTTGGACGCAGTCAATTAAGCGAAACGAAAATACATTGTGTGACAACTGCTTCATACATAAACAATCACGTTTTTACTCACTTAAATATTTTTGCCAGCCCATCTCCTGCCGGCAGGGCAGTTTTACTTTTGGACGAGCTTATCGTGCGGTAAGTTGCTGACCAAGCTTGACATTGCTGGTAGTAGTATTTTTGGCTGTACTAGTATCTTTCGCTGGCAATCTTACAAAAAGTAAAGATGAAATACTCACCTTTCTAAAAACGGAGAATGCCCCACTGCGTAGCATGTGGCCCGGAAGGGCAATCCTGTCTCTGGTGCTGCAGGATCTTTCGGAAACCTTTCTATTTCTGATGGGAACCTAAACGCACTGGTGTGACCAGTCGGTGAACCTGGCGATGACGTTTCCAGACAGGCAGCAATACCGAATTCATTGGTGGTTGAGTTGTCACTGGATATTTGGGAATCGTACAAGACATAGTCTCCACCATCCTGAGACACCCCGACTTCCGTTTCCTCAGTTGCAGGTTGTTCCAAGATGCTGCTGTCAACAGTTACTTTCAGCAACGCCAAATCGAAATTAGTGGAATTAACATCGGCCTGCACTTGGCTCCAACCGGTACTGGTGGACCCAAACCCGGTTCTATTTGCCTCGGAAAACCAGCCTGTATACTCGGGGTGAATAATCCAGTTTGCTACTTTCCATGTCCTTCGCTGATTTGCATTTCGTGCCGCATGTTTTGCTTCAATGAGCACGTATTGAAACTTGAATGCGCTTTCTTCCACTTCAGTGGGTTCGCCAGGAGGAGAGTCGTTTTCTGCAGATTTGAGTCATTAATGAAAATGACAATAATAGCAAAATGTTGTCACAGTTCAGGCGTTATCACCAACACATGACTTGCAAACCACCCATTCAGTTGAGCATATCTGTCTTGTCAATAAAAGTTCATAAATGCAGCAGTAATCAATATACCGGGTCTAACCATGACCAAGCAACTTAAGTACGGCTTGTTATACAGTATATACCCGTAGGTCACCATTTTCAACAGTGGTCTACACTACAGTGCAACACCACTGTGCATTAATCGTAAATTGCGATCATCAGCAGGCAATTAAACCAACTGTACATACAGTACGTAGGCTACATAAGATTTCTGACATAAATCTGCCTTGACATGCACACTTGCACAACTTTCACTGGTCACGGAACAGTAGTGTACACCAACTACGACGCAGCCTATTTGCTAGTTTTGTCATCGCGTGAACTCGCGGGAAAAATTACGGAAACGGCAGAACTTTGTGAAACCAGTAAAATTTAATACACTAATTAGGATTTGACAACTTGGTTGCAATGCTGATTGAAATGTACGTTGTATTTTTCGTCGAAAACATTTACAAAACTGCTCAAAGTCTTGTGAAATTGGTCTAGGTTTCAAAATTGAATAAGGAAGATTTCTTCTGTAAAAAACGCTTGCACTTATACGCAGGAGCCATGCCATACACAGACCTGGATTTCCCACATAGGCTTTGGAGGCCATAGCCTAGGGGTTCAAAATTTGCAGAGCCGGCTAGAAATTTTTTCGGAAGTTTTTGAGTTGCTTTGCTTAAAATTTTGCAACACCCACTCAAGAGTTACCTGCCTGTCTATTTTCCTGTTCCATTGCCTTCCGGTGACTGTGAGATGAGGACACAATTTTCATCTTGGGTGAAAATGGGACGGTAAAATTTCTGTAGCCTATGGGCTAGTCAGCACTAGGGTTGCGGAGTCGGAGCCGGAGTCGGAGGTTTTTGAATGGAGTCGGAATCGGATTTTTTTGTCCGACTACGGATGCCCAGTTGGATCATTTTTTACATCACACTCCTAAATTGGTAATTCCTGTTGAAATAGTACAATTTTTTGAAATTTTTGTTGAAACAGAGATTTCTTACTGTGCATCACGATTTCCATTGATTTAACCCTTTAACAGCCAAATTTCATTCCCTTTATCTTAAGGAGTCGGAGTGGGGAGTCGGTGTCGGAAATTTTGAAAAGGTCGGTGTCGGAAATTTTGGAAAGTCGGAGTCGGAGCTGGATATTTTACCTCCGACTACGCGTCCCTGGTCAGCACTAGAAATCCGGCCCCAGCCATAAGACCAGGCCTATTCTGTAGGAAAGACGTACCTGCCAGGCCTACATTTTCGGTAGTCTCTTCTTGACCATTGGATTCAGTAGACTGCGAGGTCAGACGAGTATATGTTTCAGGATTGAGAATGCAATGGGCTGGCACCACTGCCCAAACAGGATGCACAAAAACAGCGGTGCAGAGAAAACTGTAGCCAGATTGGGTTCCAGTCTGCCCTTCCTGCGACTCGCGCACAGCTGTGCTTGGCTTCGCCACGTACAAGCCCACAACCCATCTCCACATATCCGGACTATCGGTCGCGTTCTGCAACATATTGCATTAGGAAAAGACTTGAGAACATTTATTATGCGTTTTTGCAAGATTGCTGGTCGGCTACTGATAAAACGTACCATCGGTTACTGATAAAACGATTCATGCACAACTCTTGAAATTGTACTATTTCATTGTGGTTAACAGTCACTTTCGTTCTTACCGGATATACCGAAGGACCATGGTGGCCTGTTTCGGGCTGCATGCCGCATGCGTTGTAGAGCTCGCTGGTCGTCAGCAGTTTTTTATTGGAGTGAAGGGTAAGGTTTTCACAAGAAGCCTCGTCAATACCACCAAAACAGTCGGACACGCCGTTGCACAAAATTTCTTCCAAACCAGAGCGAGACGTTGATACGAGACCGCAACGGTCAACATTTTCCTCCGAGCAAACCAGTTCTTTAGCAGAGGTCAAGTTGCTGGAAACCAGGGTTGCTGCATCACATAAGAATACTTGTTTGAAAATGCTCACCCGCAGCTGCAAGTGACAAAGACTGCAGGGAATCATGATTTTATCAGTCGTTGGTCCTCTTTTGTCTCGAGTTTATTCATCGACGAATTGAACACGTGCTCAGCGTGTACTACTTTTGGTAAACTCGTAAAAGCGTGATGAGCTCGAGAAAAAAACGCTTTAAAGCATGAGGTGTTGGGTAGGCCAGCATAAAGCAAGTGCGCTTGGTAAAATGCTCAAACAATAAAGTCGTTTCCAGTCTTAAGAAAATAATGGCACAAAATAAAGAAATACCTATTCGGAATACAACGTGTGACTGCAAAATAAAAAAAAACAATAGTTTTTTCCGTATAAACTGAAGTAAAAAACCCACCCAACAAATTCAACGAATGTTATGCACAACGAAGTTAACGCGCAGATTCGCTCAGATCAGTGGTTCTTAACCTTGGCGGAACTAACCCCACAATGGCCCCCTGCAATCACCGAAATCTTTGAAATTGGAAAAAATAACATACTGAAGTGTGTGTTTTTCAGAACATTGATATATACATTTTGTCATTGAAATAAACAAACAATGCACCGAACCTCCCCCGAAACCCCGATACTGACTCCCAGAACCCGTATGAAGAACCACAGGCTTGAAGGCTGGAGCTTCTCTGCTCAACAAACACGCGCATTTCATTTCACAAACTCGAGCAAAATCGTTCGCTTAAAATTCATTCGACGCAGGCACCAGCAGCTGGAACAGGCACTGGTAACATTAATTTCTAAATTTAAATCAAAAAACTGCAAGATCTGCTGGCAGGGGCGTAACGAGGCCAGATGGTGCCCGGAGCAAGAAGCAAGTTTGGCGCCCCCATGTTCGAACCTGAAGTCTTTCGGAAGCAAATGTACTGTACTGAAGAAAGTACTTGCAACATTGTTGGGGCTTTTCAGCGCCCCCGGGAATTGTGCCTCCCTTTCCCCCTAGTGATTCGGCGCCCAGGGAATTGTGCCCCCCTTTCCACCCTCGTTACGCCCCTGTGTGCTGGCATCAAATAAAAGCTTGCACGGAACGACTCTTCCATGTGACGGCCAGAGCGTTTCCATCACAAACTCAGTTCAAAGCAATTAACATTGCACGAGACGCTTGCAAACTTACCTTCGTCGTGGCAGACCTGCCTCATATTAGAAATGCAAAGTGATTCGTCTGACTTGCTAACACAGTCTGCTTTGCCGTCGCACTTTAGTTCAGCTGGAATACACTCCCCTGCTGATCAAAAACAAAAAGAAAATTGCTGTTCTATAGGAATGGGTGCAGTTTCAGACACGCTGGTGATGAACACGAGCAACTAGTTACTTCACAGAAATAAACGTGCACTGTATATTGCACTCACATGCGTCTAATGTCGTCAATATTAAAAATAGCTTGCAACTCTTCTAACTTGATTTCTTTAAGTCTGTGCTTAATATGGACACCGAATTTCCTGTGCATTTCAAAAGATGTGGGCCTGCTGCTGAGAATTGCACGTTCTTCGCGTTCTTCAAAGGCATGCTGTGTCGTTGGATTAACAGGTGTATTCATAATGTCGGGCTTTAAGTATCAGGGCTTCTAATATCAAATATTTCAACCTGAAGAGGCATATCTCGTCAAAATAACGTTTACGAAACACTGAACGGTCGGGGATTTTTTGGTACCGTCCGTTTTGTCACTGAGCTGTTTCGGCGCCAGTTTAGAGACTGACAAGTGTGTGTAATGTAAACTCATAAAAATGTGGATAAAATTATAATGTGTATCGTAACTGCAAGCTAGACCTCGTAAATACTCAAGTGGTTCCCGCCAGTCAAAACGTAGTGCCGTGTTCAGTTCGCATCGCCAAAACAGTAACATTGGGTCACTTTTGCTATATTCATCAAAAACGTAGATACCCATCGTGGGAAAATTTGGGTTTATCCCTCTTGCTAAGAATCTTTTCAGGCATTTCAGCTGCCTTCTGGAAAAACAGCGGAGCAAGATGGAAAACATACAGTTCAAGAGGTAGCGACGTGTGCGTAAGAATGAGCAGATACGCGTAAGCGCAAGCGGCGCCATAACAGCTCAGCGCCAATAGTCGTCGTCCAAAGGAAAGCGCCAAATAGTCTCATTCCGCACTTAACGCTTTAAAAAAAGTAAATACAGCGACTGTTTGAAAAAAATCAATGAGATATAAGATGAAACGTGGTGCGTCCTGACATGATATTAGTTGTAACAAAGCAGAACCCGCTTTGATTTTCAATAAAGGTCCAATCTGTTTCACAAACAGTGGGATTTTTTTGCTTTATTGTGACTATTTGCAACTGACGTATCCCAGCACAGCTGAAGTTAATTCTGAAAAAAGCTGCTAATTTGCAGGTGACTGAATTGCACTGTGCAATCGACACCAGGATAAGTTTTGTCATGTTTCAGCAGGTTGCCGTTCGCGGTTGCACACTCAGTCACCCACAGTTGCTCTTTGCTTTGCTGAGAAGGATCAAGAATGTGGTTTTCCAAGGCTTGCTTTTAGTATCTATAACGTTTGTTTGGTAGTTAACTGTTAAAATCACGGATCTAAAATATTTACTGCGAAGCTGTGGCATGAAACATGGGACGTCACAATTTAACCGAAGTTTGTCACGCGTGAATGGATTCGCTGGGCTTCGTGGACATTTGACATCGCAACACGTCTTTGAAAGCAACTGAAAATGTCAGCAAGAACTCTTGTTAAGAAAACTTTTCTTATGTAAAATCCACAAGCAGTGGATCAGCAAGTTCTACCGTAAGAGAAACACACCGGTGTTGATTTGTCCGGACACCCCGGAGCAGCGGTAAAAGCTTTCCTCTGCCGAACACAAATGCTCGCATTCTCCTTCAGTAACGAGGATGTTGTCGATCGCCAAATCTGAATCGTAATTCCTGCCGCGCACCCCCTCAAACAAAACCTGCTCGGAGGTGAAACGGGGTCATGTAAGCAATTGTGAGAAAGCAAAACAACAGGAGTATCCGAGTCTTACAGGGAAATACTGTGTTCGTCCTATTGAAAGTTTTAAACGATGCGTGTTTGGCAAGTTTAAGTTTGTTGCGGAATATGCTTTTACACTGAAATGTGCGAAAGAAAGCAATGCAAAAGGTTGTTTCGTTCTGTGAGCTGTTTGCAGCTGCAGCCGCTTACAGTATTTGATAAACTATGCGACTACTATAAACACATGCAACAAACCCGGAAGTCATTGAAAGGATAAAACGTAATGGCCGCTTTGCGCCACGGAGTTTCTCCTGATTTTCTTTGTTCCCCTGCTTTGCTCCAGAGCAAGTAGCGTTGTGATCTAAAACCAAAACGATAAAACTCGTCTCGAATGTTTCAAATGCGCGTCAGATGCACCGGTGTCATGTGCCTCCCCCGCAAAAAAAACAATTACGAGGCCCTCGTTTTTCAAAAAAATGTTGCAAACACGAAAAACGACGTCGATCTAAGGTAGAAAAAAGAAGTAGCCAGAATCTTTGCAAAGTTCTTACGGCGCTATATGCTTGTGAAATGCCTCCCTCCGCCAAGTCGCGTTGTGGTTGACCAGGTGAAGATCAC
>Ga0210059_1013219_pt1 | contig 12374 bp, 11 predicted proteins | sample Ectturendosymbi2_FD_188042 | JGI IMG/M metagenome (GOLD analysis project Ga0210059, IMG submission 188042) | Ecteinascidia turbinata endosymbiont from Florida, USA - Sample 2 (SPAdes) (version 2) | ecosystem: Host-associated > Tunicates > Ascidians > Unclassified | place: Key West, Florida...
AGACTGTTGATGCTGTGCGTGTAGCATTTCATCGCAGCCCAAGGAAATCAATTCGTATTGCATCAAATGAACTTGCTATTCCTCGAAGCACAGTTCATAAAGTTTTACATAAACGACTTCGGCTCCATGCTTACAAGTTACAAATTGTTCAAGCTCTTAAGCCGGATGATCGCCCTCGCCGAGCAGCTTTTGCTGAAGAAATGCTTCAGCGCATTGAAGATGACAATGACTACCTTAACAGTGTAGTTTTTTCCGACGAAGCGACTTTTCATGTATCCGGGAAAGTCAATAATTTTAAACTTTAATAAACAAACTTCACTTTGCAAAAAACTGTATGATTTTATCTACTTTAGTTACTTCTCAATTACATTTTGAAATGTGTGCAGGACTTTATGGACACCCTGTATTACAATTTGAAATGGCACCAAGGCCCAACTAAAAACTGCCTGTGGCCTACCAGTTGGGAACCATTGGTTTAGGGTTTGGGCTTAGGGTTTATGTTAAGGTTTAGGTTTGGGATTTAGGGTTTTGCAGCATCTAACAAGGATGATGTGCTCATCCATGCACATTGTCCTTGGCACGTGACCATTTCTGACAGCAAAATAAACCCTGCTAAAAAGTTTTATGGTTAAGCACCATGGAGTTAAAACATGAGAGAAGGTTTAATCTGTTGTTGGTGAACAATTAGAAAAAGTGGTCATTGCCTCCAAAACACTATGCTATGCAATGGTCAGTGCCTGTTTTGACTTAGCTGCACTGTTATAAAATCGTATTGACTGGACTGCCTCAACTGTGAAATATGCATGTGAGTTGTTATCGCAAGAAGTTAGAGTGGGGCTGTGAGAACTTCCTTATTTTTGGGGGTTTTATGGGAAGAAAACAAGTTTTGTATTTTTTTGCTTAGTGTGGAACATTCTGAAACAAAATGAGGTATATTTGTTTTATATGAAGTTATCATCACTGAATTTCTCAAACAGGCAACACAGGAAATGCTATACCAGCAAACTATTGCTATGTTATGTGATTTTTTGTATTTACGGTGTCAGTTATTGGTGTGGATTGTTTTTGCAGGTGATTTGGTAATTATTTTGTAGATTAAAAAAGTGGTGTTGAGTCCTAGCTTCATAATTCAGTGAGATGAGGGACGTGTGTTTTTCGCAACTGGAACACGATTTTGTCCTCAGAGCTCTCAGAGACAAGCAGCGATGTGATGAACGAGATATTCAAGATCTACGAGATCTGCAGATTTCATTTGGCTTGGATTATGGTTGTTGCACTGTTAGTCTTGGTGACACAAAAGTTTTAGCTCAAGTTGCTGCAGAGATAGAAAGACCAAAAGAAAGTCGTCCCAGTGAAGGTTCTCTCAGTGTTCATGTTGAACTTTCAACAATTGCTAGCGCAAATTTTGATCCAACAAAACCAGGTATATTGGGGAATACTTTATGTAACATAAGTTAGGCTCTATCTGTGCTGTTGAAATGAACTTAAATCCAGATATCTAGGCCTGATGAGTGCAATGCATAATGTACTAAAAGAAGCATTGAGTAAAAAAGGTGATGGAAACAAGGTTTCCTCCCCATAAAATACACAAATCTGTTACATTAACAATTGCAGCCAAAATCTTACTCAAGAGTGATGAATACGCTTGTGGATTTGGTGATCATGTAAGGTAGCTGTTAAAATAGCGTATGAATCTGGAAGTTAAATGCTTATATTTAATGTTTGTACACTCATCAATGGGTAATCTACAAGAGTCAGCTTTTAAAAATGAAACTTTTTTGGTCTATTTCAAAATTTTTGCTTGCAGAAATGTTGTATCAGTCTCAGTCAAAATTTTGACCAAGCTAAACTTTGTTTTTTTCTTTCATGTGAGAGTTAGTCATGATTTGATGTTCCAGTGAAAGCAATTATTTGGCAAAAACGTATTTTCCAGTTTTTACATTTCTGGTGTATTCATTTTAATCTTGAGTTTATTTGCTTTCTCTGCTCTTTAGCCTTTTAATGTTTCACCTGCAAGCATTGCTCGTATGTTTAAGGACTGCCAATGCATAATATATGTGAAATTGATTTCCTATTAAAATTTGCTCATCGATTCCTTGTTTATATCCCTTGTAGAGAGTAGTTACTCAGAGTGTCCAATGGGTTACTTTTCAATCTTCATTTTCAGCAGAGGAATGTCCCTGCTTCTTCACTGCATAAGATGGCCACTTTCTCTTCATAACAATCTACAACGCTAAAGGTTTTACTGTAAACTGTGAAATGTTCTAAGCAAGGCGACTGTACAGTATATTTACCCATCGCTGTAAGGACTTATGATGTTTTCTTGTGAATGGCAATCTTACTCTTAAAGTCTTTTAAGAATACCAATTCTAGTGGAATGAACCTCATAGCATCCTATAGAACGCTTGAAGAATTTTTTATGTACAATTTTTTATTATTTAGGTGATCTCGGAATTGAAATACAGAGAGTGTTGGAACGTTCAATTGTATTTTCTCATGCTGTTGACCTTGAAGAGCTTTGCGTACGTGTCGGTGAGCGAGCTTGGGCCTTGCAACTTCACCTTCACGTTCTGTGCCATGATGGAAACATACTGGATTGTGCATGTATTGCTGCAATCACTGCTTTGAAACATTTCAGAAGACCACACGTGTCAGTGCAGGGTCAGGTACTCAGCTGTAGATGTAAAATAATATGGTACATTTTGAATCTTCTCAGGTATTTCAAAATCATTGGCTGATTCCACGAAAACCTGCTGTAACCTGGAGCTTGTAAATCGTTCCTGATTTACCGTATATACTCGCATGTAAGCCGACTTTAAAACTCAAAAAAAATTTATCAAATTGGGGAGTCGGCTTATACGTGCATAAATCTGATCTCACGCAAACGAATTGACATGACGCCACTTCTCAGATTACGCAATATCACCGATATTACCATTCAGTCATACATACAGCCATAAAAATTGAGACTGCACTAAATAATGTTAATTCCGACAAACTACTGTACAACTCAATTTTAATATTAATTTTAACTGAACCTCAAATACTCTTGTTATTAGCCCAAACAACACACCATGGTATTTTGGGGGTCGGCTTATATGCGAGAGTTTGCAAAATTCCTCTTTTGGGGCAGTTTTTTAAGGGTCGGCGTATGCGCGAGATCGGCTTATATGCGAGTATATACGGAATTCGTGATTACTTTTTCATTTCTTTTGTTGCTACTTCGACCCAACGACATTGCTTCCTGCACGTGACTGACACATAAGTCCGATGTGTCGAAATAATAGTGCCTTTATTCTATCACAGTGGCGCTTTATTAGTTGTAAACCTGCAGTGAGCTATGCGCAAAAGCTCGCTGGATTGCAGTAGTTGCGCAGTGGGTGGTGGATCGCATCCGTCTGTTTTACGTTGACAAGAAGCAGTGTTTCCCCAACATTTTGCACTGACAGGTTACTTGAGGTCAATATGAAAATATCAGATCCAATTTATTATCCACCTTGGAAATGACAGCTTCCGAAGACGGTAGATGACAGATCGCACAATGGTGGATGATAGATTGCAAGTCACCTGAACGTGCAAAATCTTGGTGAAACACTGTTTTGGTCAACTTGAAAAAGTCCGATTCGACTTATCATCCATCGCCGCGCACAAGCGGAGAGACATGTCAGACGTAAGCCGGGTCGGAACAAAGAAGCAGTCAACTTTATTAAAAAATCCATGTCGTTCAATCTCCCGCATTCAGATCTGAAGCTCAAGATGGCCGTAGCTTTTTTCAAACGTGGAGAAAAACGTCTGTGTTTCGCGGCTTTAACGTGTACGATCGCTACGCAGTGGCGGCCAAACCATAGACACCAAGCCACACAATGGCGGTGACATGGAAACACAAGACCAACTGACTGCCGGTCAAAAAAAAGTGTCTCTGAGCGTTATCAGTAAATTTTCCCGACCTTGGGAGGTAGTTGTCCAGTTAATAATGGCTCATGGGAGGTAGTTGTCCAGTTAATAATGGCGCATTTTTTTTTTATTTATTAAGGAAGTGACGGTTCACACAATTGAAGAAAAAAACCCAGTACCTCTCACCGTCCACCACATGCCTTTCTGCGCAACATTTGCGTTTTTTAAAGGTAAGAAATCTGCGACAACGAATTCTACCTTGCTTTGCATTTGTTGTTCGATATCTGCCCATATTCCCTCACATCTTGAGCCACCCTGCGTAACACTCTGAACATATTAGTACGTGCACATACTGTACTGCCATACATGGTCAAGCTTTGTTGGTTCTATTGTAAATACAGTAGTTATCTTCTTGTTATGTAGCAACGTGCTGAGACGAGAGTAGCGTTATTGTCGCCAACTTCGCTCGAGGCAACGTAAACCTATGTTCTTGCTTTTGTTGCAACCTCTCCGTTGGCGTTGCGTTGAATGTGCGATTCACCACGAACGGGTGCGCGAAAAATAACGCTCATATATACGTGGCGCGAACAAGCAGCAATAGAATGATCATGGCATGTGATCCCTATTTTTGCGTGTGAAGCTTTGCGCACTTGCCGCTCGGGCTTTGGAGGCTTAAGATTGCGCTTCTACAGTATTTTATAGTTTGCAATTGAATAGAGTTTGGTAGTCCAGTCTTGTTCATTTTGCCATAGCTTGTAAAACATGGACTCTGACTGTAAAAAGCGCAGGCAGTTTCAGGTTGCATGTGGCAAGACTAATGTCCATCAACTGCTGATATACCTTTCCTTGATAAAATCGAACAAGGCTCAGAAAGTTTAATGTTTGCACCGCTTTTGTGGTGTTGCGGTTATTTTCCCCTTACGCCTGATCGCATCAGACTTTTATTTGCTGAAGCGCAGCGTCCGTGTGGTTGCTCTGGTGGGTTAACAAATAAAAAGCAAGCAGTAGATTATTTTTGTCAGCACAGAAGGAAAATAACCTCAAAACTTTTATGCTTTTGTATTTTCCTAACACGCGACTTGGAAGTTCCATTAGGTCGTGCATTTGCTTTGCAGCGAGTTTTTCATAGCACGAAATGTTTGTGTTGAATAAGTAAAGACGGAAAAAAAAGTTGTTTTTATCACGCCACTCATGATGGGGTTCACCGTATGTTCGATTAATGTCATTCACTAATATATGCAACAATTTATTTGAATTTTTCCGCCGCCATGAAACCACGTGTGGCATTCCTTTGCAGATTGTGAAACCTTCATTTTCGATCCTTCTGGTCGTGAAGAAAAAGTTATGGATGGAAAGTTGATAATATCTATGAACAAACACAGGGAAGTTTGCTGCTTGCAAACAAGTGGACCCCTGCAGTTCACAAGCGAACAGGTAGGAGGCGGGGGTGCAGGGGGGTGCCTCCAAAAGTTTTGATTTGGTGAAAATCTGGGCAAAATCTGCGGAAACCTTCGCAAAATCCTTGAAAATCTGGGCAAACTCCCTGAAAATATGGACAAAAATGGTGCCCAACTTGGTTTGATTAAAAAAATGGCAACCAACGTTTGCAGAAGCACGCGAAGACCTCGTTTTGGAGATCATCACAAAAACGGTCTTGGTGAGAAAATATTTGCACAAAAAGTGGCCCAAAAATTTTTCGTGCAAGTTTGGGGAAATTCGGGCAAGAATCTTTCTCACCCCCAGAAATTGCTTGCCCCGTACACCTGGGGGTGCGTGGGTGCGGGTGCATGGGTACACCTGGGGGTGCGGTTACTGTGGATCAGAAAATAACCAGTCCAGTTACAGGTGCACCTGTAAGATGCGGGAAATGGAGGTAATATTAAAAGTAATATACAATTTACTCCGTACATTTGCTCTCTGATTTGCAATGTGTGCTTAGTTTATTATTATCTTCCATCCAACTTAATGCCAGCGAATGTTTAGATTATCCATTGCACAAGTGTTGCTTTCGATAAAGTGAAGTCGCTGACAGAGTTTGTCATCCGAGCACTTGATGAAGATCAGACGAAGAAGAAACAAGGAGCAACGTCATCAGTTGCTTTGCTGAAAGCAGAAAGGTGAACTCATAGTTGCTAAAGCTCAGACTTAGGTGCTTCTGGGGGAACTGAAGGCCATCAGCTTTTGTTTTCTCTGTTGCATTCATGAGATGCAGTAACACAGCAGAATATTAGGAAATTCGCGCCGTATCTTTGCTTTCAATCCCAGCATTGGTCTAGAGTCGAGATCTAGACATCCCATAAAATGGAACGATCTGGTTGCTCGGGTGCTAATTGTGCAAACCTTTGCTGGTTTTCCTCTGCATTGGATTTGAGAAGCAATTTTTTGGAATAAATGCGAAAGGTCCTGTGTTTTGTCCGAAAGAGTACTTGTGGTGAATTGCGCGCTGGCGTCTTGAGCACCTGATACGTTTGCCTCCCACACAAGAACAAAAGTTCATCCAACAATCCCGTGTGGGGCGGGCGCAGATTTGCAGGTTGTGTCTGTCATAAACGACACCCTTGTTTCATTATCGAGGGTGTATGGAGGAAATCGGTGAGGCGTGACACAACAAAGCTGATCATGCGTGACGCACGGCTGTCATTGGTCATACCTTGATCCTGTCGAAACTAATCCATTCAATGGAATTCAATTTTTCTATTTCAGTTCAGTTGTTTTTTTTCTTTGTGTTAAATTTCTCCACGTGCTCCAAATTGTTTGAATCGCAGTAGCCAATCACTGAGAAGCTTGTAGCATTTTTGTTAAGTGAGTTTATTTTAATGTTTGAAGCAGACACGAAGTCCATAGTACAAGAACACACTGTCTGCACAACGCAGATTGATAAAAACACACAGAGAATGTTTTGTAACACGGTACTAGAGACAGAACCACAGGATTACAGACACACTTGTCCGCTAACTCGTTACACTTCGTACAACACTACATCCAGAGTAGGACACGAAAATGGCACGGTAAGAGACCGACCCTGACCAAGTCCAGGTGAAGTACGAATGTGTTGTGGCATGCACACGTCCTCAATCTAACACTGGAACGTGCGATCAACTCAGTCACAGAGCAAAATGCGATTATAGTGTTCAAAGAATAGTGACGAATATAAACAATCTGACTGCATCAAAGCACGTAACCATATGTTGTTAGATTTTCTGCATCTTTCGAGAAGCAGGTACACATTTTTCGCAATAAGGCGTCAGAGGTAGGAATGTTGCATTGAACCTGGTGACTACTAACACTCGCTCTCCAGGGCAGGTTTATAGAGCTCTCCACCCAAAATTAAAGGTCACACGCAATCTCTGCATGCAAGACTTCCTGAAATTACACCATAATTGTGATGCATACAAGGGCGTGCAAAAGGAACGAAAAAGTACATTTTTAACTGCATTTGAACAACGGGAAAAAGAGGCTCGCAGCTTGTTTGGTGCACAATATTTTTATCGCAGTTGTGTCTGAATGTCTTTGTAATCTGAGAGCTCAGTATCCAATACAATCCCCAGATATTTATAATGCTTCTCAGATTTTACATTTTGACCACCTAGTGTCAGTAATGGAGTGACTGTGCTTTTCGCACTCTTATCCTCAAACGTCATACTAACAGTTCTGTTGCAGTTGAAAACAATCCCATGCGATTCTGCATACGCCTGGCACACATCTAGTATTCTATGCAACCAACGTACACTTGGACAGAACACACAAATATCATCAGCAAACATCAAGTGATTTAATAAGACTTCACCAATATAACACCCTGCTTTAATGCTGTTTAGTTCAATAGCTTATCCAAATTTACAGCAAACAAGTTGACTTTGGTATCGTTGAAAAGCTTTGTGCCATCTTGAATGTTTGTTTTATTAGTGTTAGAAAGATGTCGTTCTCTGCGCAACGATGGCAACAATGTCATTCACAGCTGTTAAAGTCAAACTGCATCAGTCGGCAGCATTGTTCTAGTGACAATGCAGAGTTTCTATCTGTGCTCTTACCAGCCATTGCTCAGTTGTTTAAAAGTGTTGAGTCTAAAACATTTCACTCGCTAATTGTAATATGAGAAATTTGCACTAACTGCTGCAAATAATTTAGCAGCAAATCTGCACAAAACTCTGCAGCAGTGTTATGCGAAATGTCATTAATGATATCAAACTAAAAAAACAGGGTGTTTTTTTTACAATTACAATAAGCAGAGCAGGTGGGATGTTAACTGCTGACGGTTTTCTCCAAAGCTTCAACGCGGCCCGCTCAAAGAACCGCTTGTGAGGCTATTTGATTAGTTTTTATAAAAGATTCTCCTCGTTTGTCACGTAATGCACGTCGTTTGTCTCGTCATGTCCATGGTTTGTCACGTCATCGTTGTAACCTGACTGTTCTGTTATTCCAGGTTGAAAAAGCCTGTTACAGATCTGACATCACATTCACGTCCAGTGTCAAACGTCCCAGCGGCCACCCCCCGACCTCAAGTTCCTTCGAACGTCGAGCTCCCGGAGGAGGAGACGGCTCCGTCGTGGTTGACTAAGCACAACGATCAGACAGCCAGCATTGGTGGAGGCGAAGTCAATTCGTGGGCGGAACCTGGCAACGCCGCCATGTCTGTTTTCAAAGCTCTGCGAAAAGAAGACGATGACGAAAACGATGACGACAATGATGATGACGATGACGATGACGCAATTAATGACAGTGATGAGGAAACCATGACGCTTGAGCAAACTGACGTTGGGATGTTTGGAACGTGAGTGCGTCCCATACCCCCTGGTGTCCACCGGTGTGGGGCGCGACCCCAGCATGCCTCTTCTCAGGGTTAAGTTCACAATGCGACAGTGAGTCACGCCAGAAGGTATGAGCGAGTCAGATCAGTGACTTCGCAATCCGCCCCAAGCCGAGTGTGCAGTGGTTGTGGCACTCCGCTCGCGGGCTCGTATGGGTTAAACCATTAATTAGAAATGCAAGTTTTAGTTTTACCTTGAATTGTACCAAGAGACGATAAAGGAAAGTCTTGCAACGCATTCACTGCCAATGCTGGTTCAGCATGTTGCGTGAACGATCCTTCAAATTCAACTGCTTCATTTTGAAGTCATTTTCAATCTTATTCGAACCACCTGCAAATTTGCAGAACGTGCTTCGTTTCCTGAATGAAATTTGCATGATTTGAGTGAACGTGACTTTCCCGCGTTCGGTTCTTAGGTCTATACTTGCGACCTGTGACGCGAAACATGAGGTAAACCAGAATTGAGTTTGGCCGCGAGCTGAAGTACACCCCCCTGCTGAGAAAATACAATTTCTCGATATTGCTTTTGGACAGTCCTACGCGTCTGTTCTGCTACAAGCGGGAGTTGTGGGACAGAGAGGGTCCAAACATCGCCCGTTCTTCCCCTCCAGAAAAACGTTATGCCACAACGCGCAGCCTCCCCATTTCAGGTGTAGTGATTGCTGCCATATCTGCTCATGGAACGGTCATAATACAAGATCTTTCCTGTACATACGTTCCAGCAGCAGCTACTTTCCTGACGTCTCTTGTTCCCACCAATGTTGCTGCGCAAACGATTAATATGGTTCCAGCTGACTGATTTCACCTGATTCTGACATCGCAAAAGTTGTTCTGGGAGAAAGACCCTTTTCGAAAGGGGGGGGACAAACAAGAACTGAATCAAAATATTTAATGTCGCTTGATTTCGAAGCACCATCCATAAAACGCGCATTTGACTGGCGTTTTTTTTTCTGAACAATTGTATTCAGATTTAACCCGGCAGGTGAAAAAACTGCTTTCATTGAACTGACAAGTTTTAAAAGATTATTTTTAGTGAAATTCCAAGCTTCTACTTTGCACCGAAGTAAACATTTGCTCGTAAAACTTTCCTGGTAAAGCGCTTGTGGAAATCTCGATGCTATAAGTGCAAGATATCCAACATGCATTTTGCGGCCAAGACGTCATCGTGGCCGCCATTACGATGCACTTTTCATATTTAGGTCAGGATGTACCCGGTATGGACCTGTCGGGACCCGGTTTCTCTGATTGTAGGGACCTGATTTTCTCTGATTCTAAAACCCATTAAAAAACTGTTTACGCGCTTCAGATGTAAACCAACACAAGTTCAGTGGAAGCTGAGAAGCGACTTTGCTCTAAGCGAAGACACCGACTTCCGAAGCAAGCCTTCCACAAAATGCACGCGCATATAGGACGTGGATCCTGTTGTCGACAATTCTTGAGCGACTAATGGACGTATGCAGCTGGTGAATGTAAACGCTGGAGCAGTGCTTTTCAACCTTTTTCATGCAGCGACCCATTTTGCAACCTAATTTAACCGAACAACCCTGTTCGATAATTTCCAGTCAGACATGAAATGCAGTTGTGTTTGAACAATAGAAAATAACGTACGATATCACTGCTATGTTGAACCAAGACTCATTTATTAAATCCATGCACACGGCAGCATCAGTGAGAGACCTGCGCCGTGTCAGGCGCGTAGCCAGAAATTTTGAAAGGGGGGGGGCGAACAACCAAGTCTCAACATTTAAACGTTTAATGCTCCTTGTTTTCAAAGCATCATCCATAAAACGTGCATTTTTATGGCACTTTTTTTAATAATTATGTTCAGATTCAAGACTGCAAATAGAACGTCTGTTTTCATAGGTGTAGGAGCAGGCAAATTTTTGGGGGTGCGAAGGATTTTTGCCCAGTTTCCCCAAACTTGCTCGAACAATACTCCAAAGAAAAAGACCTCCAAAAAAACGACTGTATTTCTTTTCATGTTGGACGCATTTTTTCAAATCAAAGCACCTCAAGCACCATATTTGTCCAAATTTCCCCTAACTTGCCCGAAAAGAACTAAATAGAAATATGAACTCCAAAAAAAGGGTCTGCACTTTGATTTTGGGTGCCATTTTCGTAATGTAAAAGCACATACAGCGGTTTTACGAAGGTATTCACACATTTTGCCCGGATTTTACCAAATCAAAGTTTTGGGGGCGCTTGCATCAACTGCATCCCCGCCTCCTACACCAGTGTCTATTTTTATTGAATTGACAACTTTCAAAAGTTTGTTCTTTCCAAAGTCCAAGCTTTTACTTTCGATTAAAACCATCATTTGCTTGTAAGACACAAGCGCCGAAGCGTTTGACTGACAGCCCACAACCGTGTTCTGGATTTGGTGTGCTTGATTGACAGCCCACAACCCTTCCTACATTTGGCTATAGCGACATCGTGGCTGCAAGCGCTGACAGATCCAAGTTTTTGTCATTGGAGTGCTTCCCATACAAAATCGAATAAATGTTTAATATTTATCTTTGTGTAAAAAGTTTCGGGCAGGGAGTAGACATTGTCAATTCTTCTTGTTCATGCAAAATTAAGTATCAAAGCGAAACAATAAGCTGACCTAAAAACGAGGTGTATCGTGAAAGCAGAGTGGGTGCTGCAATTCCGCAGTGCGTACACACGAGCCGCCACGTCGAAACCCAAAGAAGGGTCAAAAAATGGGTCGGTCACACAGAGGCCGGGATCCAAACCCGGGTTGTGTATTAGCTGCATTTCCAACGTAACCACTGCTTGTCTGCGTCTGTCTGTAGCGTAGACACTTGAGAAAACAGTCGATTCCTGTATCGGTGACCCTAAAAACGAAATTAGCAACTTGCTGCAAAAGAACATCCATACAACCGATGCTTTTTCATAAGTTGTTTGAGACATGGGTCGCGAGGTGTTCACCAAACTCAGATTTGGGCCGCGCTCAAAAAAGTTTGGCAACTGCTGATCTAGCCATTCTAGCGTAAGTGGTTGAAGTCTTTTTTTTAATACACTGGTGTTTGACAACAAAATCCAATCGACTGGTAAAAAATTCAATTTAGTTTCATTTTGGTCACATGCGCTTTATTGAGAAAATAGATTGCAAGTTATCTGTGAGTAATGGCAGTGCTAATACCCTCAGCACTTTCAAAATAAAAACCATCTTTCTACTTACATTAGATTTTGCTGTTGACTCTTCCTGTTGTAGCTAATTGATTTCAAATTTTCTGTAGGATAGGGTGGCGATCAACATTAGATGAAAGTTGTCGGGCTCTGATTACTTAAAAACTGTTTTTTGATCGCCAGCAAGGTAACGTGAAGTGATTACAGGCGGTTAGATACAAGTTTTTATTTCATAATCACGAACTTCCACACGGAGCTTAAACCGTAGGCAAAGGTCAGCCACGATATGAATTCTCCAGCATTTGTACTATACACACGTGGACAAGTCTAATCGTGGATTAATCGTGGACAAGTGGATTAATCGTGGACAAGTTTGATTAATCGTGGACAAGTCAATGGTTTATTGTTTCATATGACTCAGCCAACAAGCAGAAGCATCATAAAAGCCATCGCATGCAGTAAGCCAATCGTTAGCGAACATTAGAGCAAATGAAAACACAATGGCACAATAGTTGATCAGTGTAAACAAAGAGGGGCGCTG
>Ga0210059_1013220_pt1 | contig 12374 bp, 9 predicted proteins | sample Ectturendosymbi2_FD_188042 | JGI IMG/M metagenome (GOLD analysis project Ga0210059, IMG submission 188042) | Ecteinascidia turbinata endosymbiont from Florida, USA - Sample 2 (SPAdes) (version 2) | ecosystem: Host-associated > Tunicates > Ascidians > Unclassified | place: Key West, Florida...
AAGGAGTCGTTCTTTGGCTTTATTATTTAGCTTTTGTTCTTAGCACAGTACGTAGTTTTTCCAACTTTGTTTCATTGTCAACTTTCGCATAGGACTGAAGATGTGTCGAACACGAAACTAGTTTCCTTGTGCAAATAAATTATTACGACTGATTCGCTTGATGTGTGGTCACTGCTGTGGCGTTGCTATTATTGCTAAGCAGCTATCTAGTGTCCACATTATCCATTTAGTTTTTGTTATTACATGAGGCAATGAAAGTAGTTATGCATTCATCTATGATTGTTAAATTATGTTTGTGGCTAATTAGCATTTGTAATAATTGCATTCAGTTACATTGAAGGCAATGTGCTTTGGGCAAAAATTAAACCAAGGTCTTATTGTATTAGTATTGTGTTTAGCCTTAAATAAATTTATATTTAATATAATTTATATTATATATTTATATTTAATATAGGTGACAACTTTCAAAAATTTTTTATTAAAATAAATGTCAATTTGTTGTAAATTTAGTAACCTGGTTTTTCAAAACAGTGCCTAAAAACTGGGAAAACATGAAACAATTACTATTTGTTTACTTCAAAGGAAAATTGGTCTATCCATGATATAGTTTGATCTATATCATAAAATCGTTTGATGTATATCATAAAATCCCAGTAATAGTTAAACACTTTTGCAGCCATGAGAAACATTCTTGAGTCAGTAGGTTTGGATTTAATATCAAATTTTGGAACTTTCATAAAAACAGATAATTCAAAAAATATTCACTGTACAATATTTCTACACTTACGTGTTGCTTTATTTGAATTGGATCTAAACACATATTGTTGTTAAGAAGCATAGAATTACATCATAAAAACAAAGTTAAAAGAGGTTGATCTAGCAAAGTTGATTGCATTAGAATGATTGATACTATAGATACAGCATCAGTGTGATGCAAAAACTAACATCCTAAATTTCATCATTTTATTGTTGCAAGCAAATGACACAAGATGAGTAAAATGATGTGGGAGGCAAAAAAGGTTTCATATTACAATGCATTTATCAGCACTTTCACTAAATATGTCAGGTACCAAAACCACATCCAGAATGTCTGGCAGTATAGGGTAAACAAAAACATAATATATGTGCACAAGTATCATGAACATATATCTGACTCTTTTCTTTGCTGAAGTATAACGTTTATTTGTACAGCTGCACAATTCTATCTTTGTTCTTTGCACAATGATTCCACTAACCTTGCAGTTCTGATTGGAGAAAATGTTTCGATTTTTCAGATGATCTCTGAGTAGTGCAGATAATTTTAAGTGAGACTGTAATTGTTTATAATTTTTTTACTGCAGTGTTTGCATTCACTGATCACATAGCTTTAGAAGCAAAGCTTAAACGTGGCATAATTATAAAACCAAGTCTTTGAATTTTCATATTACATGGCTACCTACCACCTTTGTGGAAGTAACTTGTGTTTTTATGACTCATACATCACCAAAACTAAAATGTCACCATACAAAGAAGTCAATTCAAAAGTAATTTGAAAAACATTTCTCAGCAACAGTGAATCACAAGCACAAGTAAATGTACTACGTTTGCAAGTCATTTAATGGCATGGAAGAACTTTGGCAGGCCATTGTTAGAACTGTAATGTGTCCAACAAGGCTAAAAATATCTTTCCATGATTTTTCTGAACATTTCATCTTGGATGGGAACATACTACTACAAAAAGGTTTCACCTAATTTTCAATAAGTTTACCTGAAAGGTTAGAGCAAACATTTTAATCACTTTTCAACAAATGAGTTTTTTAGCTTTCACATGGCATATTCAGCATATATGAGCTATTTTCATCACATCTTCAAGAACCATTGTTTTTGGTTTGGACAGCAGGTCATGGTTTCTGTATCGCAGCTAAAAAGTGTGACTTAATAAACAATGTTATTACTGGCAATTTTCGTTTAAAAAATGTGCTGTTATCTGAAACATACTTTGCAAAATATTTACACTACAGTCTTTCACTAATGTTTATGACAGTGAGTTAATGGGTCTTAGTATGACCACTGAACACACAGCAGTTTTTGCACATAACCAGTTGTTCTTGCCACACCTAGTTTTGTCTGGTTAAGCTGTATCTTCACTAGTTTTGATAATCTATCTTAAACTAAGTTTTCAAGCACTGAAAACTGCTAATGGCAAAAAATCATTGCATGTTTGTTGCATAAATGCAACACTGGAATAGTACTCCTCTAGGTTACAAACTAAATACCCGCTTCTGCTAGTCAGAAGTTATTGTGTTATTACCATTAAGCCCCATAAAAATACTGACAGCAAAGCTTTTACAAGCAAGCTTAGGTGTTGAAGGTTTTGTTTTTGCCATGAAATATGCATCAATTTGTGAAACAGTATGAAGCACATGTGTCATTGCACAGAGTGTCATTGCATGAATGTCATTGCTTGGTTGCACTAAGTGTCTTTGTACAAATGCTATGTACATGTGTCATTGCACAAATGATTACACAGTGCACTCAGCAATTGTTATCCTGTTTTAAGTTTAAAATTACACTTACAAAAAAGCAACCGAAAGCTAGTGCATTGGAGAAGCAGAGTAAGTGTTTGGTGAAGAGACGGAGAAAGACTAATTTCAAAATTGTAAACCAATAAAATGTTGATGCCAATTACCCACATGCCAAACGTCACTAAATATAAATTTAAACCGCCACGATGCAATACGTTGCTGATCTGGTGCAGACAAACAAACGCTCAACCTCACCTCTTTGATTGCCAAACTTAAATCATGACGAAGCTGAAAGGCCTGAGCTATGAAATAATAAGAGCGCATTTATACATAACGCACGTGCTTCTTGTTCCACTTCACCGACGACGCACGCAGCTGATCACTCACATGACCTTCCTGCGAAATGGCTCTGTTGCATTTTGCATGTGCAATGATTGCCGCAGTTTGGCAAAGCTGAAGCCTTGTCGCTCCAAACAGCGAACGCGGCCAAAATCAAAGTCATTGATCAAACTCAAGTAACCTTATGTTTTACAAATTATAGAGTTAGCGCTATCTTCAATCGGTCCGTTATCATACCAAGCGCGGTAATGCAGTGAAAAACCAACAATGAAGATTTAAACTGGACAGTGCACGCGTCGGTTTCGATACAGCTTACGAAATGCAAGCTGGAAAAATTAGCGTTTTCTTCATTTGGGCAGTTGTGCGCGGGTGGTAGGCAGTTGTTCCATATCATCACCCAGTGACCAATGATGGAAGCATTCGGTTTTTCTAAACACTCCAAAAATTTCACACCCATCGCCAATAAATTGGGAAACCTGCCGCTTGCGTTGTCGACGACACATCACCCAATACTTCACCTTTTTAAACTTTTCATCATTGGAGAAGATGAAGCGTACGTTTAATCTTGTCTTTTGATAGAGAGTACAAATACCGCTAAACATTTTCTTAAAGAATAACGAAAATGTTTACAAGGCCTAATTAACTTGTCCCAAACGTTTGACAAATGGCGCATCAAAAGCAGCAAAGCACCAGGCCTCTGCTGCGCAAAGACGTGCTGTGAATCCTGCAGTTCATCAGTCTAGCTATGAGACACTCATGAATGAAGTCACTTAGCGGAGGGTTATTTCAGTTCTTGCGACGCTTTGCCACAAGGGGTGGGTATATGTGACGCAATGTGCCGTCACACACCAAAGCAGGCCACTCCTCATACTCACGATCTTAGATCACAAAAGGTCACTGACACATTAACCAAAGAACTGATACCCAGATATGCTGTCTTAAACTTTTGAACAGGATGGTCTAGATTTAGTCTTTGAATATTTCTTTTGAAGAAGGATCCGGCAGTGTACGGGCTCTTTAAATTCAAATAGGCACGGTTGGATCTGCTGGTGTACAAAGCTCCTGGATTATGCCTGTTAGGTTTATAAGCCAAAGATGGCACCCAAACATGCAGCCTATAGCTATTTATACACGAATTAGTCACATGGAGAAAGTTGCGCAGTTCTTTGTTTTAGACCAGGGGTGTCCAACTCATTTTATTTCAGAGGCCAGATCAGAACTTGTCCAACCTCAAGCGGGCCAGTCCAGTAAGATCATAGGATAAAGCACCTATAAAAACAACAATATAAATTTCTTCTTTTTGATTTATTGCAAAAAAGTATATTCCTAAAACATTCGTGTTAGTAAAAGTTTTCTCACAAATGGTAGAAGTAAAATGTGAACTGAAAAGACGGGCGAGATATTAATTACACTGCCTTGTAAGTTTACCGGTATGCAGTTTATAAATAAAAAACAGTTTGCGAGTACAGCGCTCTTAGAGCTGCTGGCAAATCAACCTTCCTACAGCGAAAAACGGGCTAGAAAATGTATGTATACGGTATGAAAATAGCTTTGAAAAATCTTTTAGAGTTTGTTGTTCTTTTCAGTGTGCACCTAAAGCTTGGCATCATTTAACCTTCGCAAGTGCATCAATATCGGGTGTCTAATCCTGCGCCGTTGCCAATTTTAGAATGACATTTAAGTGCTTATGCGCTAGTCTTGAGCGCACCTTTTCATATTCATGCTCATTGCAGAGAAGACTGGTTCATAAAGATACGTAGCTCCAAACATGCACAAAAGTTTTTCAGCGTGGGTTGTCAATTTGGGAACCTTGGCAAGGGATGCTGATAAAATGTGTCAAGCCTGCACTGATGCAAATTTGTTTTTCAAATCTGAATCACACTGCAAATGAGTAATTTCTGGTTGGATGTCTTGGATGAAACATTTGCTCAAACTCTTGCAGTAATCCTGTGATCTTGTCTTTGTATTAATTCATGTCAATATCAACTGCGTTTGCAACCACATCTTTTAGGCAAAATGAACAGGATCAACCATTTGACAACTGTCTCTCCCACAAACCCCGGCAGTTTCAATGCAGTTTCAATCTGAACGCCAAAATGCTTTTACAATACTGTGTGACAATTTTTTCGGCCTTGCAGCAGTTTGTTAAGATTTTTCAAGTGCTCTGTAACACCCACCACAAAAGCGAAATCCTGCAAACATTGTGGTGATTGAATTCTATCAGTGACTTACTCTCTTGTTACATGAACTGTCCAATTTCTTCTCGTAGATTAATTAAAGAAAGCTTCAGCGTGGTGCCTCGCCTATCCAACTTATTTTTGGGGTGATAAGGCAATTAGGTTATGCCTTTATCGATGAAACGGTGTCAAACCGATTGTCATTCATCACCTCTCGCCTGGGTGTAATTAAAATTTGGACAACCACTTCCATGATGTGATCCATTTTCAGTGACTTGCAGAACAGAGCCTCCCGGTGCAAATTACAGTGAAATGCAACACTGGCATCTCGGCTTTGGGAAAATATAGACTGCTATTTCTTCAAGCCCACGAATGATTCCCTTTACTTTTATTTTCTCATCTGCTCTTGTAAGTCATTGTATTTTTCGGCATGATGAGTCTCATAATCGCACCGAACATTGCATTCTTTGTGCACTGAAACTTGCTGCGAACACACCAAGCACACAGGCTTCCCATTAACCTCCGTAAATTATCACGAAAAAGAACATTGTTCTTCAAGAACAATGTTCTTTAAAAACTCTACACTCTTCACCAGGCGCGCAACCGTGGGTGGGGGGCGTTGGGGGCATATGCTCCCCCCGAAAATTTCAAAACATTGCAAAGCAATTTTGACATTTTCAGAAACTTTCAAAGAATGAAGATGAAATTTTATTTTCTGATCATGAAAATTTTATATTCTCATTCTGAAAATTTTCAGAAATACTGTGGATGTCTACACTTTGATTTTGTTTCTTGCTAATCTTCTGAGTAAGAGAGTTTGCATAGGCTCTCGAAGCGTCAAAAGTAAATACTGTATTGTTATCACAACAGTGGAGCAACGTTTGTAGCCAGGAGACAGTGCCTTGTGTCAGAAACAGCATTCTATGTTCACATTGTGTTAGCTTTACGTTTTCCTGGTGTTACTGTAGGGCACTATTTTAAGAGTTTTTTATTTTTATTATCAGTCATCATCATCAAGGTAATCTGCCTTAAGGCAGGTCTCTCATGACATCCCTCCGCCATTCTTCTCTATCCTCAGCTCTTCTTTTCATTTGTGCATAAGTGCCAGTCATGATATCATCTACCATTTTAATTCTTTTCCTTCCTCTTTGGCGTTTTCCCTTCATTCTACCTTCCAGCACAGTGCGCAGCATATTCTCATGTCTCAGAATATGACCAATCCATCTCCTTTTTCTTTTCCTAATTTCCGCTAACAAACTCTTTTTTTCCTTTACAAGATTAAAGGACCTCTGCATTGGTTTTCTTATCTGTCCATTTCACCTTCACCAATCTTCTCCAGACCCACATTTTAAATGCTTCCAGCCTTGTAGCATCAGCCTTTTTTATGGTCCAAGTTTCTGATCCATACATGGCCACACTCCACGCCAAGGTCTTAACCAATCTTTTCTTTACCTCCAGTTTTAATCCTCCTGTGAGTAGTTTTTTTAGTTTATTGAAAGCACTCTTTGCCATTCCTATCCTAACACGGATATCTTTTTCTGTGTATCCAGATGATGAACGAATGCTTCCCAGATATTTGAATTCTTCCACCTGTTGCAGTATTTCTCCGTCCACAGTTAACTCTATAGTACTGGGTTTTCATCCAATCTTCATAACTTTTGTCTTTTTGATGTTGATTTTCATGCCATATCTCTTTACTACTTTGTTTGTTTCATCCAAAATTTTTTGTAAACCTTTTTCCGTGTTAGCAGTCATAGCTTGATCATCCGCATGCCGTACAGGTTGCACTAATTCGCCTTCAACACATATTCCTTCTTTTAAATCATCCAATGCTTCCTTCATCATGGCTTCCGCATAAACATTGAACAGTGTTGGTGAAATCAGACAACCTTGCCGGACTCCTATTCCAACTTCACTAGGTTCAGTCAGTTCATAGTTCAATCTTACTGCAGCTGTTTGACTCATATACAACGTTGCTATAAGTCTTCTGCCCGCCAATCTACACCAATGTTATGCAATATCTCCATCAATTTTCTACAATTGACGCGATCAAATGCCTTCTCATAGTCTACAAAGCACACGTAGAGATCTTGGTTGAATTCAATGCTTCTCTCAGACAGACACTTCGTAACTTCAATTGCATCTCTTGTGCCTCTTCCGCTACGAAAGCCAAATTGATCTTTCCCAAAAATTCTTCTGATTTACTTTCTATACGTTTAGCCAAGATCCTCAACACCACCTTTGATGCATGTGATATCAGGCCAAAAAAAAGTTCCAAAATCTTCGCATGTTCAGTGCTTAACCATTACTGGCATTTCACAGCCAAGCTTGAACGTTGCAAGGGAATTTCGAATTTCACAAGGGCTTCAAAGTCATTAGGTTTTATTTAGGTAGTCCTGGAAAAAGTGACGAGGTCTACTCATTCGTAATACAGTCCAGGTTGAATCCTTGCCTGCATTCCTTCAAAGAGTGTTTCAGTTGGCAGACGAAGTCTCATATCTACGATTGAAACAATACAGTAGCATCAGCGACATGGGCGTCGGAAGGATTTTTTCCAGAGGGGGGACCAATAGTGAATTTGTCCAAACGTCGCCAAAAATATTTTTCCAGGGGGGGCCAAAAGTGGCAAAATTTAATGTTACCCACTCGAAACTAGAAAAACGGCCTTTGTGCCAAAAATTTAATAGGAAAATATCAAATTTCAAATTCCAGGGGAGCACAATGACTCCCCTTCCGACGCCCATGATCAGTGATTAAATATATCCTAACATTCATACCAGCCTCTTGTATCTGACAACTTCACCACTCGCAATATCGTCTGTAGAATTTATCTCACAGGAAATATATTCAACTGAAGTTTAAAAAATCTAGATAAGTGATTTGATGAATTCGTTGAAACAAGACGAAAAATTAGGCAAGTTTACTAGTAGCCTATACATCTGCCACACGAAAGCCACGACTGCGCTAGTTCAGTACGGAACCAGGTGTTTGTTTTAGGCCACTAATTTTTACTCCGTCTTGATCGTTCGGTCTGCATCTTGATTAAAACGTAAAATTTCTCTTTTTAGGAAATGTTATGAAGAGAACTTACCTGTGACCGTTTGCGAAAAAGTTGTGCCACGGTTGAATAAGCACGACGACGTCATTGAATGATATTTATGAAAATTCTCCCCCCTGAAATGAAGAGCTGGTTGCCCCCCTGCTCTTCACCATAGGTGTAGGAGCAGGCAAATTTGGCAGTACGAAGGATTTTTGCCCAAATTTCCCCAAACTTGCCCGAAAAATACTCCAAAGGAAATGACCTCCAAAAATAAAAAAGGATTGCTTTTCTTTTCATGTTGGGTGCATTTTTTCAAATCAAAGCATGTAAAGCACCACTATTGCGCAAATTTCCCCCAAACTTGCTCAAATTTCCCCTAACTTGCCCGAAAAGAACAAAATAAAAAAACGTCTGCACTTGCATTTGTGGTGTCATTTTCGTAAAATCAAAGCACACAGCGATTTTGCGAAGGTATTCACACATTTTGCCCAAATTTCCACAGATTTTGCCCGGATTTTAAGTGATTTTGCCCAAATTTTTATCAAATCAAACGTTTTGGGGGTGTGCTTGCACCACCTGCACCCCTGCCTCCTACACCAGTGCTCTTCACATACTTTCCTTGTTTTCGACAAAGATATTTTAGATAGGGTGCGGCTGATATAAATGATGACAACAAAACAAAACTTTAATCCTTTCAACAGTTAGAAAAGCCCGCGATCACAAGTTTGATAAATTGCAATTGTTGCGTACCCATGTAACATCATAGTAGCAGCGGTTGGCAAAGCAAATGCAGCAGCTGAAAGAGCTCAGGAAAATATAGGCGAGAGCGTTGTCCAGAAAGGAAGAAAAAAGCGTGCATAGAAAGAATAACGCAGGGGCGAATTTGTAGTAACTGTTACTTCTAATTAGAAAGTTCTGTTAATATCTGTTGTTCTTCGTAATTTTTACACTATTCAAAATCATCTCGACCGGAGGAGCAAACCCCGCAGTGTGTCGCTTCCAGCCTGCGGGTCGTATGTTTGACACCCATGCTAGACAATTCTTCATTGGGGGTAGTTTCAGGCAACTCAGATGGTGTTCATGCTCAAACGGTATAACTGAAGTGCGTTACAAAAAAGAAATGATATTATCACAAAACACATGTAAAAAATAGCACGTACTATATGACGGTAAAAGTCACGGTCTGGTTATGGTTATACTGCGCAACGTCAATTTGTACTTTATCGCGGAGTTAAATAACAGCTTCGACTTATTGAAAAATATATAAGGAAAAAACAGCACTGCTATAATAATATTGCTAATAATGCTGGCTGTTTAACTATAAGCTTCTGATTCTAATTCCAAGTGCCAGTGTTGTTGGTGAAAGTCAAGCCTTATTCTGCTAGGTCATTGGATTTTAATATGAGAGTCACGACTACCAGAAGCGTCGTGAACCATTTTTGGAGGGTGGAAAATAGATATTTTATGTACACAGCTGTATTACATTTGGTTTATTCGAACTTTATAGATGGGGATCTTTGGCTTATAGTGGGTTGTTATAATGGGTCGCGGTACAAACAAAGTTGAAAAACGTTGGGGACACATCATGTCAAACAATAAGAGTTCCACCGTTGTATTGCGTTGTCTTGCAATGTTGTAAATTCATTGCACACAGTATCGCTCTTTGTTATGTTTTTAAAAAGTTTATCGGTAGAGTTCTTTTAATTGTTTTTCAATAAGTCTCCACAACTTTTATTTCTTTGGTTTCAATCCCGATTGTCATGTTCCTAATTTTTTGTATCTTCTGATGACATGCATTTGCCTTGTTTTTTTTTACCCAAAATATATCAGCAATCGTAAATAAAATGGCTAACTTCAGGCGTTCTAACTTTGCGTCTTCAGAAGTCAGCAACTTATCACTTCAAAAAAAACGTACATTGTTGCAATTAACTGCGTCTATTACATAATGGGGATAGATTTCACCGAAAGATGCCATGTTTTATTCAATCAAGTGGCGGAATCTCTGCTGTGCTATGTGCATGAGCGTCCTGTACTCATGTGCAAATGTTATCTGCTAGAATCGCAGTACTTTCGAAAGTTTCAGCCACCTGAACACTCATCAGAGTAACCTTCTCAGTCGAAATGCAGCCTAACCAATCGAAGTACAGGAGTAGCCTGTTTGTGATATTTGTTTGTTACCTGTTCGGTATTTGTTCCAACATCTAATATGCGTTTATATCCGAGCAGTGGTGGACTTAGGGTAGGGGGACCGAGGCAAGACTGAAAAGAGGGACTCTCTGATCACGTCATCATACTCAGCCAACCGTGATAAGCAGGCCCGTAACCAGAGGGGGCGCAGGGGAGGCGAAACCCCCCCTAGAAAAATTTTCGCCCTCCCTGGAAAAATGTGTTGGATATAATTTGAAAATTTTGGACATAGTTCAAAAAGTTTGTGCCCCTCTCAGAAAACTCTTCGCCCCTCCTGGTGTCCCAAGCTGGTTACTGGCCTGGCGATAAGACCCTTTGATCAAGCCTAGGATGCCACTCAAGGCCTAGGATGCATTTGCAGGCCACTCAAGGATGCGTTTCTGAGACTACGGCATGACTGACGACTGACATAACAGAAACTGCAAAAGGTACCTACCGAATTTATTCGATTGTAGTTCATGGCTTATAAAGCTTTTTTCATCATTTCGTGCGGCTTACAATCGAGGCGGTTTACACTTTCGTCTCTAGTATATCGAAAGGTCTAAATGACGCCCAGTCTTTCCTTGGCTACGTTTTTTCGACCAAACTCTCTTTTCGCATTATCTTTCCACTCTTCAGCATCACGAGCACACGCGCGCACTCCATCACAGGAGGGAATATGATGAACAGAAGGCAGTTGCAATGGTGTTAGCATCATTGCCAGGGTTGCCAATTGAACGCGAAACTTGCTATACACGAAAGTATCTCAGAGGCTTAGGTAACCTATGTTCAAGTGAGGCTTACAATCAAGCGCGGATTACATTATTTTTTAAAACCATTGCGTTTAACCCTATTCCAACGTACAGTTTGAAGAATGCATTCTCCCATAGGTCTACGCACAAACCTTATGCTGGGACAGTGGTGGATCCAGACCAAGCGTTTGGGGGGGGCAGTCAAATACGGGGGCGCCAAAAAGGTCTTCACTTGTTCAAATACTAAAGGTTGTCTGCGACAATCGTTGTGTGTCACACGGAAGAGGTTACTTTTTGTAGGCCAAAAAGTGGATATTTTTGTTGGTCGAACTATGTGATTTTTCAGGGAATAACCAAACCACAGTTTGAAAGTGCTTTATATCATTAATTCAGAAAACGTTTGAAACGAGTCCCAATCAGTGGGCCTCATTTTTAACAAGCTACACAGATCTCGTATATCTACAAAATGTATTTGTAAGGTATAAAAGTATGCTGCGTGCAAACGTTTGCCACTGTTTTGGCTATCCCTAGCGAGATCAGTGAAGACCAGTGTCTGACACGCATTTCAGACCTGGTTAGAAGCAGAACGGTTCTTCTTAGACTTGGATGTGACAACTCATTTCCCACGATAGGACTTAAATAAAAAGCTAAATGACAATCACGTTTCCAAGCGAAGCATGTGCATTTACATGTACACGAAAGACTTATTTATTGCTGAAGCGACAATTCAAAAACAACACGTCAATGAAAGGCATTTGCCAGGACACTACTCACATTTTAGGTAGGTTTGCTGGCTATCGTAAAAATCTATCTCATAATCGCATAATAGATTTTCACTGGGCCTTAAACCATATTTCCCTAAAATACATTTGACGCCAATTATAAAGGTAGATTTTCAATCAAGTCTTTAAATACCGTTTCACATTCTTCGACATTGGATTGCTGATGTGAAGAAAAAAGCATCAATCCCACTAGACCAGGTTATCAAAAAAAGTTGTGACACTTTTCAAAAGAAGTGGAAACAAGGGGGCTGAGCCCCCCAAATTCACAATCATACCTCCAAAGTTGCTTTAGTCTCCTAATGAAGTCATTTTTCAATGCATGGTATATTATTACAAAGGCCCCGAAGAAGCTCAAAGCCATCCCCGATGCTGTTGATCTGGCGCTGGATCTGCTTCTATCCAGCCAGGCCAGAAAACACAGAGGAGAATCAGTCTATCACCGATTTAAAACCACGAACCTTCGCCAACACCAAAGTCACCAGTAAAAAAGTTAAAGATTTCACCAGAAGATTTCTTCTTGCTCAAATTTATATGATACAAACGGAATGATCTAGCAACCAATAAACTAAGCATTTTTCTTTCGGTTGCAGATGTCGCTAACCATGCCAAATTTT
>Ga0210059_1013221_pt1 | contig 12374 bp, 8 predicted proteins | sample Ectturendosymbi2_FD_188042 | JGI IMG/M metagenome (GOLD analysis project Ga0210059, IMG submission 188042) | Ecteinascidia turbinata endosymbiont from Florida, USA - Sample 2 (SPAdes) (version 2) | ecosystem: Host-associated > Tunicates > Ascidians > Unclassified | place: Key West, Florida...
CGAGTTGTAATTCTTCAAACTTGTTCGCTTGTCTGTTTGTAGTGTAGCGATGGTACTTGAGAAAAGAGTAAACTGCTGACACTGAAAACAAACTTAGCAACCAACTGCCGGAAATCATCCATACAATCAACATTTTTGTCATTAACATACGCTGTTTGAGACTTGGGTCGCAAGATGTTCACCAATTCAGATTTCAGTCACGTTCGAAAAAGTTTTGGAACCGCTGGTTAAAGCAGTATGCAGTCATTATCAGGAGTCGTCTGATAACCATCCACATCCGGATTCACTATCATTTCGCAACTTTTTCTGAGTATTGCAAACGCTCTATATGGCAATTCGACACTAACGTTATCAATCAAAAATTTTGGTGTGTATCCCATTTCTTTACTTAGTGATCTTTGTAATGTTGATTATGCAGTACAGATTGCAGTTTTGACAACGAAATACAAATATGTGCAACATAAACATACGAAGTAGGATTAAATGTGAATTCTGGAATTCTGGTGCTCAAAAACGTAAAGAGAAAGCACAACAGCAAATTCAAAGTTCTGCTGCAAAGTTCAGAAAGCTGACATAATTTTTTGCTGCTTCATCACCCCGACTAACAACAATTTAGCTGAAACAGATCAGTTTGTAAACCTTTACTCGTAATTATCCAAGTTCAAAGATAAGGTTTTCTTGCCTTTGCTGCTGCAAATTTATTGATTTATTTCATCAAAAAATTAATATAATTTAAAAGCCCACATGCATTGATCTAGGAAATATCTAACGCCATAGGCACTCAATGAGAAGTTCTTGGTCAGCAATTTTGTGGCATGAATTGCGACAATTATGTCCATCCTCGGAGATGTTCAGTTTATAAGCCAACTCAAATACAAAACACATGTAGCAATAATGGAAAAGTTCACATTTATGACTAATATACTTAACGCTGTTGCACAGTTTCATTATTATCTTGAAAAAGCAGTCAGTATTAGTTGCATTTTCTTGTGATTACTCTTTCTTCCCTTCCGTGTTGAGGATATGCGGAAGACAAATAGTAATACATAATTAAATTGATTTTATAATTAATGCCAACCATCAAATCATCATTTAAATTCACTGAAAACAAAGGGTTGTCCGTCTCAAGTTAAAAATATCTCGCAAAAACATTTGATACTTTGGTCAAAACAATTTACATGCTTTTGTGCGCCCATCCGACGTTTTTAGCCATTTACTTTAGAACCTGTTGTTCAAATGTCTTCATATTCTTCCCACTACCGTATTTAAATTTGATAATAAGTGAAAGTAGTTATAGTTCGAGCGCTGTTTCAGTGTTTGTCATCCCCTTGTGTTCATGAGAAGGGAGAAATGGGCATTTGCTACCACCTGGAAATAGGGTCTAAGAACCAAAAATTTGTAGAACACCTAAAGTCAGCAGCTTAATTGACTTAATTCTTGCAATGACAGTACCATTTGCCAGTATGACACTCACACTGCACAAGAGCCGGATTCACTGTTCGGGCATCATGCAGTGATGACTGATGAGCTTGCAGTTCACTAAATCCGCTACATTGCCTGCAGAGGCAGGTTGTGAAACTTGGGGGAGGATAGTTTTAAAGTTAGCCTTTATCGCGTAACAATAACACGATAACAAAGGTTTAAACGTTACGGCAATAGGCGTTAATGCAGCGAGGCAGCGACTGCTGATAGCAATAAGTCACGGTGTGAAACGAAACATACGATGTAAAAACTGAAAAGAAATATTGCTGCCAACGAGTTTTATATACGGTGTGAAAAGCAACATTGCTGCCAACGAAGCGCATTTTTGTGACTGTTGCAGTTAACGTGGGTCATTTTTTTGTTGTGTAGCAAAGGTAAGGCGTTATGTGAATGTCTATTTGCATTTGTGTCGTCAGCAACTTGAAATGGACAACCAAAATGTCGACTTTGCCTGTCGACCGTGGAAAAATATATTTGCGAAAACCAAAATGTCGACCCTGGAAAAAATTTTGCGGACGCCCAAATCTGTTTTATTTGTGTTTACAATCTAACGTCTGCTTTGTACTTCGCTATATAACCATTTTTGTGTTATTCGAGTACCCTTTGTTCCAGCCTCTCGGTTAGCGTGTCATTGAATGCGCGATTCACCACGAACGGGGTATGCTCGAAGACTTACAACCAGATATATGTGGCGCGAACAAACGAAGACTTCAGCCTATATATATGTGACGTTTGTGAGTTTTTAGGAACTAATTATTGCATGCACACACGATGGCTAACGGGGCCCCTTCAGAAAATCCCCCCTCCCTGGCTCACACCTCTGGTTACGCCACTGACTGTGGGGGGCGGCACTTTACGACTCGCCCCAGGGCGGCACTTTCCCATGTCTGGTCCCTGTTGATGGTGCACGCAGGAACCTCTCATAAAAAAAATCAAAAGCAGAAGAACTTAATTACGTTCTGTTCAAAACCGAGGCCTTTCACGGAAATGCAATCCAGGAAAACAGCTCAGCTCACATCAAAAAAGAAATGGCATTTTAGGAAGCAACTAAAGAATGAACTAAAGTGCTTAGAAAATTGAAATTCTGCCTTGATTGCATTCCACCTTTTTCAGTGGAAGCTGAAAGATTATTTAGTGCTGCCAGACTGTTCATATCAAGGCTTAAGTCTTCATTGAGTGATGAGATGATTGACAGTATGTGTCTTGTGCGACGTTTTTTAGAAAATAACTAGCTATTCACCCACAATGTGATTTAACAATCGCAATGATTTTGATGTGCTTGCATGTTGTCAAGGCTAAATATCGATTTTCCTGATTTACTTCAATTAAGTAACTTAAGTAATTTGTTAGAAATTGCTTATTACGTAAACAATAAAATTTTGTGTACTTGAACCCAGTGGCATAGCCAGCCCAAAAATTTGTGGCGAGCCAAAAAATTTGGGGGGGACCAAAATGTTTGATTTTAGGTGAATAATACTATTTTGTTTGGAAAAACGCCTCTCAAAACGCAAAATGACTATATTTTCTAAAAATTTGGGGGGGGCATGGCTCCTTTGGCCCCTCCCTGGCTGCGCCTGTGCTTGAACCCAGACCTAACAACAACCAAGTCTCAACATGTAAATATTTAAAAGTAAGAGGCATTAAGTATTTAAATGTTGAGACTTGGTTGGTGTTTGTCCCCCCTCAATCAAAATTTCTAGTTACGTACCTGCTTGAGCGTAAAGTCAGAACAACGTATCGTTAAACGGTTCGATGTAGAATGACGTTGAACAAGTGCGTTGTGCGTTCGCATGCGCAACAGGAAACAGCGACCAACTGCGGTTATGTAGTTTTCCAGGCTAACGTGTCGATTGTTGGGCTGTTCGCAAATAGGCACATTGCGTTGAATCACGAATGGAATTACTGGGAATTACGCAGTAATACATGCAAGGGGTGATAGGAGGTATGGCTGGAAATACGATTTCACATTTTGGTGAACCTGTGCAAACCAATGATGCAGTCCGCCTTCGTTCTGCGAATGAATGCTTTCTGAGACGTGATGAGACAAATTGGATGCGAAAAGGCTTATTTATGGGTGGACGAAGAATAAGAGGGATGGCTGATCCACGAGAGGATCAAGATGGTGTGAACAAGAGAACACTTCAAGCGTCGGAAGCGCATGTTTCAGAGCGGGGGTTCCCAACCTGGGGTACATGTACCCCCAGGGGTACATTTGCCTATCCGACGGGGTACATTTAAGGCTACCAGAAGATGAGAAAAATATATTTACATAATATTTATTTCCAAGTAGTTATATATATGTTACTGAGTATTATTACCAAAAATTATATGCTTTGTTAAATATGTCTATGAATGATAATGATAATATATTTTGTTGTAGGAAATTTTAGGGGTACATTTTCATCTGTCAACATGTTGAAGGGGTACATGCTTATTTTCTGAAATGCTGAAGCGGTACATGCTCATCTCTCAGAATGCTGAAGTGGTACATGGTCAGAGAAAGGTTGGGAACCCCTGTTTTAGAGCATGCAACCGAAGCTGCGTTAACACCACAGTAAATGATGCGATTCAGAATCATGGCATTGTTTTAGACCGAGAAATCTAAACACAAACTTTGCACATGGGTCCAAATGGTGCTACAAAACATCTTAACATGAATAATTTCAAAACAATGAACGTGCCTGACCCTGAAAATGAAAAAGATGCAGTAAATCTTCAAACATGGAACAGAAAAATTCTGAGTGAAATAGAGGTTAACAATCTGTTGGAAGCACTGAAATATCTACGACTTGATGGTGAAAATCAAATGTTTGCAAACCTTCAAATGAACAACAACAAAATTGTTGGACTGAGCAACCCAGTTAAACCGACTGGTGGTTTAAACAAGAGATCATTGGACGCTGCAGTAAATCCAGTGGTAGAAGATATGACGGCTGAAAACAGGAGATACGTCGACCAACTGATACTTGCTACAAATGAAAACGTTAATTCAAAAGTATGCTTCTTGACGGAACAAATCAACCAATAGAAGACATGAGCTGGAATAACCATAAAATTACAGACCTGCAAGAGCCAACAGGAACCAAAGACGCGGTGACAAAAAACTACATTGACAGTCTCTTTAATTACTTAAGAGGTATGATCAATGTAGGCAGAGGTGACGTGCCAAACTGAGCCACGAGCTTCTCTTGCTTTTTTGGAAGTTCTACCTGAACTTTCACGATTTTGTTGAAATACTTTTCTTGTTAAAGCAAAAATGATAAAAAAGCTGCTCTCATTAAACTCATCATGCATGATGCGCTCAACACAAGCCACGAGAAATAAATGAACAGCGCTACCTGGACAATCTCATGAAAACTGGTCGAGTGAAAGATTTCCACCAAAGTTTCAGGACATTTTTTCTGATCTCCCCTCAGAAAAAAATGTGTCCTGGATCTGCCTTACTTTTTTGTGGGGAATTCTCCACAGATATTTTTGAAATTTCTTCAAAAAAAGGTTCCCACAAAATTTTTTTGAAAACTGAGGAGATTTCCCATGAATTTTCGAAAGTGAGCTCGTTCTGTCTTTCCTATACTACTTTTACATGGCACTTCTAAGTTAGGAATCCTGAATCGTGCCGGTTGAAATGGTACAATATCTTTTGAAAATTTTATTGAAACAGGGAATTCTTGCTGTGTACCACGATATAAATTGATTGGTAGTTGCTACAAAATTGTTGACAGCCAAACGTCATTCACGTTATGCTAAGGAGTCGGAGTCGGAAAATTAGGAAAGGTCGGACATTTTACCTTCGACTCCGCACCCCGCAACCCTGCGGCTGCCCTCTACCATGACCCAAGTACTCCTACATCATGTCGCTATTCGTCATGTACATCGGGATATATTAAGTAAAATTTCCTGCCAAAATATTGCCAAGAATTTGTGAGGTCCAGTGATGCAAGGTGCGTGTGTTTGGCCAAATTAAATACTATCTCGTTGTACATAACAAACAACGGTACGATTTAGGCGTACTTTTGGGCCACTTAATGGAATGTCAGAGATAACATGCTTATTAATTGGAATTTGCATTGTGTAACTGCCAATTATTTTAATCTCAGAGATGCATGATTTCTACTTTTAATGTATTGCTTGTTTTAATTGAAATGATGTATTTGTTTTCTCTACTTTAACAAAGAACTTTTGAAGTGCTTATAATAAAGTTTCGCGCACTTAGTAAAGAAACACAAACATAGTAATCAATATCGCAATGTTATGCAAATGCCATAACACCATGGACGTAGCCGGTGGAGCACTTGGGCCATGACCCCAAAATATATAGTTTCCATAATTTGCCACCTATTTTGCCAATTTTACAAAAATGTCGTACTACGGTTGATGAACATGGTGACGTCATCGAAACACAAACATTCAGAAAGTTTGTACCTCCTAAAGTTTTCTAGCAAACTCGGTCCCAAACCCCAAATTGCTACTGTATGAGAACTGGTCGGTGATTTCCGTAATAAAGGCTAACAACAATGGTGATAAAAACCCACTCTGCTGAATGATCTGCTGCTTACGTTTGAGATTGATTTCTTTAATTGCAAGATCTCGCAAAGCTTTTCTGTGTCGCTTCAGTTTCGTATTTTGCTTTGGAGAGACACGCACGTTTCCTTTGAGTACGTTGCGCGTGCAATCGCAAATACACTTGATGAGTTGCCCGAACTTTTAAGGATGATTTGAGCCATCTTATGATTCGCCCGGAAAATAAGTTTGAGCGTCGACGTCACGTCACCGCCCTCAACAAGGTGCGTACACCATTGTCTTATCGTCTGGAAAAACTTTCACATGAAGACGGAGCTTGTCAGGTCGCACTACTTGAAATCCAACAGCACGTAACCAAAAGGGACTATTTGACGCCGGCCATTTCGCGTCGAAGTATTTTGGCGCCGAGCTGTTTTGGTGCTGAGCTGCTAAAAGCGTGTTTTTATTAACATTAAAGAATCTTCCTTTCATTTTCTCTAAGAACCCATTAAGGAAATGGATGAAAAGATTCTTAGAAAGAGGGATAAATCAATTTTTCCCAAGATGTTATCTATACGTTTTAGATAAATGTAAAAGCATTCAACTGTTCATAGTAAGCATCACGCTTTTTTCTACTAAAAACAGACTCGACGCGATTCTTGCTATGAGCGGTTGATTGCTGGAAAAGCTCTGAACCAAAAACTCCTTAAACAAATTAAGGCTGATGATGGCATTCTAAACATCGCAAAACATGTTGACTCACGGGCACCACTTGAATATTTGCGAGGTCTAGCTCACAATTACAATGTGCATTAAAGTTTCATCCATGTTTTATCCACTTTCAATGCACGCACTTGCCAGTCTCTAAACTGGCGCCAAAAGGCTCAGCGCCAAATGGGTGGTGCCAAAACAGCCCGGCGCCATATAGTCGTGGCCAAAACGACGGCGCAAAAAAGTACCCGACACTTTCGTTGGGTGCGGCCGACGAAAAGCAGCACATATTTAAAAGATCAGCAGGGCTTTGTGGAGATGCTCGGCTACAGCTGCTAAGGTGTCGATTCGCGCCTGCTGGCGCTTCTTTCCTGCAAAACAAAAGAGGTTTGAACGATCACCGTGCTCCAGATGTTTTCAGCAAAGACTACGTCAGTCACAACTCTTCATTCCAGGAAATCCTAACGAAGGCGTGATTGACGGCTTCCATTTTAAGACTGTAACGAGCCCTCGTGGAAACGGAACACCTGGCTCGAAGAGAATCTTCCATGTGACAGCGTACCCGTGGCGATTCTAATGGGGGGCCTGGGTGGGCCATGGCCCTTCCAGATTTTTGGTTGGCCCCCTGCTTGGCCCTCCCAGTTTTTTTCTTAATTGCCCGTTCAAGTTCGTTTGGTTGACAGATGCAGTAGATAACTTTCGGCCAGCAATATTTTGAACGATAATTTAGAAACCCTCTAGCCTGCATTCAATATGTTGCAAATGCATGATAAGCTGTGTTTTGTTTTTGACGATTGGGTAACTAGAGTTGTTTTTGACGACACACACCGGTAGTTGCTCGGATCCTGCGTGAAATGTAGTCAGACCGCGGTCGTGGTGTGGAAAAATCCATGTCGAAACTGAGACACAGTCGCAGAAATGGGAAGATTGATCTTTCGTGCATTTCAGTGTGAGATGGAATTGGATTATATTACTTTCAGCAGATTGTTGCTTTTCCCAGTAGCACAAGATTTGTGAAAGCATTAAGAATTGGTTTCAGTTAATTTATCCGAATTTATCCTCGCTGCAGTATTGCGTTCTGCTGCCTTGTGTATATGACTTCGACACATCTTACATAAGTGGTGTTAGATTCATAACGCGATTGTAGTTCGACGCTAATGTCATTTTGATTAGTGGCGAACCGGACATTTACTTCGGAAGCCGTAGAGCAATTTTTGCCTTTGGGAATAAGAATGTTGGCAGCCGCAGGGTTGCCAGACACCTTTTGAGAAAAAAGTCAAACCACGTCTAAAAAAAGCCAAATCGTGCAAAAAAAGCCAAATTGTTAAATGACATGAAATTAAAATCCTTTATTAGTTGTAGGACATTTTAGAAGAATAAAGTTGCAGCATTCTTCATCTTCCACATTTTCCACAGTGTTTCCACTCCAACCTTTGGCATTATGGGTTGCCTGATATGCGACAACTTTATTCTTCTATGGGTTGTCAGATAACTTTTGAGAAAATACACCAAGCACTGTCTAAAAAATCCTAATAACACTTTTCAGCAACAAGATATTTAAAAGCCAACACACCAGTCTAATAGCATGTGTCACCTGCCTCCAAAAAAGTCACATATTGAAGAGAAAAAGCCAAACAATTTTTTTGACGCCAACTCTAAAAAAGTCACATTTGTGAAATTTTGCGTCAAAAAAAGCCAATGTGGCAACCCTGGGGAGCCGAGGCGACCAGCACTCTCTTTTTCATTTGCTGACCTGTGAATGACAACAACGATTCCAGCGCTCCTGAAGTAAAAATCCCGCCTTGCCAACACACGTGGTTTTGGATGGCGTGGTCGGCCGGGTTGTGCATGCGCTGTTATACTGGGTCCAGAAAAACTCATAATATTGCTTCATTGATTCGGCACACTGCGTTGGTTGGGTTTAACCCAGAACCGGATTTAGGGGAGGGGCCCGGGCCGAGTGCCCCCCACCATGTTTATGTTTTTAGCCATATGTACGACTTGTGCGTGCCACTTTGTCATTTTTATTAGCGAGGAAAATTTGTAGACGCTATTAAATTGTTATCGGTCGTCCAGATGGCAGTATTTCACTTGCGTGTATTAGTTGATATTGTGACGAAATAACTATTACACTTATTGGTTTCCTGAAAGACGGCCAGGTATCCGAATCTAGTGAATACAAGACCAAGCCACGTAGAACGCATCAGCTTACGTTACGACTCGTCACTGGCAGATTTTATGTCTGCCTTACTCAGATTTGCACAGGTCGCATATGAGTGGCATTGTTAATTAGAGCTACCATACGTCCTGTTTTTGGAGTACATGTCCATTTTTTCATGAAAAATGAAATAATGTCCGAGGACATTAAAAAATGTCAAAATATCCTCTTTTTTACATTTCTTATTTTACACGGCTATATCAGTGGCGTAACTAAAAGTTTGTACCATATTGGTAAACTTAGATAAAACAGGCCCACCGGCCATTGTACGGGGTCCACTAGCTGACACTCAGAAAAAAACTTGAGAAATGATGGTGAATCCGGATGTTGATAGCTAAACTAACACCCCAAATCACCGGAAAACAATCCGAAAACACACAAAAACAACAACCTACTGTAAACCAAAAGAGTGCCAAAACCGAAATATAAGTTAAGTAGGAGACCAGTTATTACATTTAGCTTGTCAGGGCGCAACTCGCCTCTCTGATCCCCGACAGTTACGCCACTGGCTATGATATATTGCATTTACATAGAGTAAGCTGTCCCTACTCACTGCAACAAGATACGAGCTGGTGGAGTAGCGTAGTTTATCGGAGGGCCTGCAAGTTGTCTAATTAATCGTTTTGGTTGATTTAATTCTCGGCCGGAATGCTTTCTTATTAATCGTTATATAACAGTGGTAAATATTTTTTCAATATCTCAATGACTTTGGCATTTGAGCGCAGACTTCTGACGCCATTATAGGTACAGTACTAGCTTTACTGATGAATCGCGATACGATGATCGGTGTATTGTACATAGCTGAGTGTAGTACTTTCTAGTAATAAAGTTAATCAGCAATGTTACAAAAATGAATAATTGCGTCAGAAGTATCCTTTTTCAGAAAAGGGCTAAATGATTTTGAAGCCGAGTTAATTACGTGTGGTTGCATTTACAAAGTTCGCAAAAGAGAATGAAAAGACTATTGTGACTTTGTGGATATTGAGTTCCAAAAATGTATTTCTCACACAGTAACCAGGTGGCTATAAACTATATCCTAGCTTGCCCAGGATGCTTCAATTGTACCCAGCTTCAAATTCATACTTCATGTCCATCGACAAGCCAACTGTTGTTCTGAAACGTTGTTTTGGAAATTCTCTGAGCGAACTTTGTTTAACACATTAAGATATTTGCAATCATTTCTGTTCGCTTGTAATGAGCAAGTTTAAAATATTGAGAAGTCAAAAGCAGCATTTGTTGAGGCTGTATCGTGTTTCGCCACTATGAAGGCAAGGATTCAATAGAGACAGTCAGATGTACATATCAAGCAAATTTAAATCAGCACTAAGAAAACTCAGAGACTGAGAGAAAGCAAGGATCGTGACTGTGTATTATTCATGTCAGATGCGTCTGTATTGTACAAGTCTTGTGTTGCACATCTGGCTGAATGAACTACTTTATTTGCTGAATGTGAATGCTTTGACTAGATTCCTCCGTTTACAAACAACTGAATGGGAAATGTTGAACCATGTGAGTAGTATCTGCTTGAGAGAAACGTTACTGTTGATGAAGCTAAAACAGTGTGACCAATACCAAAACTTGTTTGAGTTCGTACAAAAAGAGCATCAACCAAATGCAATTTATTATAAAATGATGGAACATTTAAGATGGGCAAAATATTTTGCAACTTGCAATACCATTGAAAGCTTCAGCGAACTGATAAAGATTGGGCAGTTTTACTTCAGCGTTATGGCTCGAACTGATAAAGATTGGGCAGTTTTACTTCAGCGTTATGGCTCAGCGTTATGGCAAAAAGATGATGCGATGCTTCTAGCGACTGGTTTTGCAACAGTTTCGCAAATCGCTAGTGATTGTCAAATGCCATGTTACATCATAAATTTTTGTTACAGTTGAGTTAACAAATGTGACGTCACAAGATTACGTCATAAATATTAATAATATGTGCAAAAACTAGTGATTTCATCGATCATCCCCTACCTAAACATATTGTATCCGCATATATTATATCATGCCTGCCATCACGCCTGGGCCCCAGGCCCCCATCATCTAAATCCGGCACTGGTTTAACCCACCTCTGCGAGCTTTGTACTTGGTTTACAGCGGGTTGCCATTGCTATGTTGGGAAACTTTGAGATTGTACGTGTGAACTGTTGTAGTCGTTACGCTTGTGTATTTCTGCCGTTCGAATTTCCGACCCGGTCAGGCGCGAAGCTAGGAAGTGTGATAGGGGGCAAACAACAACCAACCCTCAATTATATCAATAATTAATGCCCCTTGTTTCTAACGCATCACCCACAAAACATGCATTTATCTGGCGCTTTTTCTGAATACCGTGTTTATTCGATTGTTAGCCGTCCTTGATTGTAAGCCGCAGGAAAGAAGGCCGGAGCTGTGTTTGTCGACCTCACAGCAGCCTACGACATTGTATGGCACCGTGGCCTCACCTGCAAGCTGCTGCAATTGCTGCCTGATAGACACATGGTTCACATGATCGTGGAAATGGTTAGCAATCGCAGATTCGCCATCACCACCGCAAACAGCAAAAGAAACAGGTTACGACGTCTCAAGAACGGCGTCCCACAGGGATCTGTCCTGGCGCCCTTCTCTTCAACATCTACATCTCTGACCTGCCAACCACAGTCTCCAGAAAGTATGCATATGCTGAAGACCTAGCAATCATGCATGCTGATGGAGACTGGCAGGCAGTGGAAGGGGTGCTGACCAAGGACATGGCAACTGCAGGTGAATACCTCCAGACTGGGAAGCCAAAGCTACAAAAACGGTGTCGGCAGCCTTCCACCTTAACAACAAGGAAGCTAAACGTGAGCTTAAAGTCAAATACAACAAGGAAACCATCCCCTTCTGCTCCGAGCCCAAATACCTCGGAGTAACTTTGAACAGGTCGCTCACGTATCGCCGACACCTTGAGTCACTTCGCAAGAAGCTGACATCACGCGTCGCGCTCCTGGGTAGGCTTGCTGGCTCCGGCTGGGGTGTTGGAGCAACAATTCTGCGAAGAGCCACCCTAGCTCTGGTCCATTCAACCGCAGAGTGCTGCGCGCCTGTTTGGTGCCGCAGTATGCTCATACCCGCCTCATCGCCCCGCCATCAACGACGCCTTGCGAATTGTGACTGGATGCCTGCGTACTACACCAGCGGACAACTTTCCAACCCTCGCAGGCATCCAACCTGATGAGCTTCGTCGCATTGGAGCTACACTGTCTCTAGCACGCCGTGCCATGGAGCCTGGGCATCTGCTCCACTTAGCGCTTACCCGCCCATCGAGTGCAAACGCACGGCGCCTCAAGTCGAGACACCCATTTGTACCTGCCGCACAACATCTCATCAGTTTATTTGACAACAGCAACATACGTGAGGCGCAGTGGGCGGATTACAAATGGAATTCGGAGTGGAAGGACACCCCACAAGACTCCGTATTTTCATCACCGGCACCGGCACCCCC
>Ga0210059_1013222_pt1 | contig 12372 bp, 4 predicted proteins | sample Ectturendosymbi2_FD_188042 | JGI IMG/M metagenome (GOLD analysis project Ga0210059, IMG submission 188042) | Ecteinascidia turbinata endosymbiont from Florida, USA - Sample 2 (SPAdes) (version 2) | ecosystem: Host-associated > Tunicates > Ascidians > Unclassified | place: Key West, Florida...
AAATAAAAATGACAAACGTTGCATCTCATGATATTTTGTATTTGTGACTTTATAACCGCCTGGTCGATCGCGAGTTATCAAAAAATTTTCTAGTCGATCCCAGTCAAAGACAAGTTGGCCACCCCTGATATACATTATAAACAACAATGGCTCAAGAGTTGAACCCTGAGGAATTCCACAAACTATGTTTCTACAATTCGATTTTGCACCATTCACAACAGTATATTGCTTACGGTTGGTTAAATAAAATGTGAACAGCTGAAGTGCTGTTCCATTTAGACCATAATTTTGATGTAGTTTTTATTGAGAATATTATGATTTACAGTATCAAAGGCCTTTCAAAGGTCTATGAGCAAAGAACAGGTAAACAAACCATTGTCATAATTGTGGAGTAAATCTGAGTATATACTTTCCACGTTGATGAGTTTAGTCTAAAACCAAATTGATGTCCAGTTAAAAGTTCAAAATCTTGTAGATAAGAATATAATCTATAGTGCAATATTCTTTCAAAAATTTTATTGAACTGAGATAATAAAGAAATTGGTCTATAATTAGTGCATGCACTTTTATCTCCCTTTTTATGTACAGGAATTACCTGGGCTACCTTAAAAGAGTTAGCAAGAAATTTTACATACAAGCACAATGTTTGAAGTTGTATGCATATTTTTGGTTTTCAGCATTCTTTGTGTCTACTGCTGAGGGGCATCGACTCAACAACCTTCCGGTTCCTTCAATGCCCTGGCGTCCTTGCACTGATTTGTGTTTTTTCTAGCTGAATATTAATTATCGCCAAATAAAATCAACTCAACTCTACTGTCTAGTGCAGGGGTGGGCAAACTTTGGCCCATGGGCAGTACATATTTTGAGTCTAAGTTAAAGTAATTTTGTCGATAAGATCAAATTCCACACATTTCATTCCAAACCGCATTTTCTCCAACCGGAAGTGACTATTGTGTCATATATGCATCTCCCCAGTAGCAATGTGTAATACAGCCCAAATGGCTTACTGAGCCGAAAAGTATGTTGCTATCTTGACCAGGGGCCGCACATTGAATGACATACTAATGAGGGCTGCACATTTAATGGCTAATTTGATCTCAGCAAACTAACTTTTGCTTAACCCAGGGGTGTACAACCTTTTGCTATTGCCGGCCACATTACTTTTATTCATATGAAGTATGGCCGCCAATGTGTTCGAGTATATTTATGAGATACGTTTAATGAAAGAATAGGTTTTATCTGATATATGTCAAATTGCGTATTCTATAACTCTTTGTGGCATTTTCATCCAGATTGTTACGCATTGTGCCGACTGATTTTCTTGCTTTGCATTTGTTTTGCTTCAATATACACCAGCACGGCCACCAAATCTTATATTTTAAATTACATGTGGACGGCCGCAAAATTCATTGTCGAAGGCCGCATTTGGCCGTACGGCTGCAGGTTGTGCACCGTTGGCTTAACCTAATGCACTGAAGTGTTCAAATGCAACTGCAATGGTAACAGACAAGATAAAGTGGCTCTGAGGACCACCTACATCAAAAATGTCAAATTCAAAATTATCAAAATAAGGACATGTTGTGATTATGCAGGATACTTTTACTACAGCGTGAACCTGAACTGGGCCATACAAAACCCTTGACTGGGCCGCATGCGGCCACTGGATGGACATAGCTGATGTAATGTATGCCCCTCCCCGGTAATTGTAATGTAATATATGCGGTCCCTAGTAGCTATAAAGTTTTCAGTGTGGCTCTCTGTAGAAAATGTTTTCCCACCCCTGGTCCAGTAGATCTAGAACAAATTTTTGCATATTTACTGAAGTTGCAGCACTTGGTGATCACACATCTTAACACCTTTGCTACCAGGCATTTTGCTGTCACACCACTTGGCCCTGGCCTGTTTTCATGCATGTCGCAGTGTATGTGTGAAAGTTATCTCAAAAAATTGTACTTAAAGCAGTGCAAGAGATGTCTGTGTGTAAACACTAGAATTTTTTGCACTGAATTGATTATGTGAAACCTTTACCATTTTTTGTACTGGTGCTGAAAGCATTAATCATCCAATTTTTTTCTGTAGGTCCGACGAAGATACAACGATTTTGTTGTTTTGCATGAGTATTTAAAAGTTGCTGCAGTGGACTTGTCACTGCCTCCAAAGCGTATCATAGGAAATATGGATAGAGAATTTGTTGCTGAACGACAGCATGGTCTGCAAAACCTTATGGATGTAATTTTGGCACATCCCATGCTTTGTGCAAGTGAAGTGGTAAAAAAGTTTCTTGACACGGTACATTATAGCACCAATCCTACAGGTATTATTTGTATCTTGTTTTTTCACTGTTGTTTGACAACTTATGAAACATGTTTCTATCAAGTTACGGTTCAAGCTCAAACTTCTGCCCTTAGTTCTGAAAATCTGTTCAATCTTTTTTTAATGGAACTTTGAGTGCAAATTTGTGACCCAAAAAATAAAAAAATGTGAATCTTTTTGCTTATAGGTATTCACTGTGCATTTTGCAATGCTGTTGTAGTTGCTTGTGCAAGTAGATGGTGTGTAAGTAGTTGCCTGCCTTACTACTGAAATTGATGTTTGCTCCATTGTGTTTGGCAGAGAGTATGTTTAATAGTGTCCTAGGTAAACAATTTAAGATATTTTACTCAGTAGGGCAATATATTTCATTAGAAAAGATTTAGAAATACTTCACAATATTCAGACTGTGATTGAGCTGAACTGAAATGTGAGCAATTAGAATGAAAATTAAATTTGAGACTTTTCAAACAACCTAAGTACCACTCAAATGCCAATCGATGCTGCTTAAAATAGTTGCAAAACAGTGTCAATCTTAGGCTGAAAATCCACACTTGATAGTCAAAACCTAGGGCTGTTTCGGGAAACAACCTGAACTGATAATTTAAACAAGCCTTAGCGAAAGCAATGATGTGAGTGTGCAACTCTTTGAACTCAAAGCAGCCCATAGGAGGCTAACATATACTAATGCTGCTACTGAAATATAATTGGTTTACAACAGAGGATTAGTTAACAGCTTCAATGGATCGAGAACAATTAAGTTCATGCCATAGAAAACTCCTGATCCGGTCTTTTTCTGCAAAGCAGTAGCCTCAAGTTGGGACAAAAGGAATAGTCCAGCCATTGTGAGGTTTTTGCCTAGTATAGAGTTACAAGTTCTTTATTTGCATGTCAATTAGAGTGACATAGTTCAAGAACAGTGTGATTTTACTAGTTTTTTAAAATAGTATTTATTGTAAAAACACATATATGTTTCAGTTAAATCTGGTTTCAAATTTAGTTCGAAGCAATTTGTGGAACATACCAACTTAATCATTTTTTTGCTGACTCATAAAAATAAAATACTGACTTAATGGGTGGGGAAGTTTTTAAATGTACTGAACAGTATGACAGAATACTTTCTGATTCAGTGCTTTTTTTATTCAATGCTTTTTTTTAAGTATTTTAACCTTGTTATATATATGCTGTGTTTACTGGGTCAAACTGTTTAATCATCTTGACAACATGCCAAATAGTCCTGTTTTAGGTGCTGTGTATTAGGTGGTGCAACGATACATGGTAATTTTCATTGTTGCTTTTGCATGGCAAAAGTTTTAAACTCGATCTGTCTAACACACAGAGAATGTCGTAGCTGTCCAGTGTCCAGTGAGTTGTCCATTAACCCTGTAAGCTTTCCACACTTGGTTGTAACCACAAAGAAAATGTTTCCCAAATCAACTTACTTGAAATCATGTTGTTCAATTTGATATGCATGATCTTCAAGTTTAAACTATTTTTGTTGCCACTTATGGTGAACCTATTTGTTGTCATGATAAAAATAACATGCTACAGCACTAAATAGAGGTTAACGTCTGCAACCCCCTAAAATCAAACTGAAGGAGTGACAGTTTGACTGCTGCGTTTGTCATTAACAAATTCATGGCTTAGCTTGAAGGCTGATGAACTTGAAAACTCAATATTGTACTGTTTTTTTTTAATTCCTTAAGGGTAATCACCCACACTGCCAGATTAAGTCATGAAAATGTACTTCAATCCTATAATTGGTGTTGTTCTATGCTTGCCTGTCTGCAAGCTATGCATATGGATGCTAGCTAGCTTGATATAGCTATTATAAACCTTGCACTTACATCTGACAAGCTCTGTTTTTCTTTGTGTGTAGAAAGAGCACTGCAATTTGTATCAATGTTCTTTCGCTCGGAGCCAAATTGGGAAGTTGTTGAGCCTTTAAAAGACATTGGGTGGAGGTTGAAAAAAAGTTTTTTTCTTATCAAGCCAAAAGACCAACCAAAACAAAGAATGATATTGTCTTGGGTATGTATATTTTTATATGTACAAACAGTTGCGATTGTTGTTCTTTTTTTGCCAGGTAACACTGAATAGCAAAGTGCTAATTATACTTTTTTCAGATCAAAGACATGAATTAAGTTCTCTGTTGGCTTCTCTTTATATTTCATGAAATAAGAGGTTAAGAAGTTTATATTGAGTTTAGCTTTGAGAAAAAAGTTGCAGGCGTATTTTTAGTACTCATGAGAGTATTTACGCTACATCTCAAACCTGTTTGAAATACATGTGTGTACAACAGGAATGTATTAGCTTTTTTAACTGGCATCTATGAAATTTTGGTTGTTTCAGTAACATGCTCATTCCTTACATTTATTTTGTCTAATCATCTTCCTTTCATGATTCATATCTTTTGACAAGCTTTTAGTTCTTTTTTGAAGGTTGATTATGGACCTGACAGACTGATGTCATCGAAAGACCAAGCATCAGTTATGAAATTGCTTCCCAATATACAGGTGGTTATGGTCAAATAGTAGCAACTATTTCCATGGTTTACAACAACATGTCAAAGCAAACATTCAAATTCTGTTTTCTGTAATTTCTTGTTTTTTGTGTTGTTCATGGTTTTGTTGTTTTCAGCATCCATCTATTCATCCGGTTATTCATGCTTTAGCAAATGAAAACGGTGGGCTTGTCATACGTGGCTTCCATAAAGAAGGTTCACTGCGGGACATGATTTGCAAGGTTTCTTGGTTTCTTAAATATTCAGTGATTGTTTTGCTTGTTAAGTAGAGCTCGACCGATCCACCGGCATGCCGATATGGCGATGTTGCCAATGTATCGTAATCGGCAAAATTCCGCCGATATATATCGGCAGTGTTTGCTCATAAAAGCCGCTACGCTATTGTTCTTAACTCCTTTACTGATGCCCCCCTTCCCTACCGCTGCTCCAGCGTCCCTGGCACTGAAAAATGAATAACATTGGTATCGGCCCAAAAAAGCCTTATAGAGGTTTTACACTTTGACAGAATCTGAAAATACACATTTCCACATGATTTCGTATACAGAGTCGGTTGTTTGTCCGACAGAGCTTAGCAATATCATGTAAAAAAAACATGCTGTGTGTGGAAATGTTCGCTGAAAGTAAATACTTCCTGCATACCATTTGCTCCTACTGTTGTGTTGCGAAGTGGCTTTCTTGCTATGCTTTAGACGAAAGTTTTGAAAGCACCGTTTCTGAAGAAGTATGCCAATCCTAAATCGTCTACGCACTTGACTGTACCCGAAGTGAAGCAATATGGTCGCCAGGTTCTCGAGGTACTGGTGCCTGTTTTGTTACAAAATTCAAGCAAGAATTGTATTGTACTCTTCACATGCTGTGCCTTTTGTGCATGTCCAAGTACCGTCCACAATACAAAGCGAAATTAACGAAAAATCACACTGTGCGGAAGATGTGCCTTATCTTCGCAATGTTGACCTAGCGCAAATATCGCCCGATAGTTTTGATATTAACTATCCACCTACCTTCAGAACTCGTTCACAACTGTGGATATAAGCACTTCCGTGTACTTGCTATGCACGTTCAATTTAGCAGTGGTATTTACGGTTATATTATCCGGCTGTGACAATACGTTTGGTTCTACTTAAGGTCAAGACAACTTTGTGTTCTACATGGCTTGAAGCTTGACGCTCTGTGCCGGTGCTGTTTATGCGAATCCGAGCTAAGACAAAATAATGGTTGACGGTGGTTATCGGGCGGAGGTGATGGCTGATGTCAACACTGCCTCATGTTGTCCCAACCAGCTTATTGGCAATGCGCTGCTCTCGGTGTGAAACGAATTTATTCGCATTGAAGTGATGCAGTGCTAACGCAGTGTTTCTGAGGCTGAGCAATTGTCGCTTTAGGCTCCAATAATGACTCATCTTCTTCATGATAAGAAGCTCTGCGCTTTAATCCTCACGTAGTTCCGTTGCTGTTGTACGGTGTTGGTTCAACACAATTGAAATATTTTTGTCGGTAGAACGCGTTTTACCGAGTCTATTGCAGTGACGGAAATGTTTCGTCAGTATAGCTGCCAAACCATCTCGTTAAAGTTTTGTGTGGGTACTGCGCAACAACATTGACGTGCAGTGCTTCGATATTCTTGTTGGTGCTTATTCTGCTGACTCTGCATACAAATACACCGTGAGTAAAACCACTGACGGGCAACTGAAACTTCGCAGGTTGTCAAGTTCTTGCACGACAAAGGCCTCGCATTCCATCATTTACACTCAGGTAAATACCGTTAACGTGTGGCGTTCAACATACGCAGTGGAATCGTACGTTAACAGTTTTAACTCGCTCAAGAGTGACGTGCTAATTACCGCCTAAACTCAAGTGAAGGTGCAAAATTTTACTGCAAGCCTCATACAAAAAAATAAATATTCTGGGTTGTTTTTCGACTTCGATCAACCTTATTTTACATTCACAGGCAACATCATTGTTGAAAAAGAAGTTTGTAAACTAATTGACGTGGAAAATTATCTGCTCGGAGTACCCCCTTACTACAAACCCCAGTACAGTCAATTCCGAAAGATTCACGTACGTATCGCAGCCTTCAGCTTGATTGTGCGCAACGCGCTCATAGTTAACCTTGCAGTAGTGGCGCTATGTTTGATCACATCGATCGATCGTTTTCGACTCGTTTGGGTGTTGATATTGTGTTTGCGCTATAACTTTGGGTATTTGTGTGTGTGACAATGCTGTTTTTAGCCTCGTGTACTAAACCGGTTTATCGTGTGGATTCAGCGAATGCTCAAAAAGAATGGCGTCGCGACCTGCCCTCACAAGTGTCAGCTGAGAGCGCACTTTCGGTAGTTTGGCTGTCTGAAGGTAACAACTACGGCGCGTTACTAGTTGTATTTTTGATGTATTCTTGTAAGACGCAACTGTTCCTAGGTGTTACCTCCGCACTGTCCACACCCAAAGCTTCATTCGGTTCGAACTTTGGTCGCAGCAATATGAATCCCACCTTTGTGCGCAGAGCTCTGAAGCAATTGACGTTTATAGTTTCGGACAACTTTTGTACGAAATGGTGTACGGCCGACCGCTCAATAAGGCAACAATCGACTTCCTGCCACCGGACAGTCCGGCAGAAATCAGTAAGCTGCATTGCTTGGAGATGCGCCCAAAGTATTCCGCCTCTGTAACGTAATGATTGCAGCGGCTGCTCGATTCCTATTCAGCTTCATTCCTTGCTTTCTTCCTAGATTTGATGTTTTGCAGATATTAAGATGAGTCTCATGATCTCAGGTGTTTGTGTTGTAAAGTTTATCATAAAGGTGCATCACGGCTTAGTTGGAGCGTTAAAAATGATATACTGTGCAGTACGCTGAATATATACGGACTTGGGCATCGGTCAGCTCCAACCAGTGAATTTTTAATGCCGCTCCCCATTCAAGCAGTTTGCGCTTGACTGTGTCGTCGCAGGATCGGTGTTGGAATCGATTCTGAGTGTGGAAGCGTGCAAGATGGGACTTCCCACTTTGGAAGCCTTGTTAAGTCACCCGCTGTTCGCCGACGAGACCGTCACAACTGTTGGAATAAAACCCCTGTTGAAGGTAGTTGCCGTTCAGAGAGTTCGTGGTTTATTTTTATCATGCAGACTATTTAATTTGCAAGCTTGTCGTCGCACAGTACTTTGCAAGGTATTCGTCGCACGACGTTCTTGCCAGATGCCGGTCCTTGAGAATCAAGCAAGGAGTTACGGTCAGGCTCGTTTGATTGCATGACGCCCAGAATCTTTCACTGCCACTGTCCTTGCCTTCATCAGTAGGGAAAAAATATAGAAAGAAATCAACACTCCGTAAACCAGGCGGAAGTATGACATCGCAACTGACCGGTAAAAATCCTCTGACGTGACGTATTTTAAACGTAAAGTTGTCTAAAGCATCAGTCGGTCATGTGATGTTTCCAGTATATATCGCAATAGCCTACCCGGATCTCCAAATAGAAGGTTAACTGTTTCAAAGCTGTGTTGATTTCAATACACTCGAATAACGATCAGAAAATGAAGTTAATAAAGTGAAAACGTTAAGAACGCCAGAGCTCGATGGAAGTAAATAGATTTTAGATATACGGTAAAAATTGCTGTTCTACGAAGTTAAGGAATAGTTTGATGTAAGTTGTTACTGTGTTTAAGGTTGTCAGCATCACCGAGTGATGATCTTGACAACCTCATCGGCCCACGATAAGGTGTTACGTCATACAGGTTCTAATTCGTGATGCAACAGAAACTGTTTTCCATTCCAAATAGTCAACGTATTTACTTGCGAAGTTATTTTCCCCTGTTCAGATAGCTGTGTATTTTGCTAGGTTTCATATTTGTGTTACCGAAAACGTAGTCGATATAATAAATCGTTACTTGACGACTAATTTTTGGTTAGTATGGTCATACCCCTGTCACAAAGACTTCTGTGTATGTGCGGTTTATTGCAGACATCCTTAACACGCGATTTTTGGTAGGCCATCATGATATCAAAATGGCTGTTCTACGAAGTTAAGAAATTAATGGATGTTGTGTTTTAATTGTGTTGTTTACCACAAGCATGAATTTTCCAATAATCCGTTGAAGCGGATTCTTTCTACTTCTAATCGTGGAGATTTCACCAGCATTTGTAACGACTTCAAACTTTACTTCCCAAACTTTCAACCAACTCATTGACTCGTCCATTTACCACCGTACTGTAACTTCCTCCAAAATACACGAGCAACGTCATCCAGCTTTCAAAACGACCTTAACCATATAATAGTATTTGTCATAAAAGAATTATAACGATCGTCAGGTTATTTGTTGGCAAAAATTCAGGGCCTTAACAATATCAACGTGAACCTGGTCGATGTCTGCGCATTCGCTTGCAACTTTGGTGAATATAATGCAATTAGTTGATCTAATCCCGGTTGCGGAGACAGTTAAAGTTTGTATGGCTTGTTCGTGTTGTGCGCTTTTCTATTTGATCGCGTGTGCTTTTAGGGTTGAGCATTGTTCATAGCATAGTGGCACAGGCGCATAACGAAGACTACGACGGATTTCATTACGTCGTTTTTCCAAATGGTGTTCCGAATCAGAGTGCGATCGCGAACATCCGTTGTGCTATTTTTGTTTTCGTGCAGATACCAAGCAAATTGAAAGAGACACTTAAACAATACAAGGAAGCGCTTGAAAGAAGATTGAAAGAAGAGCAAAAAATTGTAAGCGTCGAAATTTCTGTTATTTTTTCAGATTTTTATCAGAAAATTAAACGAAGCCTGCAACCATGGTCTACCCCCCAAAACCAGGCCACGTTCAAGCTCTTCAACAAGTTGCAGGCCTGTAGTTTCGAATGCGTTTGAGCCTTGGGTTTGGTTAAATATTTAAGCGCGCTAGCAGTTTTTAGCTCAAGCTAATTATCATTTTGTGACATCGCCAAGTCAATCTTGCTTGTTAGAAAATACGAATCAAGGCAATTGTTCTGCAGAGAAACTTTGTGAAAGGCTTTCGTTTGAACAATGCTTCCTGGCCGGTGGAACGTTATGTTGTAAATTGTGGAACTTAATCGTGAGAACGTTAGAAGTTATTTCCCACAACCTTTCTTGCTCTGGCAAAATATTTGACAGTTACTTTTTGGTACAGCCTGATTTCTTTTAATTGCTACCCACAGAAAAATGCGGTTCCATAGTCTGAACCTTCGTGCTTTGCAGTTCTCTTAAGAATAATTAAGAATTTGTTAAACATCAGATTTCAATATGACGCCGTTGAAGTTGTTTGTGTGCATGGCAACACCCTTGTCGCGCGTCAGACGCAATGGCAAGTCATCTTTATGTGTTCCTACACCTGATGTTGAAGAGGTCGTCATCCACACTGATCGCATGTCTCGTTCTCACAGATCGGTCAGGTTCGACGGTTGTCGAAAGCGAAGGCTCATCACGGTTCTGACAGTGAGAAACGTAGACGAAAACTTGAAGCCAGGAAGGTGAGTGGTGCCGGTGAACTGCTTGTTACAGAAGAATGGAGGTTGTCTCCGGTGAAAACCGCGAAAACTTCGCTCTAAATGGCATACTTACACAAAAGTATCACCTTCACGTTATCCTGCTATAAACCGAAGCAATTTTGACAAGTTTTTACCATTTGGGTGAGAAAGTGACATCAGTTTCCGAATCGAAGACCGTGCGTGGCCATTTTGCGATATATGCAGAGTAGGAACGTGGTGTCTTCTGCGTTTTTGCGTCTTCTCAAACACGGTGAGAAAAAAAATTGAGATTTTTTGCTGAAGTGCAGAAAAGTAGAGTTTGTTGTTGTGTTCGATTGTGGCGGAAGTCATTTAAATGTTAATACGTCACAAAAGATAGGTCAGCGAAAGAAACTTGTAATACACCATTTGCGTCGCGTTTAGGTCAACTTATTAGCGTCGTCGCAGACAAGTCTTGTGTCACATATTAGGTTCTAAAGTCGAGCGCAGCCTGAGCTGTGATTGCAAGCGAAGAATATAAGCAAGAATATTGGAAATGTAGGTTTAAGTTACTGAGGCTAAATTGCTTTTTGTCATGGTGTGGTGGTGTATCATGCAGTGGTTGTGGGTATGAGAGAAATGCGTTCATTCTCTTTTCAACCCTACTGCATGTAATCTCGTAATGATTCAGTGAATGTGACTTAATTACCAAATTTAAACGTTCAAAAAATGAATGAAATGAATTGTGTTTGTTCATTCGAAATTCCATCACGATCCGCACAAACTTACGGTCTTTCTTGGAGGAATGTTTTACTTCGATCACGCCCTGAGATGATACTTGACATCGCTTAACGTCATTATTGTAAAACTTATCTACTTCACCTTCAAAATATGTTACTCGGACTGTTTGCCACTTTACCTAAAAACGAAAGTCAAACGAAACATTGACATTTAGTTGTTTATGAAGCTCATTTCGAGATTTAGTGTTCGAGGAGATGTAATCGTTTCGCGACTAATCGTTTCTGCTCGTACATTCTGCGAGTGTATAAAACTGAAATTGGATATTAACATCGCATCTAACGATAATATTTGGACAGACGGTCGATTTCAGTTGTATGGTCATCTTTGCATTGATGCGCCAAGTTGTGTTTTCCTTTTTTTAACAGAAATCTTTGAAGAAGCTGGAAGTTGTCGATGAAACGACGAATAACGCTGGTCAGAAATGTGGTAGACCTGAGAGTATTTTAATTTGACGAAACCTATGTGGTCTTGTCTCAGACCTTGTGTATCTTGTCTTATTTCGAAATACCTATGTCAAAAATGCTGACGCTGAACTTGGAAGTAGATTATCTGAGCATCGCTTGTTTTGTCTGAGCAGGATCGTTGCAACCGTGCGTGAACACTTTCAGGAAAGGCTGAAATGAAAGGCGTTTGGAGGGGGTGCGGTGGAAAACCAGATCATCGAATTACGTTGCTCACTCAGTTTGCCGCACGTTCAGTTTCATAATTTTGCATTGAAACGGGAAGTACAGAGCAAAACAAAGTGGATTAATCGGTTATTTCCGGTCCTGAATATTACCGAAATTACGTCAACATTGCCCTATCTGTCTTGAGTTTTTTCTCCTACGTCACATGTGGTGAACGCGAATAGAGAAAACGAGGGGCAGCACGGTCTTCACTCAAAAGTAGCACCGTTTCAGGGAGCAACTGCACCAAACTGTCTGCGGCTGGTAAGCGCAGGCGGTTTTGTTCAGTTATTTTTGCACTGCAAGTTTCCCCACAACCCTGTAAATGATGCGCTGCATACTTCGTTAATAATGGTTTCTTATTCGCTGCAGACCCGTCACCCACCACTTCACAAGCGAGTGGAAGCGCTGCGGGAACGCCTGGTGAGAACATTTGCTGTTGCCATTGATAGACTGTGTTCACTTCACTTACACACCGTTCACCAACTCGAACCTCACCTTGTTTGTAGTGGAAAGCACACCAATTGCATCTTGAAAATCAAGTTTTATTCTCGGTTTGACGGTTTTGTATTATTGCAAATTGAATGTGTTTTCTCGGTGTTTTGCTGCAGGAACTCGATCGTCCATT
>Ga0210059_1013223_pt1 | contig 12372 bp, 5 predicted proteins | sample Ectturendosymbi2_FD_188042 | JGI IMG/M metagenome (GOLD analysis project Ga0210059, IMG submission 188042) | Ecteinascidia turbinata endosymbiont from Florida, USA - Sample 2 (SPAdes) (version 2) | ecosystem: Host-associated > Tunicates > Ascidians > Unclassified | place: Key West, Florida...
GTAAAAAGAAAAAGCTGACTCTCCTACAGCCGTTGCTTTGGCAGCCACTGCTGCAGGTTTTTCATAAAAGAAAACACCCTGCTGCGTGCAGCCGTGCACTCCGCGGGAAATTGCTCAGCGTGAAGTGAAAGTGCTCACTAACTAAGGTATTCAATTTGAATCAACGCCTGTGCGTTCCCTTATTATTTTAGTGGACATCTTGTGACACAACCTTGATATTTGATTTCCCATGCCAATTCGACTGGTGTGCAGTATTTCACACTTTCAACCATTTCAGCCAAACGAATTTTAACAATGAATTTGACATCGCTTCAATACTCATGCTGTGTACGGGAATCTGTAGACACAGTTTTTTACATAACCTCTGGGGCAATCACGTTGCTCTTGTGTGAGAACTGATATAAAAATCCGATCAGTGAAATCTTCTTGCTTGGTGTTAGACTGAATGAAGATGGCACTTTTGGATCTCTATTGGTTTTACTCTGGTTTTCTGAGTAGACTGGCAAAAGCTATACAAGTAACAATAGCGGATAAAGGGGCAGTTGGGGACAATTGCACATTGCAAATATCTGTGGTGCTTCATTGATATAAATGCGCTTTTTTGGTGCTGTGGAAACGGAAACGGCATTAAGACCAGGGCTGTGGAACCGGAGCACGGAGCGGGAGCAAGAGCCAAAGCAATTTTGAATGGCTGGAGCCGGATCCGGAGCCAATAAATTTCAGATGGTGGAGCCGGAGCCTGAAATTTGGTTCCTGGTTTAACAAACAATGTTTGTTGGTCAAGTGGGTTATACAAATAATACAATGTTTTTTGTTTTCAACGGAACAAATCGTTCTGGAGCCGGGGGCGGAGCCAAAAACGTTTAGAGGTTGGAGCCGGAGCCAAAAAATTTTGATGCCCAGAACCAGAACCGTAGCCCGAACTTTGAGTTCCGGCTCCACAGCCCTGATCAAGACAATCTATAAAGACTGCAAAATGCTTTACACCTCACTATCCATCGAAAGGAATCCTTTGGCAACAAAAGATTCAGACAATATACAGTCTATTTCGTCTGCGGTGTAGGCACCGTTCAGCTCTTCGAAGTGCATAAAAGCGTTAAGTGAAATGAAACCATAAAAATATAGCTAATGAGCTAAGAATAAGTGATTACTAAGAATGCATTACCAGCTGCCCATCCTACAAAGGATATAGGCTGGCAAATGCCTCCGTGGGGACAACTATGCAAAACATGCTGTCAAGGTGTAGTGGCGGAGCAAAGCAAGTAAACAAGAATGCAGTAAGCTACACAACAGCGATATATAACGTACTTGCTAAAACATATTGACGCAGCCACGCTGCTGGTCTATGGATGTCGTGACTGGTTACGAACCATAAACAGGTCGAAGTAGCTGAAGTAAAGCCATCCTAAAACCTTCCGATACACAGCAAAACAGCGTTATAACCACATAACACTCGACAACATTGAGCAAATTAATAGGCGACTACCACTTGAAGCAAGCGAAGCAATAATAGAACGTCGTCCCAGCTACTAGATCATGTTCAAGGAGCTCGAGACACCGTCCGGATGGAATTCATTAAACTTCGCAAGTAACAGTTTAAAACAATGACGCTCTGCGAAGAGTCCTGATTAGCGATGTTTTGGTAAGATTGTATTCGAGGCGTTGTGCTGGGTTGTTGTTATTCGTAGCATGCTTTACGATTGTGAGACCAACCTGAAGCACGTAAAATGACACTGGCAATACTTAGCCTATGTATACGCACGTAGACAGGAGTACTCTATAGCAGTCAAATAAAACACTCAAAAAAAACAAGCAAAACAGCCTTCAAAGCAAAAAATCAAAAATAAAGTCAAAATGATACTTAATAAGAAAACAAGATATAAGTGAAGCCACCGCAATCATACAACGAATAAAAGAGACAAATTAATACAGTTCAAAAAGTAAAGGCGTAGGACAAGCCAAAACGACGAAGTGCTATCAATAAGAGGGATAAGAAAAAAGCAGTATGTACTGTAAAGTGTAAAAAAACATGGAAAACACATGGGGAAATTAAATCACAACTAGTCAGGCAAATATGCACCAAGAGTAGAGAAACTAAACTGGTTGGACAAATTAAACTCGAAATCACCTGATATCTGGTAAGGTCATTCGGTACAACTTTACCTTAGAAGTTGTTTGAAGCTTTTATTCGACGCGTACATAAATTTTATATTCACACCAATAAATATTTTGCACGATGGTTGCTTTACGAAAGTTACTCTTGTAGCCAGGGCCTACGAGAGGGGTTATACAATCGCGAGGTGCATCGTACACAGGCTCGATAGGTACTGGGGCCAGGGAGGATGAAATAAGAGTGCCTAGTTTTCTGTGATAAACTTAAAATTTATGGTCACTTCCTCCAACAGTAACGCTGGTAGCTGCAAACGATGTTCCCTCTAAGATTTTGACAAATGCGAAACTGCCCAAATGATATTTTTAATGAAAATTTGCCCAGGCTTTAAAAAATTTAGCTGATTTAGACAAATTTCATTTCGTTGTCATCTTTGTGCTGCAATATTACCTGACTATTACGCCAATCACACCAAGTAACGTTGAAACTATGATGAAGGAGAGTTTCACAGATTCCACACAATAAAACTGTAATGAGCCTACCGCTTGTAAGAAGCGCTGTAGGATTTCACAGAAGCTCGAGTATTTAACAAGAACCAGCGTTACATTTTACTGCCAAATAAAACATCGTACTTAGACCCGTCAAATTTTAGAAAGACCCTACAGCACCTCGCCAAAGTTGCTCAAGCGAAGTCTATGTGATACGCAACAGTCAGCAACAGTGAAATTCGGCGTGTACCGGTTTGGGACGTACGGTCACTGACAGGGACGCCGGAACGTAGGTACATTAGGGGGCACTGCCCCCCTGCCTTTTGAAAGAGGGGGAAACGGGGGCACAGGTGCCCTTGCATATCAGTATCATAAGTAATTTCATGATTTATCAAGATCGACTTGAGGCGATTTTTTTGCAGCTATTCGCGCACACATAAAATTCAGAATGGTTTTCTATCACTTCTGTTATTAGTTTTGAGGTCTGCGTTGTTGCTCAACACGTAAATGCGAAAAGAATGACCGTTACGGGTGCCCTTTTGCACTGACTCAATCAAGCAGTTTTGAACTCGTGGTACGTCAAAACCATGGGCATTTGCCCCTCCCTAGAAATTGCGACTAAGAACTAAAAATTTCTAGAAACCTGACGCCAGTAGCTCAGTTCCGATTACTGTAATTGATATATTTCTTGCATGACAGTTTATTAGCCAGTACGACACACACACTGCACAACAGCCAGGTTCACTGTTGTGGTGTCATACAGTGGTGAGCTTGCAGTTCACTCATGTGCGCTCCTTTGCCTGCAGGGGCAAATCAGGATTGCTAGATTGGCCTTTTTAGGGCAAATTTCATACAACTGGCCTCGTTTCAAATTGGTTGGCCTAAAAAATTTATTTGGCCGTTTGGCCTCATCCCAAGTTGTTTGGCCTTAAAAAATTCATTTGACCTTTTAGCTCTTCTTTGGCCTTTTTACGCTGGAAATTTTTCCTCTGAAGGAAAGTATGACTATTACATTTTTTCGGCAACATATTTTCAAAACGTTTTTGATAAATGCTATATTAGACCGACCCGACGCCTACGTTCTAATGTTAGTAATATTTGAGGAATGTGAGTTTCGAAATAAAGTTTTCGCGTAATCACAGGAAATGTGTGCACTGTGTAGTGTGTATTGTGTTGTAAACACTAAGCAGGCTCAACGCTCGCAAACAGGTATGTGTCTCCACCACGTAAATGCGAAAATGATGTCGAAGAAGTGAAAGGGCTCTTATGATTCTGGTCCTAAGTACAGGTGTGAACGGAGATGACTTTCGCATGGCAGGGGCGGATCCAGCCAGTAAGTTTAGGGGGGGCGATTTCAGTAATATTTGTTGGTCAGGTCTCGCAACGGCTTCGCTACTGTAAGAGAGATGAAATATATTTCACAACACTTCTTTGACAAAACAATAGACGACAAAATGGCCTTGTATCACGAATGCTGTTTTCCGAATTGTGCAAAATCATGGTGAATAACGTTAACTTTCGTAGGTTTTAAGGGGGGGCGATAGCCCCAATCGCCCCCCTTGTCGCATGGGTGCAGATAGGTGCCGATGGATTACCAAACTGCGGCACCATTGTACCCAAAGCATACAATTTCACAGTCACAAACCATGAAAAGTCATAGAAGCATCAGCAATGAGCTTCAGTACAATGCCAAAATAGACTTAATCTCAATTTTGAAAAAATTTCTCATGATATTCTTGTAATTCATATGCTTCTCTGAGACAAAGGAATGGCAATGCAATCGCCCCCTCCTGTATCTGCCTCTGTGCCGAAGAGCGGTGGCATTGCCCCCTGACTTTTCAAAAGAGGGACAACGGGGGCAAGGTGTCTTTTTTATAACAGCATCATAGGTAATTTTATGGTTTATCAAGATCGAATTGAAAAAAAAATTGTATAGCTTCTTTTATTGTTTTGGAGGTCAATATTGTTGTTGAACAGCAGCAAGCATAATTAGCAACGATTTTTTTTGTTTTTCATAAGTTTCCATTGCCCTCAATTTTTTTACTGCCCCCGTTCCATACCGCTGTTCCGGCGTTCCTACTTACTGACAGTTCACACGTTTTCGCATTAAATGCACAAACATCAGTAGGGTTATTTCACGCAATTGTGACTATCGGGGATTGCTATTTTAACTTGTATTTTGAACAGCAGTCAATACAGATGTCACTTGTGATGTCATACAACCACAATGTACTGTGATATAACAAATTGTTTTCTGTCCGTTGGTGGTATTAGAATGCTCTTGAGAGAAGATTTATGATCAAGATGCTCGACGTTAGCAACCATAAGGGCCACGGCTCCCACCAAATGTCTAGCACATCTTGTCGTTTTGTGCTTCGAGAAGCGGTGTCCCAAACCAAATATTGTTGCTCGCTTTAAGTCAAAATATTTGACCCCACTGGAAATTTTTCTTTTGGCTACGCTATGCTAGATTGAGAAACATTACAAGAATATGTTTAGTATGTGCGATGGGTTGAGGTAAAAGCACCGCCCGCTGCCTTTGGGTTGTAAATATTGTACGCTAAATGCACGATCTTGACAGCAACTGGCGAAGCTCTGCCGAGGTTACTTCGTCTGCTGGAAATATAGTCGTTAAAATTGGTTAGCCACTTCACTCGGCGGAGGAATTTATCTAAGTGCTGCAGTTCAGTTATGACCGCAATATACAGGTTCTCAGTAGCTGCAAGGAGCTTATAGGCACCCATAAATAAAGGGCAATTTTTCAGTCCCACGACATAAATACACAATAAAAAGCATCAACACATATGCTCCTGAAGTCTATTACTAGCATCATTATAGTAATGGAAGTGTGGAACAAGTTTTCTTTTTTGAAATGTTGTTCTCGTCTATGTGGAAATGCCTTCATCGATGTTGCATGTGTTCTAGAGTCTAGGCCAGGGGTCTCCAAACTTGTTTGTCCGAAGGCCACACAAGGTAATACAGAACATGTCGAGGGCCGGACGTCTTACGCAATGCGATTGTTGCGGAATATGTTATATTCTACCAAATCAACAAATTTTTTGTAAGTATACTGTATATTATTTTTTCATCATTGACAAAAAGCCTTCGCGGGCAGTATCTGGCCCTCGGATCGTTGTTTGGAGACCCCTGCTCTAGGCTATTCATTGCCAAGTCAAAATTATACAGAGCCTTTTGTTTACTGCGTTCCGCACGTAGGGCAAGGAGACCGGCAATTTTGGCATTTATCTTTGTTGAGTGGCGTAAAGCAAATAGCACCATGTTTTATGATTTATGAATTAGATCTAAACCAGTATATCAAGTTAACAAGGATCTACGACAAACATTTCTGGAATCTGGGTCAACGACGTCAACTCAGCAAAACTTACCAGTAATTCACCTTCACATCTAAGAAATTTTATATGTTTCTATCGATAGCCTTTTGACCAGGGCACCAGAAGATAGGGAACCCGGTGTCGGTCTTTTCACCTCCTGGAAAAATTTCTCTCGGAGGCTCTACTAGCAGAAGTCTGATATGAGTGGCAGGATATTAGATTTGGGTGTTTCATGAAGTAATGTTCGTTAGAAACACCCGTCTCCGTCTATGGATTTTGCGAACTGTTCCGATGAGCGGTCCATCTAATAATAGAAAACTTACGCTTCATGTGTTCAACAAATGGCTATTTACAAATTAAGTAACTAGCCGCGTAGACGCCATAGTTTGCACAAAGCAGACGTTGGGTCAGCGTGAGAACTGCCCAGTCTTGCTCAGGTATCACTAACGCAGTCCCTTTCTTCGCTAGCACGGTCTTAGATATGCCGCGTGTTTGTAATATACTGGCCGGTTTTTGTTGCACTGTAGTGAAAATAGGAATGTAATATGAACACTCGTAGATTCTAAAAAACAAGTTTCATTTGTGTTGCTATTGCAGTGCTTTAGTCCGCAGAAGGTCTGTATCGTGGTTTTGCAACATAAACGTGAGTGGATAAGTTTCTTATTGGAATCAAGTCCCTGATTTTAAAGTAATCACATAGAATCGAACCATAATGCAGCGAGCAAAATGCTAGAACAACAGCGACTGTAGACCGCATGGTTTTTCCCCTGTTGTTGCAATTGTAAACCCAATCCAAAGCAGCCTATGCCGGCCAAGACAAGACAAATTTCACGCGTGAAACTCACCACCGAAACTTTTTGATTAGTTCATTTCCGCTTAACACGCGTAAACAAGAGTAGAAAAATATCTTCTAGTGTAAAATTTTGACTGACAAATTGTGTCGTTCTGGCTGAGGTGCATGGTTAAAACTGTTCATGGTTAAAAAATTCCCTGCAAAAACTGATGAGCTATCTGGTACCACGATTACTGCAAAAAGCCGGCACTTCCCTCATTCGCGCAGAAACTGTAACATTTTAATCAAAATTGTGTAGACGCAAGAAATTGTTGGGACACCAAATAATGTTCTGTGGCTCTACCTACAGCATGTGAAAATTGTTGGCCCATTATTTTGTACCCTCTTCAAGAACGTGAATTTACCATATAAGGAACTTCCAAACTGCGGGAATTACCTGAAAAATCACATAGTTTGACCAACAAAAAAGCCATCTTGGTGTTGAAAAGTAACTGATTTGCGTGATATTCATCAATTTTCAGCACCAGAGAATCTACAGCATTTTAGGTAAAGAGTTTCTTGGCGCCTCCTCTATTTGACTATCCCCTCTAAATACCTGGCCTGCATCCGCCTCTGGCCAGTAATATACACAAATGAATATATGCGTTTCGCTCTTGAGAACCTTAGAAAGTCACTTTCAATTTTAAAGGTGCAAGAAAACGATAAACTTAAAACCAAACGGCCAACGCAAAAAGCAAGCAGGAGCTAACTGTTTCCTGCAGTGGGTGCGAAGTTCACTGGGGTCGGCTTCATGGTGATCGTAATGAATAGCTACACTCTATTCAGACTACTTGTGGGAGCCCCAAAAGCGCGCTTGTTGGCTAATCAATCCAAAACTGATTCGTCTTCACAAGCCTACGGCGACGTTTTTTCATGTGAGTTGACTTCCGCCAACAACGCTGAATGCCTCTCTGTTCGACCGCCGCGCTTCGAGAAGCAGCACATCACCGAAAAAGAGTCTATGGGCCTTGCTGCAGCGAGCGTACTTGGCTCCGACAACGTCACGGTAAGTTTCTACAGAGTAAACTGTTACAGTATACACTTTAGAACATACAATTGATTACACTACCACTAAGCTAACCCAACAATTCAAAAAACAGCTTCCAGCATTTTACCTGGCCAATGTCAGATATGCAGTGGTCATTGCGAAGCGTCTTTTGGGAGCTTCGTGATGTTTGCGGCAGATAGATTTTTCATTCTGAGTTAGTAAAAGTTTTTCCAGTCATTAAGTACGGCAATAGTTTCCAACATAAACGACGTGACATGATCCCTTTAGATTGATTTTGCGATTTCTTCAAATTGTGGGAATATTTTATTTTGTTGAGAACAACTGTCTTACTCATGCAAAAACTTTGAAACGTCGAAACAGCTATTAGTTATTTATTGATTTGGTTGGGTTTTCAATGCCCATGTGTATGTTGTTTGATTTGGTTTTAAACCGGAAACAGTTGCTGTGATGAGTTATTTTGCCATAGAAACGGTTACGGCTAGTTAGGTTACCACAAAATGCATTATCAAAGAGTGCTTTGTCTGGCTCCTTGTTTGAGCATTGCTGGTGATTATTTGGTTAAGCATATTTAAAATCCAGGGTTTTATAAGGATTAAGGAATCCACCAAGCACTGCGTTTATAAGACTTCTTGTCATAAGCACTGCAAGATGGTTTTAACGCTGGGGCCAATGAGCGTTCGTGCAGGGGACCAGAAGAAACTTAAGTGCCATACTATTTTATGTAATTAAACATTATATTTAATTTCATCAACCTTTTGCATTCTTATATGTAAATGGGTTTTCTAGGTGTTCTGGTACTTTGCTTTGCCTGGTATATTCTTGATGCCAAGAATGCTGTGACTTGTGGCAATAAACGATTTATGGAAAACACCGTGTCACAGCAGTTCCTGTGTCCACATTGCGCATTTCGTTGTGGCTAAAATGCGGTTTTGTTTCGATTGCGGCTTCTTTCGTGCTAAATGATCCAAATTGTGGCTTTTCTTGGCCCGAGGTTATCCAGAATTCTCAAAGCCACAATGGATTGTGGCCGACACGCAGTTAGTTGTGAGTTTGCAGCCGATGTTGGCCACGTTTTCTCCCCAGTCGAAAAGCCACTATTACTCAGTTCTCTGTAAACACAGTAAATATGTCTTTAAAGTCGGCCATAACAGGTCATAGTTGGAAGTGTTTTTATAAATCTGCATGTTTCAGGTTACTTTTAAACATCTGTGAGCCAATTGAAATACTGCAGAACAGAAAACAAAAATGCATGATCCAAAATTGTTCGATATTGCTGGTTTTGAGGCAAAACTTTTGGCATTAAAATGGACCACGACAAGCACTCCATAACGTTAATGTGGTTGTTTGTACAAGAACGGAAACGCAAGAGCGACTAGTCCTGAAATGTTGGCAAAACGTTAATTCGAAGTAAACATTTTCTTGTTTCAAGGTCTGTGCTCCCCTTCGGGCGCTCAATTGCGCTTCGATGTATCTAGTAACGGGATCCTGCTTCACCTCAAGTACTTTTGGCGGACACTGGTCGCCGATAACGAAACTTACAACAGGTAAATGCCTATTTTCTCGACGTATCTATAACTGCAGCAGTTGCAACAGGTGACAGATACAAATTCCGATGCGCATCTGCTGTGTTTCAAGACACTGCCTTCTAGCGATGTCAAAGTATATCTTATGAACGTATAAAACGTTTGCAAAATATAACCTTGTACTTGGTAGACCAGGCGTGTAGTAGCAATTTCAAATGTGCCGGAGCTCTGCTGGACTTTTTCGCTTATTTTGTAGGCAACGACCCATCATTCAAATTTAGAGGTGGCGGAGCGGAGCACCGGCAGCACTGCGCACCACTGGGTAGATCTGTAAACTTGCTCCAAAACGAAAAAAATTCTGATAGTTTTAAGTAAAATGGTCGACGGTCGACACTGTTGTCTGCTAATTTGAATTAAGCCATCATTTGTCGAGATGAAGGTTCAGCGAAAAGCCAATAAAACTACCGGCCAATTCGACGACATGCATTGTTTTAGAACTGTAAATTTTGGTCTGTAGCCTTTTAGTCATGTTCTCAAATCGTCGAAGAATAGTCACTCTATTAAATTTTGTTTTCACAAAACTTCGCATCGCCAAACTATTGATTACCCAAAGACCCTGCATGTACTCTGATACTTGCTCTTCTTAGGGTTTGTCACAATAGTGAATTTCCGTTGGTGGGTATAACGGCGTTGGTGGGTATAACGAATGGTACACACGCGGTTACGAACGGTACATGGTCTGTAGCCTTTTAGTCATGTTCTCAAATCGTCGAAGAATAGTCACTCTATTAAAGAATAGTCACTCTATATATAACGAACGGTACACACGCGGTTCTGCCATTGATTCGCCACCAGTGCAACATTCACTGCGAAAGTAGCCACGTGGCCCACGGCGTAAGCAAGCGGAGATGGGCACCGAAGACCACCCTTCACCCTCCGAGAGCAGTAGGAAAACGAGTATAACGAAATTGAACTTACCTGTGAAAGGCAAACCAGAGTTTTGACTGTTCAAGACGATTGACCTCCTTAAATTTCTTGAGGTTTTAACCAATGGCAGTGCACAGTGATCAGGTTAAGTTTCATTCCACTCGCTTATGTATACTCGCGTCGGTGTGTCATGGTCGTGGACTCAGTGGTGTTCATTTGTGCTTGCTTGTGGCAGGGGTATCGCCATCTTTTACACGCGTTGCATATCCTGTAGTATATGAAAGCAGGCCTGGCACTTTTCACAAAAGCAGCGCGAAACTCTTACACAGCAGTATCGCACTTGACCAAGCTCATCAATCTGCATGACATTGTAAAGTAGCTCAGATCACAAGCCGATTTTCATAACCAGTAGAGACGATTGGCCCCGAATACAGATGCTTGCATCTTCATAACAGAGCGCAAAGCTGCCCATAAAATCAGCGTCTAATTGGTGTCTCTGCATTTTCAATTTGTAACGCAAGTTTTCTCATAAGCTGTGACGTCACCATGCAGCTCCATCCGGAGCCATTCCGACCGAGTCACGTGACTTAGTTTCAGAAAGGGTACAGGAATTTTCTGCCAACTACTCGTCACTTATTTCACCGTTGATGGCAGCAGGTAATACCGAAAAGTTTGGAGAACATGCTTAGCGTCTATCGGTTTGGCTGTTGTTTTTTTCAAAGGGCTTGCTTTCTTATAACGTCAAAAACAACAGTTTTTGCAAAAACACCCTCACTAAAATTTAAAATAAACTTTATCTTCACGGGAGGAAAAGATCAAGCATCATCTGAAAAAACAAAAATTTGTTTTTTGGTAACATCAAAAATAAGGAAAGTTAATAAATTTTTGTAGGACTTGGTCCTGGTTATATTGAACTTGCCCTGAGGAAAATTTTTAACTATAGATTGACCATCGTGTCATTTTGCAGTGTGTGGCAATGAGCCCTTGGACATGATGCTGGTCATAGATGGGTCCGGAACAATACAAGGCACTGAGTTTCAACGAATAAAGGATTGGATAAAGGCTCTTACTCGTATTTTTGACTTACAAGGTTCTGCGAACATCGGAGTTCTGCAGTATTCCTTCGCTAATGCGGAGTGAGTGATTGATTCCGTTTTTGCCGCTATCTCTTACCATTTGTGTTTAGAAGCATTCAAAGGCGTAATGCAACCCTCACAGACACTTGGTGTTAACACACAACTTGAATTGCTTGCAACACTTTCGTTACATTCTGCAATAAGTCACAGATAACAAAAACAATTCAACATTGATGATTTTGATCACTCACTGTCTGTTTTCATGTTAGATACGAGTCTTGGACAGAGAAACTGTGCAGTTTGAAAAATTCATTTCTGACCGACATTTTGTTTTTTGCAGTGGAAGGCCACTGGTGGAGGAAGATTATCTCAAAGTGGAAATAAAAATGGGTCAGTACAAGAACTACTTTGATTTCCAGGTAACTACAGTGATTCAAGACGTTTGTGTACAAAAAACTGAGGTTACAATTTACCCAAATGAAACAGGAAAAAAGCATTGATTGCCTTTATTTCTGGGTGCCTTCTATGCCAGCAGGGTCTCGCCTGAAAATAAATACGTCAAGCATTTACAACCGATAAACAAAAGTGTTACAAGCGCAAGTAGGTGTTTTTGCTTTTAAAAAACTGTTAAAAACACAAATTAGCGGTTATTGTGCTTCTAACGAAGACAATAATTCTGAAGTTAAGTGCTAACCTTTTTAATGTGATCTTTACTTTCAAACAGTTGATTTTTTTCAAAGACAGCCGCTTAAGAGTTGTAAGTCGGGCCGGGCTTTTGGGTTCGGGCCGGGTTCGGACTTAAGTTTATCAAAATGTTTTGTGCCGATTTTGGACCTGCATACACAAATTTTTCATACCATTCGAAGTAACGATTTTTTGAAAAGACGTTTGGTGGTACAGAACTTCAAGATGGCGTGAAGTAGGAGATTCATCCCAAAGCTTTTTGTCTGACACTCTTCAGGGGATATCGTCAGAATGAAGTGGAGATACTACCGAACTGGTTTATATACAGAAAAGAAGAGATCTCATTGGTTAAAGCAGTGGCCAATAAGAAAGGGTTTAGGAGATAAGAAAG
>Ga0210059_1013225_pt1 | contig 12370 bp, 11 predicted proteins | sample Ectturendosymbi2_FD_188042 | JGI IMG/M metagenome (GOLD analysis project Ga0210059, IMG submission 188042) | Ecteinascidia turbinata endosymbiont from Florida, USA - Sample 2 (SPAdes) (version 2) | ecosystem: Host-associated > Tunicates > Ascidians > Unclassified | place: Key West, Florida...
TGCGAATCGTCCACCCTCCTGGTAAGCTAAATGGAAGAGCCGGGCCTTATTTAGCCTATATTTCGATTTTAGCATTCTCTTGGTTTTCAGTAGGTTGCTGTATTTTTGCGTTTTTCGGTGTATTTCCCGGTCATTTAGGGTTTTAGTATAGCCATCCACATTCGGATTCACTGTCATTTCTCAGTTTTTTCTGAGTATTGGCTAGTGGGCTTCCTACAGTGACCAGTTGCCCCCCTTTTTTCAGCTACGCTTCCCCCCTGCCTCAAACCTCTAGTTACGCCACTGCTTGTTTTTACTGCGCAACACGCTTGCGTTTCAGCGCAGTTTTCTGTTGAGAATGCTCGTTTCATGTGTTTCGCTATCGGATAAAAGATATGGGAGTTCGTAAAACAGAGTAGAAACATAATGGTTAGGGATAAGTAACAGAAATACACCGGTTACAGGGTTCCCACACATTTTCAACAAGCATTTACCATACTTTTTCAATACCTTTTCAAGACTTAATTAAAAAACTTTAATACCATCAGTCCATCACTTATCCTCGTTTTTCCAAAAGAATATGTATGGAACACAATGCAGAAAGCATTTGCAAAACTGTCATCAGCGGTAAAAAACAAAATTTGAATAAACAAACGGCTGAATTTGGAATTCCTATACTTTTTCAATACGGGATGTACATCTTGGCCAAAATCAATACTTTTTCAAGGTCTTGAAAACCGATATCACAGTTGAATACTTTCAATACCGCGTGGGAACCCTTAACTGGGTTAGGCACGAGTAATAGAAACCTGTGGCACGACAAGTATACATTCTATTACACGCTTTACGCACCTTCTGACCGTACTCTACCATCTGCGCAATGATTTCAACGACCGTAGTGGTTTTGCCAGTGCCTGGCGGTCCGTGAATCACCGACAACTCGCGTTGATTTAAAGCCGAAATTATAGCTTTTCGTTGGCATTCATTAAGACTGGGCTCGGAAAAGTCTACATCTGTAACAATCGCGCGATCTCGTCAATACACGTCTGTACGGCAAAACCACAAATAAACACTCGTTGGTTTAAAAAAAATTCCGTAAACGAGGCCAAGAAAACAAAATTTTCAAAATTCAAAGATAAGTCACCAACGTGTATTAGGCAGCTCGACACTCCCAGCCAGCTCCCGCAAACATTTGTGGTTAGCGTATGGCTATTCAACAAGTTTTTCAACCACAATTACGTCCATGGTTTAACAGACGACAATAGCGAACTTGCTGGTAAGGTGCATTTGCCGAAAGGCAGCTTGCAACGAACCGGTGAGGGCGTAAAACGTTGCACACATAATTGCAAAATGTAATTCCTTAGGCAAATATGAGAAAAAAGTAGATGTCAGGCGTAGTGTGCAATCTACGAAATTCTATTCTGTGACAAATTTATGTACATTTTTAAAAGGCGACGATCAGCGATAACTGCTGAAACAATCACTAAATCTCGCTTGGAACTAACAACGCCAATAAAATTTTAGTGAAAACTATCAAATGCTATTACAAAAGATATGCTGGCACAAATATCGTGCAAACTTCGCAGCAAATCTTACTTTTAATATTAAAAGAGGAAGGAACGGCATTTCCGAACAAGATATTGATGAGGGGGAAAGAATGTCCATTTTTGTGCGAGCGCAAGTCTTCTATGGCCGTCTTTAAACGGCTGAAAATACATCAAAAAACTGTTACAAAGCTTGGTTTTACTTTTGTCACGCGGCAAACATCAGGTATTAACCTGATCGTCGATCACCACAAGGTAAGTTCGCCAAAATTGGTGGGAAGCTCTGGTTCTGAGCCACACCTTCTGCATCCACATCATAATCATTGTTACCGGTTCATGTGGCAGTTGAAAATGACAGGTTATACAGCTGCTCAGTTTCCAGCAAAAAATGCATTGCTTTACAGAGACAAAACAAGTTAATGTTAACTCAACCGCACTTCCAGAACAATCGCAAAACAGTTGGCGAAACAATCTCAAGACAAGCACCTGTAGGTGATATCATTCACAGCTTTAACTAAGCTGACTTCTTCAACACCATCCATCTTTTTTAACAACCTTCTTTTATCTCCTCCATCAAACACCACTGAGATTTTCTCATTTGAAACGTGAGTAACTACGCCTGTGAAACTAAAATCTATATCCAATCCTCGATAAACCATCACAATATCACCTGAAAAATTGTACAATGCACAATATAAATATCAACAGTCCAGGTCGGAAAGAAAGCACTTTTCTGTGACAAGATATAGAGCACCTGAAGAAAAAACATTGGATGGTATGTTGCTTTCCACGCTTCTTGCAAAAGTTGCGATGTGTCTACCATACAGCCCTTTTTTTAAGCTTGATATGGATAACTGTGAAATGCAGGATCCTCTTCTGCAAAACAGTCATAAAACAATGCACTGTTGTACTTTCGCAAAGTATACAATGAAATTAATGTAAGTGGAGTAACTAAAAATTGTGCACTGTGCAGTTAACTGCATTCTTAGTGCATTTACCCTAGTTGCAATCAGAAACCAGCAGAGCCAACAGGCGTTGATCTTTTAAGTGAAAATTTCTATTGAATATTTTAAAATTTACAAAACATCCGGCAGTTGCCTAGCATTACCACGAAAATGTTTTAATTTTTTGAAGGCAAGTTAAAAAAATATTGTGGTGGTGAGCAACACTCTTATTAGCTCCCGATGTGTTAGCACGTTCTTTGTATGATTTCATTCCAGTGCTTTCGTCCTCAGTGAATAGTGACGTATGTGGCTGCCACCATTCACAGAGAACGAATGAAATCGTGGCGTAAAAACCTAGACTCGCATTCTTTGCCTAATTAGCGTGGAAATGCAGATTTACTATTTCAAGCTTTCGTATCCACTACTTGTGTTTTATTCATTCATTCTACTCCATGTGTTGTTGATCTCTGAAGTGTAAGAATACAACAAAAAAATCACTAGGATGCACATGTTTGATCGGTGAGCTTCAAGTGTGAAAAAACAAGAAAACATACTGATTTTGTTCCAAGTCCAAGTGCCATACAAAACACAAACCATTTCTTTTAAATCTGGCTACCAGGGTTGATAAAAATCATGATTTTTACAAAAAAATCAAAAAAGTGGATTTTTTTGATATAAATCGGATTTTTTTTATTTTTATGATTTTTTATTTACTGTGTAGAGGGTGGCCGTCAAACAAGTAGCAATTTTTTATGTTACTTAAAGAGTTTGTTTTAATATAACTTTTTTGTGCAGCGTTTCTTCTAGTGCAGCAACAGTTGCTATGATTGATAAAAATTTAATTACTTTTATATCTTGTGTTGTCATAAGAAGTCTCTGCCTTTAATAATGAGTGAAACCGATTAAAATACTAATTAAATGTGTCATAAAAATCATACAAAGCTTCAAAACTGCGTATGATTTTTTGCTGTTTTTGTTGATTTTATCACTGATTTAAATGAAATGATTTAAATCAATCAACCCAGACCAGAAATAGCTGAACTTTCATTTAAACTTTTTTGAGCTTATGCAAAATCCCTCAATGCAAATATGTTCATGACGCCAGTGCCGGTGAACAAAATGAAATATTTATTGAAATCCCAATACTGAAACTGCCTGTTTAGTAATTTCATTTGGCACACATGCATAAAATGTTAAAGACCTATAATAATAATATATCTGTTTCATGAATCAAAAATATGTTCTATAACTATGTTTACAGTCAACAGCCTTCATATTTGATAGAATTTGAATGCAATTTTCACTTTATGCCAATCTACACTCTCAACTTATGGCATTCTAACAGTTATGGCTTTTCAATATGCAAGGTTAGTGATTTTAGTCCACATGTTATTTTTGCAGTTGAATGACATAGAATCTGTGACTTCTGGTACGTGACTTTTCAAGCTGGCTGATTTGGTCTGAGCCGTTTTGGTCTGGGGACATTTCGGTCAGACTATGGAATCTTGAAGAAATTTTACATACCTACATTTTAATGCAAACATACTTAAATCAACAAGAAGTTTTATTTAAAAAAACTACAAACATTGTCCAAGGTCCAACAGTTAATCAGCATCAACATATGATTTGCATTATCATCAGCAAGCAAATCAAATCATTATTGACATTTTGCAATTAAATACAAATTCTTCGAAGTCACAATTACAATTCAGATTTAATCGCAATCATGAGTTCTCAAAGGGAGTTAGTACAACACCAGCAAGGGTGACATTTGCCAGCCTATATAATCATTTAATTAAAGGAATGTAAAGTTGTTTATGTACGGAAATGTTGTGACCAAAACGGCTCAGACCGAAAAGTCCTGTTCAGTGTGACCTCACAGTTGCTATGATTGATAAAACTCCAAATGGTTTCAACTTGTGTTGTCATAAGAACTTTTGGCCTTCTACACTAATACTGTATAGCAGAGATTCCCAACCTGGGCTGCTTGTACCCCCAGGGATACATTTGCCTATCTGCAGGGAACATTTATTGTACATTTGCAAAGAATTAAATTTGAGACATGAAAATGGAGTGTACCTTTGTATTTTCAAGATTCTGAAAGTTCAATTAAAAATTCAGTAGAATTTTAGTATTTTACTCAGGCTTTTTGTCACAGGAAATCTTAGAGGTACATGCTAATCTATCGAAATGCTATTTAAAGGGGTACTGTTCAGAGAAAGGTTGAGAACCCCTGCTGTATAGGCTATGTGAAAACCTATGAGAATGCAAATTAAATGTGTCATAGACATCATACAAAGCTCCACAACAACATGATTTTTTTGAATTTGAGTGTTTGGATTTAAATCATGATTTTTAATGCTTGATTTCAATCAAATGATTTAAATCACTGATTTCAATCAAATGACTTAAATCAATCAACCCTGCTGGCTACTACTAATTTTTCAACTAGTGATACACAAATTTCAGTAAAAGTTTGTCTTCAACTAAAAGAAATTTCAGCAGCACATTATGAAATGATCCTTTAGATTGATTTATAAAATGAACTGATCAAAAGCCAAAAATTATCACCGTCATATTTAATTGAACTGTAATTATCAAGGAATGTATGCAAAACAGACAGCTAGCAAATTAATTTATATTGGTTTGTCTTGGGTCATTCTACATAAGCATAAAGCATGGATTCATACCACACAATAAGTGGCATTATAAAGATCTCACGTTTTTTCAGTAAAAACTGTGTATTAACTACAAGCATTATTGGTTCTTAGATAATCCTGGAAAGAATTTTTGCCAAATTTTATGTTGCACACATTTTGTGTTGCTACCACTTTATTTGCACTATGTTGCAGTATCATGACTGACAACTTTATCCACATCACTGTCTCTTTTCAAAGTGTCAATAGTGCTTTGAAAATTAAAGTTTTAAAACATATTACCTAATAAGCTTTGACAAGCAGATCTCTCCATTCTCGTCCAAGATTTGCTGCCGTTCAGCTTCATGCTCTTCTTCAATTAACAACAACTGGTGAGAAACAAACTTGTCAACATTTGCATGCACTGAAGCATAGGAAGAATGTGCTCTTCTACAAGCTTGTGAAGAGCATTGAAATTGTATCAAAGGAAATAAATGCGAATGAATGATTCTATGAATGACTCTGCATGAGCAGCGCAACAAACAAGTATGCATTTTTTTGAAACATCAAACAGGATAAGGAGAATTAGGGTAACAAACCAAAATCTAAGTTTAATTTGCATGTAGAGCAGGTGAATTTAATTCAAACTATGTGAAGTACAGAGCCTACAAGACAAAAAATCCAACGTACACAAAACCCAGCATATTGCATTCGGCACAAGCTTAGAAACATACCACGCAACACAAAATCAGAAGTTATTACAAGTGCAAAAGGGTTAGCTACCATATGTATTTGATTATTATTAGACACAGCTTTTAGTTTTCATCATCATTTTACACAGCTTATGCACAAGGGTGGCTGATATATTAGGCATTAGTTCCCATCACCTATTTGTTCACTGCTGCAAGACAGCATAGTAAGCTTTGATGTTCCTCACTTCAAATCCTTCCAACATTTGGAGGACAGGAGCTGGGGAGGTGCTGTGCATTAAGTTATGTTTTGCACTTATAAAACTGGTTAAAATTTGAAAGGTAGGCAATGCTAGATAATAAGCTTCCTACACTACAGCATGTTATGTTGGCACAACTCTTTCCTATCATATGGATCAAAAAGACCTTCAATTCCATTCAGTTATATGTGCTGCAGGAAATGCAAGCCATTTGTTAGTTGCCACAGCCAATGTAGCTTTGGGGCTACTCCTACATGGTTGCCTGACAAATTAATCCTGTGTATTACTAGAAATACTAGGCTAGCATTATAAAGACAAGGCATTGAGAAACAACTGTTTCTTTGCTCTTACACAGTGTAAATAAAATAGTTCAATGGTGAACTAAACGTCAAAACATCACAAAGAAGAAAAGGTCTCAAGCACGTTTCTAGCTAGGCAAAAACCAATCATCACCATGGACAGGAATAATACCTGCTTATGATGAATATGATTTCAGGGAGAACATGGATGGTTTAAAATTTAACCAATTACATTTTCAGTTCAAATTTGTGGTCACTCACTCACTGAGAATTTTGCGAGATACAGTAGTAAACTTGCATTCTTGAAAAAACTTGCTGAGTTGCATATGCCTAGAAGTATCCTATAACCTAGAACTCACAACGGACTTATTTGTATCCACATTGACATTCCACACACCCTCCACAGAGCTACAAAACTAAAATTTCTACGGACAGCTTCAAGCTTGCTTTCAGTAGAGGCGGCCGGAGTCACTTTTTCAGACTCCGACTCTGCTCCTGTCCAAATTATTTCAATCCGGTGTCAAGCGAAATTTCTGACTTCACACCACGTATGCATGCACAGACTGATATTCTTCATGGCAAATACGCTGATAAAACTGATTATTATTAGGGCTTAGGAATTCGTGTTTGGGTAAGTGTGTCGGGTTAGGGTGAGAAAAAAAAAATACTTGAGGTCAACGATTCAGTCCGAAAATTTTCAATGGTGAAAGTTTTTCCAATGCTATAGCTTGTTGTGTGTTCCTGACATCTAACCAAAATGCTTTAATTTACACAACACACATCGAAAAACTAATTGCCAGGCTTAATTTCTTTATTCTGAGAAGCATAATAACTGAGAAACAATAACAGGTCAGAACTTTTGCAGGGGTCAAAAATTTCGCTTGACACCGGATCCGGGTCCGGCAATTCTTCAAATTTGAGAATCCGACTCCTGTTCAGACTCCAGTTACAATCATTGATCCATCCGAAATTTACCCATGTTTTTACTTAAGAAATGATTACACAGACTCCTGCTACTGCTGAAATGGAAAAGTGACTCCAGATCCGGACCCCGTTTTTCCCAAATTTTTTACTCCATATCCCGGTCCGAAAGAAAAACGCAGAATCTCGCCGGATTCGACTCCGGTAACCCGGATCCGATCCCACCTCTGGCGTTCAGTCTAATCCAGTGTTTCTCAAACTTTTTTATTCCATCGCCCGTTTTCACCTTCGACACGTCGTTTTCGTCCCCCAAGCCTGATAAAGCAAACACAGGGTAGCATATTCAAAGAATTTTATTTAAAGGAAGCATTAAATAGTTGAACCAAGCCATTAAATAGCTGAACTAACCAACTATATTACGTCGCTAATTTTACCTTCAGAAATCTTGTGAAAATACTCCACGCTGTAGCCGGGCACATAGACCGGCCAGAGTAAAAATTTACCGGATAAATTGCTGTAGCAACAACCTCCAACGATTACACTGGTAGCCTATACAGGATTTTTGGGACTCGAAGTTTGTAACGGATTTGGGGGTTTTTGGGGGACTCTGAGTCCGAAATCTCATCCGTTTTTGTCCATCTGGTCAGGATTAGCCGCTACAGAGCATAGATTTTGCAGTTTGTCGCAAAACATTGAAAAATCCCACCAAAATTTTCAAAAGTTACCTCCAATCATTTTTAACATGAAAACGGATTTTGCAATCACTGGTGGTGCTTTCAAAGGCTGAAATGCTTTATCAGTTTTCGTTGAACTGCGTAGGCCCATACGGAGTGATTTAGTAGCAGCCTATTGATAAGTGGTAACAACAATAAAATCCTATGTTAGAATAGTCTGTGCCTGGTACCATAGTTGATGAGCATGACTGGGTGATTTGCGGTTAATTAGAAGAATCTGTGCATATTGGTGGGCGACAAAGTGGATACACAAAATTTCCCTGTTTCTTGTGTCTGTGAGACCGCAGGGCTTGCCAAGAGCATTGGACTAAGGAAAGTTGGTCAAAGAGAAAAGGGTTTGAGATTGGGGAAAGAAATATTATAGGCCTTCACTCTCCTTTGGTTTATCCAAACTAGGTGCTACTACCTCCTCTCCATGTCAAACTAAGGTTGATGGTCTTGCAGCTGCACATCGTTTGTTTCCATCATGATGCAACAATGGAACAGGCAGATAGAAAGTTTCGCAGTAGCTTTCGGTAACTTATAATACATTTCTTTGTTGAGATGTTCAAGCTATCAAAATATGAGCGCAATATCTGTCAATTTTCCTATGCGCGCTGTCGCATGTTTTGCAAAAAAACAACAGGACGATTTAAGCTGTATGCACACGGCATGCGTCCTGTGCGTTTTTTGGGCGCATGCATCTGATTTCATGACGTTACGTCCTTTTCTGATTCGTCTGGTATGGTCTGCGTTCGAGTAAAAGTTAGTCAGAGCAGTGAGTCTGATGCGTCAATGTAGAAACAAGTTCTACTCGAACTTAGACCATACCAGAGGCATCAGAAAAGGACGTGACGTCACAAAATCAGATGCATGCGTTCAAAAAACGCACAGGACGCATGCAGTGTGCATTCAGCTTAAACAAAGAGGGAATTGTTTAAAATACGTTTGCAACGAAACAACAGGGTTTTCTCATTCGCACTCTACCGCACCGTGTTTGTCATCCGCACCGCACGGTTTTCTCATCCGCACTAGTGCGTACCGTCGCACAGGTTGAAAAGCATTGCATTACCATATGTGTCATGACGTATCCGAAGTGGGAAAAGACTCGTTACGCAACAAACAAAGATACAGGTTCAACAGACCAAAGAATTTTTCATTGCAATTTAATATAACCTTCCCCCAAACACAACGCTAAACAGTTGCGATGTTATACTTTTTTATATTTTCACAACTGTTCAAACCTAAATTAGGGTCCAACTGGAGCTAATTCTGTGACATTGATGACATAATTCATATCAGAGTAGACTTGTTTTGCTGTTCGTAGACAAGGCTCAACATTTAATTGAATACAACAATCGCGACGTATTTGCGAAACTCCACCAAAACCAACTATTCAATACAGTGATCTGCTGAACCAGAACTAAACCAAAGTTGCAAAGTTCAAAACCAGTGCTGCCACAGGGTTCTCTGCAGAAATAACAAAATTCACAAAAAATATTCACTAGATTTGAACAAAAATGACTAGATTTAAATTCGCAGTTTTGATTGAAATGATTTAGTTATTTATTTCGTTGCCCCAAAATCTTTGCATCACCTGCAACTTTGTTAAAATGGATCATGCTCAAGCCTGGAAAATCATACGCCAACAATCTTCAGGCTTTTCTCCAGAGCTGAAAACGACACCACTCACGGAGTATTTTAGGCCAATCAACCTAACATTTATTAGCTTATTTCTATTGCAGTGTCCATGCCATAGTCGCTATATAATAAAGAGAGGCCATTGTTCATGCAAAGAAATAAAAATTCTGTCACTACCAATAATGCAGCAGTAAGCAGCACGGAAGTGAAAACAATGAGAAACTCAAATTAGAAAGACTTGTTTCTTTCTGTTGGTGCAAATCTTCAAACAACCAGTGCTGGGAGTCGCAAATATTTTTTTTTGCTCCGCAAAGCGCAAATCCGCAACGAAAATTGAATTCGTTTTCCCGGATCCGCAAGTGTAAAGTGTTTGCTCCGCAATAGTCCGCATCCGCAATTTCAAGCAAAAACTTTTGGATGTTCAGCAGTCGATTAAAAGCAAGTTTCCCCACAAACCTTAACACGTTATATGTTCTCGACATCCTTTCCTTTTATCACAGGCAGTACACAGCACCTTTGAACAGAAATTTATTGCAAACGTAGCCAGTTCATAGCAACAAACATACTTAAATCTGCTGTTAGGCTACATATTAAGAACGGCATTGTTTTTTTTAGGAATAGAAATAGTTCGAAATTCGCGGACTTTAAGCTGGAACGCTTTTTTCTTAATATATCTGAAGCAGTGGAGAACAGCCTCTCCACTGCAGCCGAACTCGGTATCGGCGTATTATACTTTAGGAAAAGTTTTATCCACACTTTGCGATGTGTTGATGGAAATAACTCCTCGTCTAGTGGGGAGTTGCGGCACTCCTTTCGGCTCCATGTATCCCATTCTTGCTCCATGTGGCTTGATACCAGGGCCTCCTCGCTGTCAGGAGTGCCGGAGCCAGACATCTATAAGTTGAAATAATAAGAGAGTATATTAAAAAAAACATTGACAATAGCGGAGTAGAGATTACATTCGCAAAGCCTTTAGATGTACCACGGCGTAGGCCAATTTAGTTATGGTCTATTCAGAATAACTTCTTGGTAAGTGTCACGCTTGTGATGATACCTTATAATGGAGAAAGTCATCATCTTCAGTATCAGCATCATTTGATCCATCGTTTTGGTCAGCCAGCAGTGGTACTGAAAGTGACGATACGTTGTTGAGAGCATCAGCAAGCAGTTCATTTTTCACCTTTGACACTAACTCTTTCTTTATTTGGGACATCACGTATAGTCTGAATCTTAGATGGATGACAACAGACTTCCGGAGGTCAATGTTGTCGAGCAAATGAGAAAATCTTCTATTGAAGCCAGTGATGAGGTGCTCCAACAAACTTTGTCCATGTTTTAGTTGTGCACCTCTCATCCTTTCCAGGCTTCTTCTAAAAAAAACAAATTTTTTAGAAAAGTTTAAGTTAAAAAAACAACACAGCTTTGCGAGATACAGTAACAAATACAACACCTACCGTAAAATGTCCAAAGTTAGGAGAAGTACACCCATGTAAGCATTTTTCTCCGACTGAAGTTTGTCTAACGCGCAAGACACAGGTTTCAAAATTTTTAAGAATTCTGCCATAACCTCAATATCCATCGTGATAAAAGGCAAGATATCTTCTGAAAGTAAATAATACTTTATTACCATTACAATAATATTCGGCATATATGGACTTGCAATTTACTTTTACAGTTAACCAATATTATAGTCTATAAATTATTTTAAGTCAGTCCATAACTATATTTTATGATTCATTTTTAAAAACAGTACTTTTTATGCAAATATTGTTAACCTCCCTCTGTTTTGCCAACAGCATAGAGTGCAAAACAGAAACCGAATCATAAATTCTGTTCCATCGAGTGGCGCAGGGTGTCACCAATTTACGTCCAGGTTGATTTTTGATGGAGGATTCACAGACCACTTTTCGATTTTGTCTGTTCCACAGGGCTTGAACCTTTGACATCGTCTGAACAAGGTGTTAAAATAGTTTTATTAAGAAAGTTATAGCCAATGTTTTCATTGAAGGAAAAGGAATAATGCAGTTGTGTTAAGCAATTTACCTTTCTAAAACACGGCTGGTAGCCTGTTCTCCAACGAGGTACCTTCTGAATGTCACGTGTAGCAAGTAAGTTTAAAGTATGAGAGGCACATCTGTGATGATTAGGCAACTGGCATTCATCGATATTTTCTGCTGTGTTGTGATACTGAATAGCCATAGGCTCATCGAAATCAGCCGCATCATCTTCTTGACAGGTATTCCTTAAGACAATAGTAGCTGCTTCATTTTCAGCTGGACCATAAACCCGAAAGGCTTTAACGAAATTGGCACCACTGTCGGTAGTCATGCTAACCACCTGCAAGGAAACCTCCACTTTACTTTCTAATTATCTTTTATGTAAGATGTTATTTAAGTGTATACACAGCACCAGCTCATGAAGAAAAAAGCTTTAATTCTGGTTGAAGTTTTGTCGTTATCATTTTTCATCTTTCGCCATGCTCTTACTAGAACTTGCACACAATGCAACAAGTATGTGTTAGGCTACAAGATAAATATTTGCATTTAACACTAGTTTGTGACTAATTTAAAAATATTATGTTCACCTTGTGTATGATGTCAAATTCCCGATGAACATCATCAACAATTGCACCAAGAATATCATGGGTATGGCTTACATCTACTTCTCGGCAACAGAGCATAGCATCTTTTCTTGACAGATCACAAGGGTCAATCCAGTGTGCAGTCATGCCCAAAAACGATCGA
>Ga0210059_1013227_pt1 | contig 12369 bp, 10 predicted proteins | sample Ectturendosymbi2_FD_188042 | JGI IMG/M metagenome (GOLD analysis project Ga0210059, IMG submission 188042) | Ecteinascidia turbinata endosymbiont from Florida, USA - Sample 2 (SPAdes) (version 2) | ecosystem: Host-associated > Tunicates > Ascidians > Unclassified | place: Key West, Florida...
TACCTTTTATTTACTTGTAGTCAATAGCAACCTGGTTCAATAGCATACTCTATATGCAAAACAGTTTCTGGCACAAATCAAGGTCTTTTTTCGTGACAGGTTGGATGTGACATGTGTCCGCGGTGGCATCACGATTTTTGCCTGAAAATGAGCAAGCAGGAACTATGGAAAGCTTGCCAAACATCCGAGTGGATGTGTCCACTTTGCAAACCCTGCTGACGTTACACAATTGCACAATTAATTCAAGAATGCTGGTACAACAGGACCAAATACTGCATCACGTCGTCTCAAACACATTTTATGCTCTCATTCCATATGCGTTTTATTGATGTTGTGATTTTGGCGTTTTTCGGAAGCATACAATCATCACATCGTCATATGTTACTGAGTATGCGCTATAATACAACCTTAATGGCAATAATCAGTTGAACGAAGTCATGTTTGACCGGCATCGAGTGTTGAACAGGCCTACCAGCTGAAAAGTCAAAAGTTCAACGCAGTGTTACGAGCCATTTTGAACGTTGACTGCAGCCGAAAATCTCACACGTTCAAAGAAGCATTGCAAATCTGGGAAGGTCAGAGGGCAAATGCTGATCAAGCACAATGTAATGTTGGACATACAAATGACCTATTTCAGTTACAATCTGAATAATTTTTCCACGGATATGAGCTCAATATTCGTTTGATTGAAGCCATGTTTGACTAGCATTGAGCGTTGACTGCCGGCGGAGGTGTCAAAATTTCAACACTGTATTAGGAGTCTTTCGAGATCAGAGCGCAAGTTTTAATCAAGCAAAATATTTTTTGGGGCATATAAATGACCTATTTCAGTTGAAATTTTCATAATTTTTCCACGGATATGACCACATATTCCTTTGATTGAAGCCATGTTTGACTAGCATTGAGCGTTGACAACCGGCGAAAATGTCACAAGTTCAACGCTGCAATACAAGTTTTTCGAGATCAGAGCGCAAGTTTTAATCAAGGAAAATATTTTTGGGGCATATAAATGACCTATTTCAGTTGAAATTTTTATAATATTTTCACGGATATGAGCGAAATATTCGTTTGATTGAAGCCATGTTTGACTAGCATTGAGCGTTGACTGCCGGCGGAGGTGTCAAAAGTTCAGCACTGTATTAGGAGTCTTTCGAGATCAGAGCGCAAGTTTTAATCAAGCAAAATATTTTTGGGGCATATAAATGACCTATTTCAGTTGAAATATTGATAATTTTTTCACGGATATGATCAAAATATTCTTTTGATTGATGCCATGTTTGACTAGCATTGAGCGTTGACAACCGGCGAAAATGTCACAAGTTCAACGCTGCAATACAAGCTTTTCGAGATCAGAGCGCAAGTTTTAAATCAAGCAAAATATTTTTTTGGGGCATATAAATGACCTATTTCAGTTGAAATTTTTATAATTTTTTCACGGATATGAGCGCAATATTCGTTTGATTGAAGCCATGTTTGACTAGCATTGAGCGTTGACTGCCGGCGGAAAAGTCAAAAGTTCAGCACTGTATTAGGAGTCTTTCGAGATCAGAGCGCAAGTTTTAATCAAGAAAAATATTTTTTGGGGCATATAAATGACCTATTTCAGTTGAAGTTTTTATAATTTTTTCACGGATATGAGCGAAATATTCGTTTGATTGAAGCCATGTTTGACTAGCATTGAGCGTTCACTGCCGGCGGAGGTGTCAAAAGTTCAGCACTGTATTAGGAGTCTTTCGAGATCAGAGCGCAAGTTTTAATCAAGCAAAATATTTTTGGGGCATATAAATGACCTATTTCAGTTGAAATATTGATAATTTTTTCACGGATATGATCAAAATATTCTTTTGATTGATGCCATGTTTGACTAGCATTGAGCGTTGACAACCGGCGAAAATGTCACAAGTTCAACGCTGCAATACAAGCTTTTCGAGATCAGAGCGCAAGTTTTAAATCAAGCAAAATATTTTTTTGGGGCATATAAATGACCTATTTCAGTTGAAATATTGATCATTTTTTCACGGATATGAGCGAAATATTCGTTTGATTGAAGCCATGTTTGACTAGCATTGAGCGTTGACAACCGGCGAAAAAGTCATAAGTTCAGCACTGTATTAGGAGTCGTTCAAGATCAGGGCTTAAGTTTTAATCAAGCAAAATGTAATGTTGGCCATATAAATGACCTATTTCAGTTGAAATATTGATAATTTTTTCACAGATATGAGCGAAATATTCGTTTGATTCGGGACTCTTTCTTGATCAGGGCGCAAGTTTTAATCAAGCAAAATGTAATGTTGAACATATAAATGACCTATTTCAGTTGAAATATTGATAATTTTTCCACGGATATGAGCGCAATATTCGTTTGATTGAAGCCATCTTTCACTAGCATTGCATGTTTAGTCCTGGTAAAGGGGTGAGAGTTTAACGCTCTGAAACAAGTTTTTCGAGATCAGAGCGCAAGTTTTAATGAAGCAAAATGTAATGTTGGACATGTAAATGACCCATTTCGGTTGAAATATTAATAATTTTCCACGGTAATGATCGCTCATATTGGTTCAATCCGTTTAATGTGGCCACGCTCTGGTAACGCGTTTGCGTTTCGCCGACGTCCGTATTGCAGCCGACTGGCGGCTGGAGCAACTGGCGGCTGAGTTGACCTAGGTCCAAAACAGTTACAGTCAGTTAATCAAGCCCAGCCTACATTTAATGACTGTCAAATTCAAAAGTACAGGTGAAGCATAAACGCAAGAGTTCAAAACGAAATAAAAACAAAACCAAGAAACCAAATTTGTTCTCAGTTTAAGGTCATCGCAGATCGCTCAGAAACATCTTACAAATTATATACTATATAGGCTATCACATAAGAGTCAATACCCAGCAAGCAGTCGCAATTTCACTGGATAGAATATCAAATACGCTGAGAAAACTGATGATTAGGGCTAAGAGTTTGGTTTTTAGGTAAGTATGTCGGGCTAGGGTTTATGTTAGGATTAGAAAAAAAAAAAATAATTGAGGTCTACGATTAAGTTTTAGTCATATTTTCAGTAGCTATAGTTGTTCCCGCACTGTGGCTTGTTGTGGGTATCTGACATATAACCAAAAAGTTTCATCAGCACACATCAAACATGTAATCGCCAAACTTTATTCCTTCACTCAGAGAAGCAAAATAACTGATAAACTATAATAGTTCAGAAATTTCGCAGATGTCAGAAATTTCACTTGACACTGGTTTGCAAGATCGAATCTTGCTAAACTACACAACAGGGTTGCCAACCTGTCTTCACCAAAAAAAGCCAGATAGCAGTTTTGAGCCATATACACATATAACATGCACAACCAACACACAAAATAGACATTGAAACTCGTCAAAAACATCGATATACAAGTCCAATCTTTAGAAGCATATTATTCTTTCCGCGTAATTACACTGTCATGCATTTTTTTTCAATAACATATATCATTTTTATGGCAACAGTAAAATTTTTGCAATATTCTGTGCACCCTGCATGCATGGTAATAGACCCTTGTCGCAAGAGATCATTTGTAATGAGTATGCAGCTTAGACAATGTTTTGCCAGAGCCAAGCCTGTTCGACTGAAAATAAGTTGACACAGAACCAAAAATGGCCAAGAAAGCCCACTCTTTAGTTTTAGTGAGATATAAATATTTTTAGTCGGTTTTAATAATTCAAATTGTTGTCGCTGCAATGCAAGTTATTCTCATTTATTGGGTTTCATTTGATTAGGCCTACATACTGTACTGCACCCATGGCATAATTGCCATATATGATTTTTGGTGCATTTTGTGGATACATTTTTGTATTTGTTTTTGCAATATTTACTTTGTACAAGTGCTAAAATTTTCAAATTATAATGTCACATAACAAAATGTACAACTCCACCGAAGTGCTGCAGATGGTTTATTTGCCTGATGGTGTGATATCTGATTACGAAAGTATAGTGGTTGATGTTGCAGTTGATCCTGGCTTTGAAGTGAATGATTATGAACATTATGTCCAGGATTCCAGTTTGGACGAAGAAGAATTTGTGAAAATAGCACAAACTGGCCAAAACCATCTGAATGTTGAAGTCTACCAACCACCAGAACCTCATGATGAAAACCCTGATGATGTAAATGCAGCCACAAATGAGGCTGAATCCCCACCTGGCCCATCAGTCAACAGTTTACTTGGCAGCATAGGAAACCTTCATCTGCTGAAATAGATGCAACATTCACGAAGCAGGTTTTTCTCCTCCTCCAGATGAAATACCTAGTCTAAGGTGGTATTTCAATCAATTCATGGACAAATCAGTGTTTTAGTTGATGGCTCATGAATCCAATTTGTATGCAGCTGAGAAGAATGTCCTTCTGGTGAAAACTACAGCAGCTGAAATAGAGCAGTTCATTGGATTGCATGTGCTGATGACTGTAGTAAAGATGCCATCCTATCGTATGTATTGGCAAACATGCACTCGCTATGAGCCAGGTGCAGGTGTAATGGGAAGAAAAAGATTTGACCATCTTAGGACTTAATCCACATGAACAGTAATGCCAATATGAAGCAGAAAGATTGGCCAGGATACGAGCAGTTTCCACGCACTTTATCGAGTATGGGACAGACCTTGATCCTTTGTTCAAGGTCTGTCCCGTACTTGATAAAGTGCGCGCAAACTGCTTGAAGGTTGAACATGATGAAAAACATTCTGTTACTGAGCAAATGATCCCTTTCAAGGGAAGACATGGCATGAAACGGTATATAAAAAATAAGCCTCATAAATGGGGTATTAAGGTTTTTACCAGGGCTGATGTGCTTGGAATAGTGTATGACTTCGAAATATACACTGGCAAAGGGACTATGACCAATGAAAGAAGATTAGGGATAGGTGGTGAAGTTGCATTACGCTTATTAATGAGAGAGATTCCAAAGGGAATGAATTACAAGTGGTTTTTTGAGAAGTGCTTCACATCGATCACCTGAACTACTTGCAGAACTGAAACGAATGGGGATTCTAGCTGCTGCTACTGCTGTAGGATGTAACCGTTTGTGTGTCTGTGTCCTGAAAAGTGACAATGAATTGGCTAAATGCGGCCCTGGATCACATGAAGTCAAATGTGAAACTAATACCGGGCTGTCTGTTGTCCAGTGGTTTGAAAGCAGAGCTGTATTGCTGTGTTCAACCTACGTTGGAGTGGATCCAGTTGATAAGTGTCAGAGGTGGTCAAAGCAAAAAAAGAGTTTTTTGAAGTGGACAGACCACACATTGTCAAGGTCCACAATAGTCACATGGTGGAGGGGATTTATCAGATATGCTTATGTCTTCTTATCGTGTAGCCATTCGTCCAGGATGTTGGTACCTCTGCATTCTGTACTACCTAATAGACCTTTCTGTGACTAATGGTTGGTTGTTGTACCGTCGTCACCTAATGCAAAAATGTGAGAAAAAGCTTATGTCCCTCCTTGATTTCCGAACCGCAGTTGCAGATGCTCTTATAAAAGCAGGGAAACCTGCAGACATAAGCACTACTAAAAGGGAAAGACCCTCTCTGGAAGATCCTGAGCAAACTTTTCCTCCGTTGCATTGTCCTCCAGTAAAAAGAGCCGTTGAACCATCAAGTGACATCATGTTGGATAGGTTTGATCATTTTCCTATCCACAGTGAAAAGTGGGGACGATGCAGACTGTGCAAGATTGGCTATACACAAATGACTTGCTTGAAGTGCAAAATATTACTCTGTTTTACAAAAGACAAAAACTGCTACTTGGAATATCACACAAAAAAGTAACATTGAGGGCAAACAACTTCTTGCAATGAGGCCATCAGCCTAACAAGTAACTTTATGTACTAAAAACTGTTTCTCGAACTATTGGTATATTTCAATATTTACATGTTTTTGGGTTCAGTAGAATATACTGAGTTGCTATGTTGTTCATTTTATGTGTACCTTGCAGGAGTTTGTTGCCCATTTGCAAGCTTTTGTAACCCCTTTTCCAACAATGTTACAACTAAAATTCCACTAAAATCCATCATTGCTATGCTGAGGTATCATATTCTCCAAACCCAAAAATTCAAATCACATAAGCAAAGAAGATAATAAGGCAATGATTGAATAATTATGAAATCTATAAATCGAGAAGCCAGTCATGCATATAGATGTGAGAAGTGTGTGACAATGAAGGTTATGAAGCAGAAAGCCATGCAGCAACCATGACATTACAGAAAGGACAATTTTTTTAAACAAACAGACGATGAAAAAGCAACACAGTTACAAATGAGGTTGAAGAGACAACTGAGTTGAAATCATATCAGCCAGTCAGAGATCTTGGATATCGCAACAAAATACAAAAGATTTATTAAAATGAAAATGAGTGTGGCTATTAAGTCAGTTGAACGTTAATAGGTTTATTAATCAATCATTCATATCACCAGTTTTTTTTAAGTTAAGACCTTGGTGACCGTTAAGACATTTTGAGAAGCAACTTTTCATCTGAATAGCGAGAGAAGCAACTTTTCATCTAAATACTGGTCATAAAGCAAGGTTTTAGTGTTTCTTAGTGGTGGTTATGCAGAGAATTTCTGTATTTTGAGAGACTGTTGCATTATCACAAAATGCTTTAAAAAAGCATTGCATATCACCATGACATACATCCGCTCATCACATATCTATATGAGATACGACACATCACATTTCTCCAAAAGTTAGCTTCCAAGAATTTTGGGCTTAGGAATTAGACTTAAGTCTACGTCTGTGAGATATTTAGAGTTTAGCATCATTCTGTTTACATCGATAGCCTCAGGCCGCAGCAAGGGTATTCCTTAATGGTGCAGATCTGAGCTTTGTTCAAATGATTCATTGGAGATGCACAAGGCTCTTTACATTTTCAGCTATCTTTTCTACCAATCTTTGCTGATGTTGGTCCGTTTTGGTGCCATCCTACCACTTGTTGTAAAATCAAGGAGATTGAATAATGATTTCTCGTTTCTTGCATTGCCTATGAAAGAGATGGGAGGCTTTGTTGGATTAGAGCAGGGATTCACAACCTGGGGTACATTTGCCTATCTGAAGAAGTACATTGAAGGTTAACAATAGAAGGGAAAAGTATATTCATATATTATTTCTTTCTAAATATCAGTGAATATTATTTTCGAAAATCATTATTGCTTATTGTTAAATGCATCTATGATTAATCATATGATAGAATATTTTGTCATAAGAAATTTAAGGGGTACATACACATCTGTCGAAATGCTCAAGGGGTACATGGTAAGAGAAAGTTTGGGAACCCCTGGATTAGAGCAGTGTTGAAGAACTGCCAAAGGATTAGTGTGCGAAAAATAACTAAGCAATAATTTTGAGAATTTAATCTAGAGAAATGTACCAAAGTTTTGCATGTCTGACATTCCTGAAAATTGGTGTTCAAGTAATGCAGGTAATCTCTTTTTTGGGTATATATCTCATTTACAGTAATAATGATGCACTTTCAACAACTTCAGATCATCACTCTAATTGTACTTTGCAGTATGTGCGAAGAACAAAATCAGCACTTGTTATATAATTGAAAGTAGAGCTACACAATGATCATTTTTCATATACATTTATCAGAATCTCTCTCATCAATGACTTCGTCAATAATAAATGTATTGTCATATTCAATATTTTCATTCAAGCCAAACATACAGTCTCACAATTTCATGAAATATTGCTTACACTTGTAGTTAAAATGATTGACTGTTCAAAACTCTTTAACTTGCACCAGTGTTTGTCTTAGTGTTTGGGAATTGAAACACCACTTTGCCTAAAGATCCTTATTGGAGAGCGATTTGATTTTTTAATGTTGAAATAGTAATGTAAAATTTTGATGCCTGTCAAGCTATTATTATATAACTTTTAGCTGGCCTAAATTCCAGGTAGTAATTTGACATTCAACAGCATTACATAAGAGCTGCCTTTAGCAAGTATGGTCATATGAACATCAATGAACTTACTACTCAGCATTTTTTTAGATTTTTGTGATACTGTACCTTAGTACAAGTGGATGTATCCAATCCATAGCAGTAATGCAAGCAGCGTACTGGTAGTTCTTTAGATATGGTTGGCACTAAAAATTAGAAATGTGATGCAGTACCACACTTACTTTTTTCTGTTGTATTTCAGTTATTACCAGATTGATGTGAATTCATAATATAGCAAATCTTACTATGCTTTTCTTCTCAACAGGTTTATAGGAATGGAAAAAAAATGATACAAATCTCAATAAGCCCATCAGTTTTGGCTGGTGGTGGTGCATTGGTACTTTTTGGTGTAGCTTTAAATGAATATGCCAAACGCCATGTTGAAAATACTGGTAAAGTTTCTTCATTGTGCTTGCAGATTTGAACTTGTTCTTGTCTATTCTGCAAATTTCTGCATATAGATGATAGTTGATTGTTGTGAAATTTGTCAAAGTGCCTAAAGAAAGTTTTTTTAAAACTAAAAGTCCCAATGATTAATGTTTGCATAAGCACATGGGACAAAGCAATCTGTGGTCTGATGTGATCACTTACACATGGCTATTTATATGAAGTTCATTCAGCACATGTTTTGTTTCCGTATCTGAAGTTTATGTTGTTTCTTATAGGGTTTCATGCCAGAGATCCTGACCCAACTTTGCGAAAAACAGAAAAAGATATATTGATACCCAAGATTATGCGAGATCGATCTCGTTTGGTTGTCTGCAAAGCAGAAGTGGATGGTATGATATGCAGTATTAATGTTTTCCTTCACTCTTTATTCATGGTTTGTCAAAGTGTTGAATTTACTCTGTTGTATCAGTTTGGCTGCCACCTGACGACCTTATGCTTATCATGTTATTAGTAGGAACCCATTCACACTCTTCATGTTTAGTTGATCTGCACTGACATCCACATTTGCAATGTTTTTTTGATTAGAACAAGTGCACGTGCATTTTAGTATCCCTGCCCCAAGTCTTCTGAGTTTTTGATCTAGCTGGGAATGGGCTCAAGAATCAAATGAGAGGTTTAAAAATGCATAACTAAAATATTTCATGTTCAAATGGGAGGCATGGCAACATGCTCAGTTATAGTTTCTCCTAGGCGATGAGCATATGTTTGTAAATTTGACATAGTTAAAATAGATTCTTAGATCTGTTCATTCTGTAAAAAGGGATGCAATGTATGCAGTCCATTGAGTGTTATTAGTAAGTTCGTGGAAACCTATTTGAAGCTAATGCTTCAAAAATTGAGCACAATGATGGCGGGAACAAACAACTTTTGTCCTTTGCGTGGTTCTCAAAAGGGCTAAATTTTGTTTTATCATTTAATAGTAGTAATATTGAAATGTTTTTAAAGTTAATTATCCAAAGCTTATTCTTTCATTTTGTTCTCATGTTTCTTCAGCTTTCAAAGACTGCTGCAAACTGTACCCATCTTGGAGGGAACTTACAACTTTTTACACCTGCAGGGCTGAAAAAAAAATCATGATGAATTGCATGAATGACCGGTTAAGTATTGTTTACTGTCAAAGGGTGAAATTTGTTACCATATTCTTTGTTTGCAGATAGCAAATTTGTTAACCAATGATCAAGCAATCGAACATGACATCTTTCTTCAGGGTCCTTACTTAGCGCAAGAAAAAACTTTGCCCATTGACATATATTATAAAGGTTGCCTGTGACACTCTAACACTTAGTGCAAGTTTTTGGCCATAAGTTTGATGTTTTCGTTTTTCTATCAAGAGTTGAATAGCTTGCAGAAATACAAACTTTTGTTTCAACGTTTGGATTGCAATGTTATGCCTTGATTGTGGTGCTAGGAGCAGACCAGATGTTGAAATCGGTACTCTTTAAATCACAGCTTTGTTGATTACGCCTTCTATGAAGAATGCAAAGAGATCTACCTTGATGGAAAGCATTTGTTTCACGTTACTGGCTTGGGAAAGAAGCCTCGAGAAAAGTAAGTCTTCTGGCGTAGCTACGCTTTGTATAGCGATAATTGGCGTTGTCTCACCTCTCAGGTTATTGGTTGATCAATACAACAGGGTGTTGTTGTTTAATAGTTGATTGAGATGTTGCCCGCTAGTAACAAAAAGCTATAATTTTTTGCTACGCCAAAAATCATAATGAAAACCAGTTATCTCAAACGGTGGGGAGCGATGACATTCATTCCCAACCACACCACTGGCTCCTTAATTATGAAATGTGCCTTCTTCCTTCAGGATCTGATGCATGCTGCATGTGTCGGGCTCCTAAAAGTGTGGCTCGTTTCAGCTGAATCAGCTGTTACTGACGACCGCGAAAGCCGCTCCTTTTAGTTAACACATTTGGCGCGGGGTGAATTCTGTGCGATTACTCAGCCAGCGCGGAAGGGTGTTTCGGTTCGTCCTTTAACTCAGAAAGTAGTTGATCGATTTCCCTCAAATTTTCAGGTAAGATGCACGTACACCAGACGAAGATTCATGTAAAATTTGATTGCAAAATACCAAGCATAAAAAGTTTTGTATGTTATGCAACAACTTACTGAACCCAAATAACTTGTATGTTATGCAACAACTTACTGAACCCAAATAAAAACGCGTTACCAACCACGTCAAGCAACAGCACGGTGAACAGGCGAGTTCGTTTGCTCGATTAAAAAGTCAAGTTTGACCTCAAATTTTCTGGGAAGATTCATAAATGTCATAACAATACTCCTGTGAATTTTCGTTGCAAACAAACTAGTTGCAAAAAAGTTATGGTGCTTTACACAATAACTCAACCGTACCATATTAAACAAAGTTTTGTAGCCTATACGTTTGAGTAGTTCCGATCCGAAAGTACATAAATGAAAAAGCACTTGCTTGATTTACCTGATATTTTCTGGCAAGATGCATTTTTACAAGAAGAACATTCGTGTAAAATTTGGTTACGAAAAAGCAAGAATGAGAAAAGTTATTGCGTTCTACTCAACAACTTACTGAGCACAAATTTCTTAGGCAAGCGCGCTGCTAGCCATGCGCAGCAACAGCTGTCCCATGCGCTGTGAACAGTCCTGTTGCGCGATTCAAAAATAAGTAACTGGGAAAGTTTTGACAAATTGAACTCAACTTGAACTCAACTTTTCAGGAAAGCATAAACGCTAGAACAGTGGTTCCCAACCTTTTTCATCTCGCAACCCCATTTGAAAATATGACATAAGCTCGCGACCCCGTTCAAAAAATGACATAGTCGCTCAGCCCCAGCCATTAACTGCAACATTAAGGTGTTCAAATAACAACCGACAAGATGAAAAGCACATCATTTTACATGGTAGCGTACAGTACATCCACTGTATTTTCATTCATATGCATAACTAACAGCACCCATGCTAATCAGTAGGACGACTGTGCTTGCAGCCGTGCAACTAGTCTTGAAATTCGTGGAGGCGTGTTGGTGATAGCCAAGCTCATGTGATTCCAAATGTCCGGTCTATTCTTTGACTTCTGTTTTGCTGTTATGTGAACAGGGGTTGAAAATCCAACCTCACAGACAGGGGTGGATATTAGAATTTAGGGGCCCGAGGCAAACTCTTAGAAAAGTGTCCTAAAACAGTTGTTGAGGAGCCCCCTTTGGCACGTTTGCAAATAATTGTTGCTTTATTTTAAAAAGCTTATGACTTGCTTCAGATCTTATTAAAATGTGGCTTTAGAGTGCTTTATAAGTTTTTTAACAGGAACGTGCAAAATCCTGTTTTTTGCTGAGACCTTTCCGTCGTCTTTCTTGCAATAGTATTAAAACTTATTGAAACAGTATTCACTAACCTGATATTTTGCACATTATGACCTAATTGACGTAATTTGTTTGGTCATTTCAAACTAAATTCGGTCAATGACTGGAAAAAGTCAGGCAAAAACCAAGTGTGAAACTCTCAAATGGTACCCGCGGAATCTCTGAAAAATGGGGCCTCGAGACGACTATTTTTCGTTCACCCCATCTTATATCCGCTCCTATGCTCACAGTGGTAGGTTGAAACAAATGGAAGCAGACAACAAAAAGGGAGCATAGTTGATTTGGTATGGTTACTGCATAGCGCACCAGGACTGCGTCCGGGATTTTTCAGACAACAAGTCATGTGGTTAGGAATCATTTCACAGTTGCAAGTAGGCTCAATCGTGAATAACATAACCATTTCATTTAAAAAGTGAATACAACATTGTTGCGGCGAGTTTCCATTGCAGGAAATGCAAGAGCATAATTGTATTCTTTAGGATGAAATAATTTGTTTGAACCGCAAATTGCACTATGTTAGAAAGTTACCTTGAACTTTTATGCACATCACTATCACTTGTTAGGCTTGCTGGTAATATCCTGCCATCTGTCAACTATAAGGCTGCTTTTTGCTAGAATCATGACCTTGA
>Ga0210059_1013228_pt1 | contig 12368 bp, 4 predicted proteins | sample Ectturendosymbi2_FD_188042 | JGI IMG/M metagenome (GOLD analysis project Ga0210059, IMG submission 188042) | Ecteinascidia turbinata endosymbiont from Florida, USA - Sample 2 (SPAdes) (version 2) | ecosystem: Host-associated > Tunicates > Ascidians > Unclassified | place: Key West, Florida...
CGCAACATTTTTGTGTTAAAAAATCCATGTTGACTAATTCTCAAACCTTGCAAGTTTGTTATACCTAAGTGAAAGCAGGGTAGTATGAAGTGTTTAGATAACGAAGAGAAAAGTGAATGCTCCCAAGTAGTTAAGCTAAAACTTAAACTAATTTGTTTTACTTTCTTGGTTGGTAGTTTGTGGATTTTGACCAGTATAAGAACTTACTTCAACATGTTCATTTGGCCATCTAAGGAAAAATTTAGCGACACATGTACGTTCAACAGAGCTGATGCTTGACAGCGTTCGACCGTAAAAAGTTGTTTCAATGAAGTCATTTGAGAGAGTATGCCCGAGCGAGTTTATCAACCGCGTTGCGCAATATGTGCACATGCACACCGGTAGAATGCATACATTTTTCAATTTTACTTGTTTACTGATGTCGTTTGCAATGTATCTGCTTTAAAATCGATTATTTATCAGCCTTCTCTAATAATTTTTATTGTGTTTTTTTTAGATGAGTACATTTTTCTGTAAAATTAAAAGACTAACTTCTGCTTGATCGCATTTTGCAAAAGTGAGAGATGAACGTGCATTTACATCGATATAAAACAAGTTTCCGTATTCCTGGAAAGTGCAAGTAGGGTTTATGAATTCATCTGAAAAGAATTATCACTTTAAGTAAGTAATACAGCTGAAGGTCGGAGTCGGCCCGGAGTCGGAGTTGGAGTCGGATAATCGAAATTGCCAGGAGTCGGAGTCGGAGTCGGAGTCGGATGACGGGACTTCCGACTCCACAGCCTTGCTACAAACACAGCACATTCTTATGTCAAAAAGTTATTCGTGCGTTACCAAACGCAACAGTACTGTAATGGTCATAATCAAACTTAAAACAATTTTGAATGAAAAAGTAGGCTATCGTTTTTGCCAGGAAATCAGTGGTGTAGTGTTACAAAAATAGGTGTGGGAACGCCGTTCCCACCCAACTCCACCCTTGATTTAGGTTAGGGCCGAACTCTCACGCCATATATTGCTCAGGTGCCCTCACACGCAAAAGCCTCCTTCAGTTCTCGCAATCCGCTACACGTAGAAATTTAAATGAAAAATCTAAATCTTCAAGTAACGTTGCTATAGTGCAAAAAGGTGTGGGAACGCCGTTCCCACACCACTACACCCGGTGATCCTATTATTTTGGCTACGACAAAAAGTGGTTCCATATACGAAATATATAATCTAAAAGTAAAAAAGTCTAACAACCTATGGTTGTGCGCTTTGGTGCAGTCAGATTGTTTATATCCGTCCTTATTCTTTGAAAACTAACATCGCATTTTACGTTGTGACTAAGTACTCGGACGTTACAGTGTTTGTTGAGGGCGTATCATGCCGCAACGCATTCGTGCTTTACCTGGCGTTAACCAGTGTTGGACTCAGCGTCCTACTCTGCACTCTGCGGTATTTTTATACCAAGTGTTACAGGTTAGCGAAAAATATTGTTAAGTTTCTGTAGTCCTCACCCTTTGGTTCTGTCTCCAACGCCGTTGTAAAACGTTCTGTTTTGTCTGTTTTGATCAACCTGCGTTGTCCAGACAGTGTGTGCTTGTACTATGGACTTTGTGTCTGATGGAAAAATCAAATAAATTTTAAATTGAACATTAAATCATGAGTACTTTGATCAGAGGCTCTCGCAACCTCAGAAAAATGACAAACGACCCCCAGGTTGAAAACCATTGCTTTCGGGTATGCTAAAGTGCTCCAGGGGGAACAAAATTTTTTTTTTTAGTTTATGCGACACAATTTTTGATTTTCAGTAGGTTGTTGCTTTTTTGCGATTTTCGGAGTATTTTCTGGTTATTTAGGGTTTTAAAATATAGCTGGCTACATCCGCAATCACATTCAATTCTCAAGTTTTTTTCTGAGTGTTGGCTAGTAGGCCCCTTACGATGACCAGCGGGCCCTTTCAGCTAAGTTTTCCCCTGGATCAAACCTCTAGTACCGCCAGTGAACACACGAGGCACTAGAGCTGCTCAAAGAACCCTGATAAAGATTTTTATTCATAAGAGCTTTTGGGAAAAAAGATTTCACGCCCCAATATGATTTTAGTGAAAAGCAATCACGCGTGAACGTCACGCGCCAAAGTTTTGTCATGCGTGTCACGCCTGAAAATTTCCTTGTTACGCACGATATCTCATCGACAACTGCCACGTTTTCCAGTCTGGCGCACAAGCAGCCCTTGACATATCAGCGATCCAGAGTGCTGACCTATGCCTAGTTACTGCTTAATCTGTAAACCATTATATTTCAAACAACTTGGTTAACCAACCCTTACGTATCTTCTGGCTACTCGCCTACTGCATCTGCACATATTACGCCTGTGAAACTACTGTATACTTGAATGGAAAATACAGTAATACAACATACAATTCCAAAATTTGACCAGAGTCAAAAAACCCCAGATTTTCAATAAAAAAAACAGAACCCCAGATAAAACAGAAAAACCTCAGATCTAGTGAAAAATCCCCAGCAGTGGCAACACCAGTGCTGCCACAGGCTTCTCGGCAAAAATCACTAGATTCGCAAAAAGATTCACTAGATTTGAAAAAAAGTCACTAGAATTGATTTTTTGCGATCAAAGTTTGCAGTTTTGCTTGAAATGATTTAATTGTTTGCTTTATCGCCCAAAAACCTTAACCTTTGCATCATTTGCATGTTTGTTAAAATATAGTATGCTGAAGACTCGAAATTTTCATGCCAATATTCGTCAGGCTGTTTTTTTCATGAGCTAAAAACGACACCACTCGCGGAGTATCTCAGACCAATCAACACAGCATTTAATCAATTATTTCTACTGCAGTGATCCTGCAAAAAATGAAAATGCCGTCACGGGCAACGTTACAGCAGTGAACGACTCACGTAATCAACTGTTTATGGATTAAAAAGGCTGAAAACTCAGGAAAACATAATTTGCAAAAATTTACTAGATTGTAGTGAAAAATCACTAGATCACTTGGTTAGTCTAAAAATCACTAGATCTAATGAAAAATCACTAGGCGTGCCACCAGTGGGCAACACTGCTAGTGACTACATATGGATAAACCTTGGCATGAACATGAAGCAGTTTCTGAAAATCAGTGGAGCGTGACGGTTTTTGCAAAAACGTGGAACAGAGATGAACAGACTGTCATATTCTGCGATCAAGATCCAGTCCTGATATTTTAAAGTCGGTCCAAGTCCAAACCAGAGATGATGACGGAGCCGGAGTGCCAGCTTGACATTGGAGTGGACTCCAGCGGGGGTTTGCATTTTATGCCGGAGCAGGAGCCTGAGTCAATATTTTAGGTTCGAGCCGAAGCAGGAGCCGGAGTCAAGATTGAGTTCTGTGCAGAAGCAAATCAAAATTTTTAAGGGACCTAATTTCTGTAATGATGCTCTTGTTGTCAAACAGAATGGAATTCAATTGAGACGTTTTTTCTGACCAGTGTTGTCGTATATCACAAAAGTGTGACACTGGATGAGAGTACCTACTATAGATGACATGGTCCAAGATTTTCAAGCCCGGATCGCCCATAGCCCGCAACATCCAGCCCATAACCGCCCGTGGACCGAGGAAATTTATTTTTTTTCAAATCAGTCCGCCCATGGCCCGCTAAACAATTGGCAGGCTCCTCTAATTTTGCCTCCTGAGGAAAAATATCTTTCTTAACTATTTTGCCTTCAGAGGCAAAATATCTGCTAAGACTATCTTGCCTTTTGCAGAACATGATTGGTTGAAGTGGTCATGTGATGTGACAAGCATAATATACAAAGTTGCATGTTTTGGTTAGTGTGAACCTGAAACGCAAAAGCCCAAACTTAAGACCCTAAACCTAAATCCTCTGAAGGGATGCTTCAAAGAGAGAGGTCTTCCTTCAAAGAGAGAGGAATCCTATCGTTCAGTTATCAAAACATTATTACTGAAGGAGCAAACATGAGTCCGGTCTAAGCGTGTGCACCACGATGAACGTTTTCTTTCATTAGCGCAATTGATCAACTTTACCATGAGCTTAAGTGTATAATGCTTATAAAGCATGCGCGTTGGGCTTTTTACTGACCGAAATACTCATACACAAACCTTGCTGATGTCTGCACTGTTAATCTCCTGGTGCATGGCACATGTTTAGATTAATGTCATTTTGCAACTCAAATCGCCTACAAACGTTAACAAATATAGACTAAAAGGCCTACGTGAACGCAACGGTTAACAACCACAATCCACTAACTGCACTTCTCTATTTTGGGACCAAACTTTTTGTAACTATGTCCAACACATTTTTCCAGTGGCGGTGAAAATAATTTTAGGGTGGACTTCACCCCTTCTGGTTATGGGCCTGGGACAAAGTCGTGACTGTGAGGCCCCCCTTAGCGCAACTGCGCAGTTCGCTCCTTTGCCAGCAGAGACAGGTTGTGGAACTTGGTAGCGGATTGGTGTGCTCCTGGTCTTAATTGCGCAACAATAGCACGGCAATAAATCTTCAAACGTTCACTTCAAGTTACGGAGTAGGCATTTTGTCGCATATGACTAGAGCTCCCACTGAGGTTTTTCTCCACCCAGATCTGTTTTTTTTACTCGACCTGTGTATCTAGGTTTAATTATGAAAAATCGCATGTAATATGTGTCTTTTGAAGTGATAAACTTATCAGTAACTTCAATGTGTTCAATGTAAAGAAAACCTTACATTGCAGTGTTTACATGGTCAGGTGAGAAAGTATCGGATGTAGCAGAACGTGTTCAATCAGTTTCATATTCAAATATACGATCATTGTCAGGGTTATATACAGTGGTGTGTTTAAGGGAAAGCAAACGAGGCACTTGCCTCGGGCCCCCTTTTGCAACTGTAATGTGTAAAGTACCTTGCTTTCAAAAGGGCCCAACAACAAATGTAATGTGTAAGTGGGCTTCTTTGCTTTCAAAGGGGCCCCATCAGCAGTTGTAATGTGTAAATACCTTGCTTTCAAAGGGGCTCAAAGTAACTGTAATTCACAAGCACTTTTCTTTCAAAGGGCTCCCTAACTTCTTTCTAGTGCTTCATATTTCAATTTGGGGAGCGAAGTTTCCTCTGGGCGGGTAAGTGGTGACGGGACTGAATTTTGGGCCCCCTGTGACAACGTGGCCCCCTCCAATCGGGGGGTATGGAGTGCGACTGATACGGCTCTGAGTAGCCTACACCAATGTTCATGTAATCTGACAAATCTGTCACATATTTGTGATCTAGTGTTTTCTTTTTTTGTGAATCTATTTTTTTTCAACAAGAAATCTAATGCTTTTCCGTAAGAAAAGAGTGGCAACACTGATTAAGACGTATCTTGTCATCAAAGTTACCGATTTGGTGTGGTTTTCATTGACCCAGACCCTTTTCTGGACTCATGATTGCTACACGTAACAGAACAGTAATACCCAGAGGTGGGCAACCGCTACTTTATAAATAGCGTCGCTACCGGTACCGTCTTTGTTAAATTTAATAGCGGCGCTACCGCAGCCGTCCCTGAATAAAAATAGTAGCGAGCTATTGCTACCGCTATTCGCTACCACTTTTTTTGCTGCACTTTAAAAAAAGTATATGTCTTGTTTTACACACGTCGGATCAATTTTGAAAAATCTAACCTTGAAATGTATAGGAAAAATTATTTTACAGTACATGCACATATAAATGAAACACATACTGCACAAACGCCCTTATAGAGTGCATTTAGTTTTGTGAGTCGATTGTTGTAGGCTAGCAATCGCCTTTATCAATGCAAGTTTCGTGCTGTGTGTCAAGTACTCAAGAGATTGGTCAAGCAATAAAAGATCAAAACTGTTTGTCACAGAGTTTAATGCGCGTGTAAATTGGATTAGGCCCGCAACCAGGGTGGGGGACAAACCGAGCAATCAAAGCCTCCCACGAAATATTTATGCATTATTTTAGATTTTCAAAAAAATGTTATGTTGATCTATGGTTAATGTGAAACCCCTGAACAAATTACCGACTACTTGCAGTTTAAACTGAGGTCCTTTCTTCTGCATGGTTCAATATATTCGCGATAGTAGTTTTGTGTAGAACGTAGTTTATATAGCCTGCGTGCAAAGAATGGTTATTTAGATATTCGGGAGCGAATTGACCAACCACCGTTTCCTTAACATTCCAGCTTTGAAAGTGCAGGCTCAGTGTTGAATGCTCTCATTTCAAAGGTGTGCAATGCGCATTAAGCAGCCGGCATCAGCTCTAGAAAAATAAGCCTAACATCAACAATTTAAACCTCTCGATTTACTGTAAAAGCTTTCGAGGAATCTGCCGACGGGTCTGCTTTTATCTTTTTGCGATGATTTAAATTTGCACATACAGTGTATCCAAAGTTTTTTTTAATGCCTTTTAGAGACCCGATTCGGGTCCCTATAATTTCAAATCGGGTCCCTAGAATCAGAGAAAATTATCATCGGGACCTTAAAATCAGAGAAAATTGGGTCCCTAGAATCCGAGAAATCAGGTCCCTACAGATCCATACGAGGTACCTAACATTTTCCTTTAAAAAAAACTGATATATCTGTAGGCCTATTCAAATTGCGGGTCCCCACAAAGGTGACAAGCAAGCGAATCAGTCAAGTTAATTATTTTTGTTGGACATCGATTTCACGTACCACTACGCATCCACAGTACTGATATCTTATTCATATAAAATATCCCATCATAATTTTCTTTTATCCATTGGAAATTAAGTTTCCCTGTCAGTACATTCAATGCCCATACGTACTTTTTCTCAATATCTGAAAAACGTTTGCATGAAAATATGCAAAAAAACACTAAGAACCACACATAATTTATTTAACGACTGAGGAAAATCAAAGCCAAGCGGTCAGAAAACAGTTCTTTTTCTTATGCGGAGTTGCAGCATCCAATGTTTGCTGTTACATTCGGACAACGATCACATGCAAAAATTGACATCATGTGATTTGCGACTTAGCACATGGAGGTGAATAAAATTTTAGCAAGATCGTGATGACAAAAGAAATCAATCACTTGACCTTGTGTGACTGTATCAGGTAAGAATGTTAATCAAATACAATTTTTTTCAACACCAACTCTGCTTGTTTAGGCCAGGCGATGGCCACTTGCAAAAAAATGGCATCATGTAATTTTTACTTAACGCATGGAGGCAAATACAATTTCAGCGAAATTGCAATGATAAAAAAGCCCAACTACCTAACGTTTGGTAGGGCTATGTCAAGTTTAAACGTAAATGAACCAAAACTTTCGTCAGTGTTAACTTTGCGTGTAGAGTTAAAAGAACGAAAATATGAGATTTGTTGATTTAAATTATATTCAGGCAAACTCACGATAACAAGTTTAACTCGAAGTGATTTATCCGTCATCTCAAAGGGAACGCTTTCCTGTAGTTCCCCAGTACATTTGGTTTTCAAAACGGGGCGGTAGGAGATTGAGTGGACGCGCTGTAGCATGCTCGGAAACCTAAACTCTCAAGTGACCAGGAATTGTGATTGGGCAACGTCCACAGATTGTGCGAACGTTTTCAGCAGTTATCACTGATGTTGAAAACTAACAAATTATTGTGAAGCAATAAACATAGTCATTGTACGAAGAACAGGAGTTTTACAGTAGAAAAAGTTTTGGTGGTTGGCAAAGTAGCCTTATTTGATTTTTGTTGAACACCAGAACTTTGAATGAGTAGCAGAAAACAAAAATAATGCGCATTCGGTGCCTCGTTGAGTGAAAGTGTAAAATTCCTTAATGAAAATAGTTTCACACAGGAGACAGATTTTTTTAGTGAGTAGGGAAAATTACTGGTTTGGAGTACTAGGGAATATTTCAAATTAAGTCCGATGTCTAGCAGTATTCCTTTTACAACACAAAGTAACGCAGATGTTTCGAAATGTTTCAAGTGAAGAAAGAGGAGAGCAAACAAAATACATTGGTGAGTGATCTTAGGATAATGTTTGCAAGACAAATGTCAAAAGTACAACTTCATCGGCGAAGATTGCAAAGCAAAGTGCGTAAAAACCTCAAAGTTGGTGCACAACGTTAAAAGCATGACAACTTCAACATTTGAATGTAAATTTGTTCTGCGCATTGGATTCATTGTAAAGGCTTAGTGCTCGATGTCCAGTGTTGGTTTGATACACTATAATTAACATGACGAGATGTTTCGGTACAAAAAGAACCTCAACCATTGAGTAGGTTTGCTTACAAGCAGTGCAACCTGGAATACAAAGAAGCTTTGCTTTCTATGTGCGTTAATGTTAAGCTAGGGTTTTTAAGGTGTTTTAGGGACTCGATTCGTGTCCCTAGAAATGAAAATCGGGTCCCTAGAATCAGAAAAAGTCATCATCGGGTCCCTAGAATCAAAGAAAATCAGGTCTCTAGAATCATAGAAATCGGGTCCCTACAGGTTCATATCGGGTACCTAACATTGTTCTTTAAAAAAAACCTGTGTTAAGCCGTAAAAAATTGCATTTTCGACTTGGTCGGTTTTGAAGAGTGTTTTCTAAGGTGCTTAGGTATATAACAGCTTCGTTGCAAGTAGGAGGGTAGCCCAGCGAGACCGTTGAACTGTAACATTGTATCAATAACATTTCGATTTGGGCAAAACATGCAGCGAAACACCTGATTATGTTACTTGAAAAGCAACAGTGGATGTCTGTAATCGCATAGATTATGTTGCTCACTACTGACGTCGCTTAGTAGACCAACTGGCGATTTTTTTCAACGTTGATGTGCATTTTATTGTTCACCGAAAAGTTTGGTTTTTCAGGGGTGCAAAATTTTTGTAGCTGGGCTTGTTAACGTTGCAAGCATTTAAAAAATGCAAATGGTAATGAAAACAAAAACAGACAATGCTATTATTGCTGTGGAGTAACAACAATGTCATTCATGGTTCTCAAAGACCATATTATTTCATAAGACTAAAGTCGTCAGATTAGAAAAAAGGGAATTATGTAGTTGTTGAGTTTAGTTATCACAATCCGAGGCACGAACCTCAAAGTGAAGACCACTGCGACCACGCTTACAAAAAGAGCGTTTCTCCAAATTAACTGCAATGTGAAAGAAACGCTGTGACGCCTGCAAGAAAAAGAACGTGCGATGTAACAGAAAAGCGACATTTCATTACAAAGGTAAGTTACAAGAAGTTTTTCGTGCTGGTTTGAACGAAATTAAATACGACTACGAGATTCCAAACAACATTTTTATCTGCAATATCATATTGCAGCAACAGACATGAAAGCACTTTGCAAAAAACAAACGACACTTCAAGCAATGGTGTACCTCAGGTTTACCGCGCTTGGGGACAAACTCAATTTAAGTGCTCCCCAGCCAGTTCGTGGCAGCATAAAATAAAAGAAACATTGCCATCTGATGCTTTACTTGCAATTATCTAACTTCAAGGACAAAGTTTTCTTGCTTTTGCTGCTGAAAATTTATCAATTGTTTTGTCAAAAAGCTGATAAGATTTAAATGTGTCACATATTTTAACCTAGAAAATATCTAACCCCAGTGACTCTCTGTAGGAATTTTTGTTATCAAATTTGTGATCTGAATTTCGATAATCATGTCTGTGGAGATGCTCAGTGTATAGGTGAAATTACATAAAACGCAGGTAGCAGCCGAAGCAGCAGTAGGGTAGGGGTCAGTAAAAGTATTGAGGTAAATGCAAACTTACAAAAAACATAAAATTCTTCACCAATATGTTTGTTTCTGTTCAGTAACAATGTTGACCTCAAAAATAATAACAGAGAGTGTGGAAAACCATTCTGAATGTTGTGGGTACGTGAGTAGCTGCAACAAATTTGTTTCAACTAGCTCTTGTTTACCATGAAATTCCCTATGATACTGTGATGAAAAGTTAGCTCCGTCCCCGTCACCTCCCTTTTGAATGAACAGGGGAAGCAATGCTCCCGCTCTCCGCACGTCCCTGAGAGTAACTGAAAAGTACACAATTATAACTAATATACTCAACGCTGTTGCCCATTTGCAATTAGAAGTTTGCAAAAGTAGTCAGGATTTATTTAAACATCCCACAAATAAGAATCATCACAATTACCTTCAGAACCACATCAAATCCATTTCAACATGAAGTTTGTCAAACGATCAAAGATCAACTAATTTGCTAAACATCAGACATGTTGTCGTAACAACATACTGTTGAGGTTTATCGCTGCTCTAAAAGCATGCACAGTTGCATGCACTGTAAATGCTGGATTCCCGTCCATTGTGATGCAACTATAGAATGAGAACGAAGTGGGAAAGTTCGCAAGCCTGGCTACCTGAACGCATTGTGGTGCAACCGTCAGTCAAACCATATGTCGGCGCTGTTTGCTGGAGACACATGCGACGCCTTAAAACGTCTCTGAAGTTTGCAATTGCTCTCTTTGCGAACTTTCGTGATCTTGATGAGATTTTGCAACTGTGTGTCAGCGATTGGCATTCGACATTTCGTAAATTGTAATTCCTAACATCCGCTGACATTTGACATTTCGTAACTGTTACGTAACATTCCAACCTCAATTTACGCCCTCAAAATCCTGCGCTCGGGGACTGATGTCTTCCCTTTCCCCCTTGGCTACGCCACTGTCTTCAAGACAGACTCATAACTTTGCTTCAAGTTATGTGTACAGCCAAATAACCTGAAGTCGAGCCAAGCTACAAAAACTGTCATACTGACATATACTTCAAAACAAAAATCGTAGTTGCACATGCAGCGAAATGTTAAAGCCAGTGCCATATTTTTCCAAGCATTCAGTTCAGTCACAGGTAGCTTTACCGGTAGCAGTCGTCAAATATTCGAAGCCCCAACTGCTTTAAGTTTGTCGCTGATGCTGAGTTTTTGCCAAACTTACGTGGAACCTATCGATCAGGTCAAAAGCAACCTGAGTCAAATCATTCCTAATGCTGCTAGCTTACCGCAAACAAATCATCCAAAATCATCACAAAACAGTGAGAAGAGTAGTTACTATCAACGTGTGCTGACGGAAGAGCTCTTGCGAACTTTTTCCTTTGGCGACCACTCACGCCAAAGTAGCGAAGAGCGGTAGCGGTAAAATGGTGATAGCTCGCTACTGCATCCGTTATTTTTTTCAAAAGAGCGTCGCTCCCGCTATCGCTACTGGAAAATTAGCTCGCTACAGTAGCTCGCTACAGTAGCTCGCTACTGCCCAGCTCTGGTAATACCTAGTGCGAAGTTACATTTAGCACATTTCATCGGATCATTACTTTATTTATGTAGCCTAGTGCCAAACCTTTGCATATGGTTTTTGCTTGTTAAGCTTTTAATATAATTTTAGTTAGGCCGACAGGCTATGCAGTAATGAGGGCTTAGTGTAGATCGCTATTGAATGAAATTATTAAAATGCCAAAAACGGACAAACAAAAGAGACGTGGCCTTGGCAGTGATTGAGTCTCGAGACTTGGTCTGGGTCTCGAGACGTGTCTCGGGTCTCGAGACCCGTTTTTTGGAGTCTAGGTCTAGAAGGTCTCAGGTCTCGTTTCGGTCTTGGTCTTGAAGGATTTTGGTATCGGTCTCGAGCTCTTCGTCTCGAGACTTTGCATAGGTTATTTTTTATGAAGTTTTGCAAGGAGTTCCATAAATACGGTCTTAAAAAGTGATTGCTCAAAATTTACCCGCTCAAAGAGGTCAGTGGTTGAGGTTTCTTTGTTGTTATGCTATTTGCGAGATGGAGAAAACAATTTGCTCTCTACCCCGTTTAAAATTTATACTGAATTCAATAAAAAATGTGCATGCACCAATGAAATCGCAGCACGTAATCTCTGCAACGAGAGGATGGGAGTACTTTGCAAAGGATTATCTTGAACTGTTTTTTCCGGCAGTTTTGTTATGAAACCCATAGGCTTATTCAAAAGAGGTGGGAGAGTGCCAAAAAGTTTCTGTTTTGAGAAGCCAAATAAAACCATGTCTTTTTTCGAGGTGCCTTTCAAAGCACTCTGTAACCCGCTGGTGAAGTTTTTTTTGTTCTGCGTAATGCAGACTTTTTAAGTTAAAAAATGCCTCGGAACTCTGTTGAGGAAAAGTTTCGCTCATAAGAGTTTTATACAGAGAGCAAATAATGGGTCATGGCTAATCAGTTACTTTGACGTACTGCTATAAGCTTTCAGCCTTTCTGCGTTTTCTAACCGACATGCGGTGTTGCGAAAACTCTTAGAGTGGCGGAAAATTTGGAACAAAAACGGAAATTTGGAACAGTTGTGAATATCAGTTTGACGTAGTAATATGGAAATTATGAAAAACTTGAAAATATAAAAACTTGACAAGAAAAAATAGCAAATATAGGAATTGTACATAGAACCATAAAATCAGCAGGAAGGCGCTACACCATTTCACTGCCAGTCAACTGCACCGGCAATCCC
>Ga0210059_1013229_pt1 | contig 12368 bp, 5 predicted proteins | sample Ectturendosymbi2_FD_188042 | JGI IMG/M metagenome (GOLD analysis project Ga0210059, IMG submission 188042) | Ecteinascidia turbinata endosymbiont from Florida, USA - Sample 2 (SPAdes) (version 2) | ecosystem: Host-associated > Tunicates > Ascidians > Unclassified | place: Key West, Florida...
GAGCAATTTCGATTTTATGCAAATTATACGCAATTACAGAAAAGACGATATCGCAACAAGTAAATCGTCTCATGTGTGTTGATGCACAGACTTGGGTCGAGCTAATGATTGGGTCTGCGCAATGAGTTATATCAATGGCATGCAAGCATATTCGACGTCAGGCTCCTTCAATTGTTTACACCAGGGGTCTCCAAACTACGGCCCGCGGGCCAAATCCGGCCCGCGAAGCCATTTTATCTGGCCCGCAAAGCTATTTCATCCAGCCGCAAAGACATTTAGTGAATAATGAAAAAATAATATATTGACGAAAATTTGTGGATTTGGTGCATTACAACATATCTGGAAACATGCGTAAAATGTCCGGTCCTCAAACTGCTGTGCACGAGCTTATGTGGCCCTCGAACAAAAAAGTTTGGAGTCCCCTGGTTTACACTCATTGTGACAGTGATTGCTTTAAATTAGGTATTAACCACAGCAGTCAGGTCATTCCAATAAAAGTAATATTAACACTTGCAGCAGAAATGCTTGATTTTGTTGAAACCTCACAGCGTCGGTGTGCCTTAAAAATCGACCAACTGTCTCACTGCGAAGGAAGATTTGTTCAAAGTCGAGTCGCATCATTGTGTTTTGTTTCAAACTTTCAACAAATCTCGACCAGCTTGAGCGTCAGCAGCGAAACGCAACACGATGCGAGAATTCGCTCAAAAGCAGGTTCACTCCAAGAGAATTTGATGCTGAACAAGTTTCTGGTTGTACTGGTAGCGGTGAACAATGTTATGGCTGGGACTCTATATCTTTGTGGCAAATGTTGCAATCTGTAAGTTTGGTCTTCGCTGAAGCGACGAAGGTAATCACTGCTGTAAAACATCTTCTAGTGGAATGGCTAAGCAACGACAGTGTACGAAGTGAAAGCCAGTTTTCTGTCTGAAAGGTTAGCGAGTGTTACACGGTCAGAGCTAGCTTTCTTTCGTTACAATTCACCTCAAGTCACAGGTCTTCATAGTCGTACGAAGATGTTCGTCACCCGATAGTTACCGCAAAAACGTTAATGGCGTATTTATAGTAGACAAGTTTGAAAGTCGGTCAAAATTACCTTTGATTTTGTACATTACAGTGTGCTGCAATCTCCAGACATCAACTACAACCACTTTCAGCAAATAATTGCAGAATATGGAGGCATACTGAATTGCCGCAAGAAAAACACTTTCAAAATTTGAAACTTTATCTCGGGCATTCAAGAAGCGGACACTAAAGTCAAGAACATCATGCGCTGCGTGTTAAAAGGCGTTCCAGAGTGTTTCCTGCACTGAAAAAGTTCATGCAAACTTCTTCAATTGATCCTTTGACATCGTGTTCGAGTAAAAGCTCGTCCAGCGCAATAACCATTTTGAAACCTTGAACAAAATCAGCCATGATGGACGAACGTCTCACTGGACTAACAAAAATATTGAAATTCAGGTCATTAACGTATTTTTATTATGAAGCGCTTAGGTGCGATTTTGTAGAGCTACTATACTTGCGCTACAGTTAGACGAGCACGTTAGTACATGCATTTATCTGCAGCTCATATTGGTCTTAATGTTGTGACGGCAACGCAGAAACTGTTGGTAGTTACAGTTACCATTTGGTGCCAACGGTCCCTTTAGCGACAACAGTCATATCTTTTGACGATGAGGTGTGTCCTGCAATACGTGGGACAGGAATATGTTGTTGTGATCGTTGCAGACACCGGTGAAACTGCATTGTGGTACATCGTTAAATTTTCAGATGTGATTCAAATATTTTTTCTTTCGAGTACAAATCAAAGAAGTGTTTTCATTTTCAACCTATTAACGGGCGCGTCGCAATGTTAATTTCATTTAAATTTCTGTTGCTATGTTTGTTCATATCCAAACCCGATATTAGCGCAAGCAGGCAGAAACAGAAAACATCGCATCTTTCAACCTTCAAGGCAGTGGAAGTTAAAATAAGATTGTGAACATCTATTTTGTTTGTTGGGTGGGTTTTGCTTCTGATACTGTGTTACTTTATGTAGTTCACCAGTGGACATTTTTAGAGTAAGAAACAAAAGAGTATTATAATTGATCTATGTCAGAAATTTCTGTGTCCGGGCTATTCCTGTGTGATGTAATAAGTTTTTTTTCTGTTCATCTGAGAAACATTTGATAGAATAACTATTCCCGTTTGATACAATAAATTATACTTTAAACAGAGACCAGCACGTGGCCCAAACAACGAAATGTAGGACAATCATTTGAGGTCACGTGTACATCCGCAATAGCATGACATCCCAGCGTGACAGTTTGACAGTTTTATTGATTTCGGCCGCAAGGCCCACAAGACATGGCTAGCGCACATATATAACAAAGTAAGACACCCGCGAACTTATCATACTCGAGGCAATTATACGCGCCCCAACGCACACGAAACGAAACAAGCATTTTAACGATCTAGAGTCGTACGTATTCAGAAAACAAAAAAAAGAAAACAAGTGAAACCTTGCAGCCGGGACACTGAAAAACCTTGCGGTTATCGAGTCAAAGTGTCCCAGCACAGTGAGCTTGCCGCGTGCGTGTAACCCCATCACCAAAATTACCCCAGGGCCAGAAAAGGGGTACGAAGGGAACCGTGGGTGAATAGAGGCATGAAAACAAATCATTGTAACGCAAAGCATGAAACTCGTAAAAATACCATCAGGTCAGCGCAAATTAGATCAAAAGCAACCTGCAAATCAACGTAAATGTTCCCGTAATTGCTTGGCCTATTTCGCCACGCCAAATGATTTTTGGCAAACTCGCTCCTCTGCGAACAGGTGATGCCCCTCCCATTTCCGCTTTTCACCACTTGCACTTTCGTAACAGAAGTTTGCTTTGGCACAGGCTTACTAACATCCTTGAAGACAGAAACATTAACAAACTGTGAGAGGTTCTTTCGCGCAAAAAAAACGTTGCGACAAGTTGCTGGTCGCTTTCAAAATTTTTGTATGAAATTTTACGGAAGGAAGAGACCAAAGATTCTTCGTAATATTTCCTTGCAAGTTCCAGCACTTTGCAAGCTTTCCCACATAAAGTTGCAGTTGATATGCAGATGTGACAGATGGTAAAAAATGTTTGTTACCGGGTGTGCAGAAGCTTCATTTCATGCCACGAGTACAGAAAGCATTCTTGAACAACGTCGATGGCGACCTGAGGTCACTTTGCCTCCTGCCCGAACTTCTCACATCGATGGATGAAAGTTGCGCGAATCACTTCTGTCCTTGACACAAATCTTGGGCCAAACGGCCTGAGCTTCAAACTGTTGCGTTTCCGCGAACAATGATGAAGGTTAAGTAAAAAACAATATGGTTTTATGAATAACAGGAAAATAATGCATCTGAATTAAATTGAAAAATAGTGACAATGACCGTAAACAGTTATACCCATTTTTAATTGGTCACTGATTTTATGTGTCTAATTTCACTATTTTTATTACAGGTCTGATGGATGTTGGTTGATGCTGTGGAACAGTTTAATCCAAATCTTGCCAAACCCAAAGGGTTATGTTTGAAAAGCAAGAAGGATGCAAGAGGTTGTCTGTAATCTCTATTTGGTTTTGCGTCATTTATGCATTTCTACAAACATTTTGAGCGTTTTGAAAAAATTGTTCTTCAGGATGTTATGTTTATTTCTGACGCACTGGTGCGTGGAATTCCGCGAACGCTCATAAATCTGATCGTTTTCGCCATCAGTGCTGTTCGCCCGCTGACCAGCTGACCGCCGCGAGTTCGCATGAACTTGATGCTAAGGCGACGAAGCTGTCTGCGTATCTTCGGCGTTCGTCCGCTTTCGTGCTGTTCAAGCGAAGCCGGCGATCACGGCAGTCGACATCGCGGTGGAAGAAGCAAGACGGTTTGATCCGCTCGCCACTTGTTTCACTTACAACTGCAATTTGCTCAAAACGATTCTCGGCCGCGTTGAAACAAGGCATGATTTGCAGCTGCCTTCGGCGCGCTCCACATCAGCCCGGACCTGTCGTATCAAGCCAAGAAACTTTGAACCTTCCTCGCGACTCATCCCAAAAAAACCTGGAGCGTCTGTTTGACGCTTGAACGCCCATAAAGAATCTGTGTTTGTCGACTATTCGAGGAATGTTGCTTTTTTCCTCAGGTTCGCTGCCGAAATGCTTCACGCTTCACCGATCCTGGCCGACGCGCTAACACGAATTAGGTCAGCGGCGCGCGAGGCCAGGAAGCGACGGAGATCAACAGGTCGCTGGCATCGGAGAAAAACGCGAGGCGCCTGAAGCTGAAAGGCCTGGCAAATAAACAGCACTTCTTGTAAGGGCGGTGGCTGATCGTAGTGAACGAAGAAAGACGGCAGGCAGGCAACAGGTCGGCCGAAAAGCGAGTGGCGTTGAAGCGGAATGTGGACGCGGTTCTTTAAGAAAGGCGTTTTGTGGGAGACAAAGGATGGATTATGCTTTTTTTTAGAAGATATTATGACTTGTGGGCGTTTGCTGAAGATACATTTGAGCTTTTATTCTCGCCACATGGTGAAGTTTACAACAAAAAATAATTTTTCGTTGCAGAAAGAATTTTTTTTTCGATTTGTCGATTGACAAGCTTGAAGGTACTTAAATAGTTCTGACAAATTATCATGTTTGAAATGGTAATGACATAATTCTGTCGGTTGATGCTAAATGTAGAGAAATTATTAACTGTATTCATCTGGTCAGTATGCTAGTTTCTTAAAGTAAATGCCTGTTGGGAATAAAATGAAAGACGCCGTATTTCCATTGGACGTTTGCAATGCCAGCAATTGTTGAAGTAAGCGCTGTTCTTCTAATTGTGAGGTTCATTGTACCAACAGTGTCAATCAGGTTTTATTCCTTCACAGGCAGTTTAAAACAAAAGTGCTGCTTTCCTGTGTTGCGCAACTCCCCCGCAGATCCACGTGTGCCGCAAAGTTTTGATTGGTTTAGAAGGGAGCCAGGAATGTAGGTCAGAAAGGCTCGTCGGAACTGCAGAAAAAGAACGAGTGTTTAAAGTTTAAACGTAAGAGATTTCGTTTTTAAACATTGGCTCTTATTCGAAGCTCCCCTGGCGTCTGGTGGCAGGTCAGTGATTGGAAGGCTCTTCGCCAGTGTCACAGTGATCAGAGGCCTGCTGCAAGTTGTGGAAAGGATGTACGGTGAGTACTTGACTCGTTTCTGAAAAAGCTTTTGTGTGCGTTAAAATTCGAGTATCGTTTAGAAATGACTTACTCTGCAGGAAATGTCTGCAGTTTAGAAGTTTATTGGTTACGATACAATATGTTATGGCAATGCTAAAGCAAAACACTTAACAAGTACTCGCAACTAGGACGCAGAAAATAAACCTGAAGTATCTCGTCGAGGCGCCCTAAAGACGTGTTAAAACAAAGACAATGCCACAATGCATAAATACATATTAAGCATCGCAAGTCAAAACGACACGACAACTATATGCAAAGCACATTATTCAAATACAAGCAAACAATTTTGTTTGCATCATATTTATAAAAGGTCGCATTTTACCATTAAAGCCATATATAGTTCGGCAAAAACCTATTCATAGTTTTAAGAGACGATCCTTATGTTATGTTTGCAGAAAGTGACGTAGGGCAAGATTTTTAGATTGTGTTCGATTTCTTTCCAGAGCGCAGCAACTCTAAGAAATACTAAATAGTTTGTAAAATTGCATTGCGTACAATCCGACAGGCGCTACAGCCAAGCCAACATTGGCCATGGCACAAACAATACAAAGGTGTGGTCTCTTCGATCAATCTCTGCTGATGGCACCGCAGCTCTGTATGCTATGCTCACCACTTTTTTATTAAATTCAACAGTGTATTGTACAGAACGCAATATACATTGCGTATTATTGCATTGTTTTCTGCAGTGTTAGCTTACCTACCCTTCCCTGTGAAGATCTAATTTTTTCTGTTGTTTATTTGAGTTAAAGTTCATTGAACTTCGTCTGGTTCGTTAATTTTTTGGGAGATTTTAACGGTAGAAAGCACACCCAGGCTCGTGAACTTCGAGGATTGTGTTGCTTGACCTTTAGACATGGGTCAATGGTAAACTATTTCGCTCATCGCGGTGGAAGCAGCCGTGACCGTGACGTAAAGATCTTTCAGTTCGACTCACGCCCTCAGCGGCATTCCACAGCAGTAATCACTTTCTTGTTCAAACAAACTATACAGCAGTACAGTGCATAAAGCAAGCCGCCCACCAGCGTGAAGGTGGTGCCGATTGCGAAATGTGAATCCAACGCTGTAACGTTCATCCGCTTTTTCCCATTCAGGCAACCCTTGCGTTCACTTGTTGTGGGTTTGATTTTCAAGAACGATTTTCTAACACTCACAATTCCAAGCGACTCAAGGCCCCTCTACTGGGGATTGTAACTTTGATCAACACTTCCCGCAAATGCTCGCTTAAAAAAACGTTCCTTGAGCTGAGAAATGCTTCACATCTATCAACTGTATTGTGTTGTTTCGTAGCTATATGACAATTTAAATGGCCAAGGAAAATAACATTCAAACCATTTAGAACATTTGAGAAGTGACCGTTTTCTTAGCAATAACGTCATTCATCAGACAAAGTTGAGGTATTCGATGTCGACTTCGCAGTGCATATGCGGTGAATGTTTTTCTTTCTCAGCTAAACTGCTAGTGCCACGGATGCCACTTAATTCTACCTGTTTAATAGAGAAACTGCGCACGCTTTCCATCAGCTTCCAAAGGCGTTGCAGAAGTAGCGTGGGTTGCTGCAGACCTTTCGAAGTAACTTTTTCAAAGAGTACCCTTTGGCAACAGCAATGTATAGCAAATGGTGGGTTAAAACAGATGCACTTCAGTCGTCAACAAATTGTCGTTCTTCGCCCATGAATCATGTCGTTGCTCGATTAAAGCCAGCAGACAGTTAAACACTCATGCGCCAGTTATGCGAGCGGCGCGTCCCATTCAGAGTGAGGTCATCTTTGTTGGGTGCAAAACTACGCTTGCCCGTCCACGCGGAAAGCTTCTCTGTTTGATACAAACACAGTTCCAGTAACTTGAAAGGCACTCGCGTCACATCCAGACTTTAACACGAATCACTGCTGGCTGGTTGAAGCGCTGGTCCTGTGAGAGTCCGGGTCAAAGGTTGCAATTGTCAAGCACCATTGGTCATTTTCCAAATCATTGCATTGAACAAGTGTGTAAAGTCATCATTTTTACCGCTTTTTTCACAACCGACCAACGTCTTAATAAGGTTCTTTGTCTACTGGTTTCGTTAATTCACCTGATACACATTGTAGCTGCTTTCAACTGCTGTTATGTTACAGTTTGCTGCTGCTGCTGCTGCTGCTGCTGCTTCATGGAGATGCAAAACAAATCAAACATTTCAAGTAACTTCACTCCACAGGTGAAATAAGCAAGGAATCAATCACAAATTTTAATAGGAAATCGATTTTACGTAAAACTACGCATCATCAGTCCTTATCTTATTCAAATAGATCAAGTACACTCTTTATTTAAGATGTAAAGACTGCTGATGCGTAGTTTTACGTGAAATCGATTTCCTATGAAGTTTGTGGTTTGATTTCTTATTTCGCCTGTGGAGTGAAGTTACTTGAATGCATATATGTTTGAATCAACCTTCTAGCGCTTTCAAACATTTAGGTGTTGATGCCTTTTTGGAATTGTGTTCTTTCAGCCAGTTTCAGACAGGGGTTGGGAAGACTTGTAAGTACTTGCCACGTTAAAATGCCGTTGACCTTGGAAATGCTCATACATAAGTACTGCAAGACGCACTACAGTTGCTTGTGAGGGCATTGCATGTTATGCATCATTGCCTAATTGTTGCGTCATATTATGAGGACATCATCTAACATGACACAAGTTTGTGTTTATTGCAGACAGTGCCGTGGGCAGAATTTGTTTCATGGGGGTTTCATTCAGTAGCATATGGCGGTCTTTTGTATTAGTGTGCGCGCTGTTTGTGACGTCACAATACGACGTTAATGTTTTAAGCGAAGTTTGTTAGACATCATATGCATATTGTTCGACACGCACTCCCGTTAGAAACTATTCAGCGGTCCAAGTTGGGATATCGGAGGAAAATACATTCAACGCTACCACACAGCAGTTCATAACTGCAAAAATATCAGGCTGCGCGTTAAAACAAGGGAGTAAACACACTCAATCACTGCGTCAGAGCAATTTACAACTGTAAAATGAGGCTGCGCTAATGTCTTGTCGAATACGAGCAATCTTAAACATGCGTAGTGGACGAAAGGTCTGCAAAAAGTGGTGATGCTTTCTGGATGCAAACGATAACCCAAACCCCAACCCCCCCTTGCGTACGCCCTTAATTGCAGACACAGTATCAAGGGTGGACTCGTAAAAAAGGATAAGGGCGTGCCCTTATTCTTTGTGTGGCACATAGTTGCCGGCACCTTGCCATATTTTGTAGATTTAACAAATATTTGTAACTCTTGTTGGATGTAACAAGCCACGTCTTCATTTTGACGAAACAACACCGTTTTTTGCAATATTCTATTGCAGGGGTTCCCAACGTGGGGTAGATGTACCCCCAGGGGTAAATTTGCCTATCCGAAGGGGTACATTTACTTATACATATATCAGTGAATATTTTCAAAAATCATAATACGCTCATTCTTAAATATATATATGAAAAATCATAAAATGTTATGTCATAAATTTTAGGGGTGCATGTTCATCTGTGAAATAGTGAAGAGGTACACGCTCACCTGTCGGAATGCTGATTGAGTATATGGTTAGAGAAAGTTCGGGAACCCCTGTTCTATTGGTACTTGTATTCTACGTTAATTCACCTCTCAAATATCAAAGCCGAGTAGTAAATTAAGGCCTTTTTGTCATTTACATGACAACAGGCAATGTAAAGCTTGAACTGAATATTTTGATTAATAGCATTGCCCCATGCTGCATAATACAACTTTTACAACCTTGACCTACACCAGGTTTGCGAAAGATAATTATTAAGGCGTAACAAGCGTAACGAACTTGTGTGTGGTTACGTCACACACTGCAGGTAACTACAAAATTACGTCACCGGCACATCTACAGCCAAGTCTGTACTCCTGGTAGCATCATGTTTAGATGACGTCACTGTCCTGCATTTACTCGTTACATGAGGGGAGGCGAGTTGAAAGAAGAGAAATGAAAAATTGCGTTTGTGCAGTTGAGCAGATTAAAGACAAATATCAACGGTCCAGCCGCGTTGTCATTCGCATTCGATGCAGAATATGATTTTTTGTCCAAAATGAGGTCTTTTGCAGCACAGGCTTTTGGAATTTTTTCGTATCAATTGCGTTTTAATGATTTATTGGATGGAACTTTATTTGAACGTCCGCTTGCATTATGCCTTCTCGCAGCAGGTTCACCGGTTGTTCGTAGCGCCGTGTTCTGTACCTCTCCGGCATGTGCGATGGTTACCAATACATAGTGGTTGCGTAAGCAATCAGAGGTCATGACAATTTTTGCACCAGGCTGAGAAATACTGATTTCAGCAGAGTGGCCATTTTGATTTACGGTGAAAATGCACCCCTTTTTCAGGACCCAGGCGTTTCGGAAGAACCTTCGAGAAGCTAAAGTTAAGTATGAACCTTGTTACTGGACATGAGTTATTTTCAGTGACCGCGCATTTTAAACTCACGATTGGCTTATCACAGAGGCCTGATAAAGATACCACGCTCACCAGAATGCTGTCACGACTTCAGGACCTCGGACCAACTGAATCAAACTAAAAAGATTTGCCATTCGCTGCGGCCAAGCGTTCCCCTTGCACTCTATCTCAGCCCATGATAGGCGTGTTGCAGAAACGTGTTTTGGGCATGGTCTTCCGTGCGCTTCACCACTCACCTTCTTTTGCCTAAATATTCACGCGGCTGTAAACATTTGTGCCTGGGATGATCAGCTTGTTTAAGTAAAATGGATTCGCCGCTCAGCGCGCCAGCTATAACAACAAGCTCTACGAGCAGATTGCATAAATGTCGACTCAGCAAATTCATGCCCCGGGCCATAAACATCGCGCTTTTTTCAAAAAGGCATTATCTGATCTAGTCGCTAGTGTTTCGCAAAAGTTGACAATAGGCCCGTGTCCCGTTTTATCTCATGCAGCGCAGGGTGAACGAATTTTCGTTGTGAAGATTATCTGGCATTCCTCAACGAGCGTAGAATGGTTGAAATGTCTTGCTGTTGCACTGCTCCACTATCATTGATTGCTGGAAGACCTTCCACGCAAGCCAGAAGATTTTATTTCGTTTGTGGCAGAGGCAGTGAATCGTTAAAGCAGGCAAAGACGCAGGCGCTGTGTAAACAAAGCGCATGTCATCCAACATCTGACTTATCATACTTCGCCAAATATCAACAAATTGTTCAACGAGGAAAATTGTTGTTAGCAAGAAATTCTTCAAAGCACACGCTTCCTGTGGCCGTTGTATGTGAATCTATGTGAATCTCAGCCGAGACTTGATAGTGAGGACCACTTGTGCGACATGTTGCTGGTATTTCTACGAGCCCCGACAAGAGTAATATCAACAGACGCGGATTAGATATGTGACGTTCTTTTAAACAGATACATCGCATTATCGCTGTTGTCAAATCCGTTTTCGTGGCTATGTACGTGCTGGTCGAGTCAGTCAAGCGTGCAAGTGCTGATGTTTTAAAGAGCAGTTTAGTAAACTGCGCTTGATAAGCTACGACAGCGTGGTGCAAAGATTCACAAGAAAACAAGATTGTGCCTGTGATAGACGCTTCCCTGACACTATCGTTCTCCGATCCACAATAGCAATATGCTAGTGGTGGCAAGTGGGAAACTATGGTCCGGTGTTTCGTCTGCCAATTGGATTTGTTTTTAGATTTGACTTGCTTCATGGCAGAAAATGTACTCCACACACGTGTGTGCTTTCGAACATTGAGGCTTTCGTGCGAAACCTTTCAGTTTAAGAAATCATCTTTGACTAATTTCCAGAAGCCCTCTATACTCTAGTAGTCAGTGGTTCTCAACTTGTTCGAGCCGTTACCCAAATCAAGGTAGCGATTATTTTTATTGCTCAATAATTTGCGTCGCAAAAAGAATGCAACCAGAGCAACATTTTGGTACCGCGTTACCCCTCGAACCCCTCGAATAATTGCATTACCCTCTCTGGGAACCACATCTAACCCCATAATATACAGGCCCGCGGACCTGTAGTTGGACCACTCTTGAGTTACGAAATCGCATCCCTGTGTGTGTAGGTTGCTAAATGCTATTTTCTCCAGCATCAAAACATGCGGACAAAGTTTCGGCGTGTACGCATTAATTCTTGCACTGATTTGACTTCTCAATCGTTATCAGTTTGCATATATCAAGAATACTTTAAATTGAGAAAAAATGCAGCACTTCTAGGTTGCTCCAACATCAACATGGCCTTCGTTTTAATTATGTCAAACTTTAGCAAGATGCTGTGTTGGAAGGAGTTACGTTTTGAGTAACAGATCCCAGTGAAATTTATTGGAGGTGAGGATGGATGGTGTTAAGTTTCTGGACAGCACAACCTTACAGTTGACTTGAACTTTCTCCTGACGTCGATAATTGCAAAACAAGTGTAAATTTTCTAATCCGTTAGAATAAGTGGGTTAATGAACTGATGAATTCACGATTCCCAGCAAACTACGCATTTAACCAAGTTTCAGCAAGTTCAACGTAATTTGATGTGTCACGATTGTAGAGTAGCAAAACTAGTTTTATTACGTCTGTACGAGTTGGGTTTCACCGCCTGGTAGAAAGACTTGCGTGCAATCTTTTCTTTTACGCACCCTTGAAGAAAACGGAGGGCAAAATACAAAATACAGTTCATTTTTGAATGGTTAGATTCAATAAGTAGTAATATGGACTGAAGGTGCTGTTGGTCACTTGTGCACTGTTTGCAATATGTTTACCTCAGCCAAGCCTGCGTGATAATAAACGGTAAGGGTGGCAAAAGCACCTGAGCATGCCGCGGGCTATTAAAGGAATAGAATTACGAACTGGTCGAAACGGCTTACTTCACGCCACGAGGGTTGACACAAGATGGTGTTGCCGTAAATGTGATGGACGAGTCCAAGTGTCACCTGCTAACCACGACTGTTGTGAGGAAATCGTGACAGACGATGTTTCTGACCCACCCAGCTGTCACGAAGAAATGTTAACCCTGCGGGACTTGGCTTGTGATCTAAAGCTCAGTATTAATTTATCTTTGTATCTTAATCTCTGACAGCTTTCATGCGTTCGCAATGGCATGCTAATCGCCCAGGCCTGTTTAAATACTGTATATATAACCTCCCTATACTGTATATATAACCTCCCTATACAACTTTTCAACCATT
>Ga0210059_1013233_pt1 | contig 12366 bp, 11 predicted proteins | sample Ectturendosymbi2_FD_188042 | JGI IMG/M metagenome (GOLD analysis project Ga0210059, IMG submission 188042) | Ecteinascidia turbinata endosymbiont from Florida, USA - Sample 2 (SPAdes) (version 2) | ecosystem: Host-associated > Tunicates > Ascidians > Unclassified | place: Key West, Florida...
AAAATAAGAGCCATCCCGAAAGAGGAGTGTGTAAAAGTGATTAACAACTTTGCCAGACGAGTGCAGGTTTGCTTGCAACGAAATGGTGGACATTTGGAACACATCTTGGGAAAGCCATAAATTGACTGAAAATCGACAGAAATAGTTGAAACTCTGGTGAATGGTCTTCCATAAACTGAATAATGTGTGGTTGTAATTTGAAATAAATAGCTTTCTAATCAAAGTCACAATTGAAATTTTCATGGGTACACATCTTTTTGGGTTACCCTGTACATTCACGCGCTTTCCATAAATATTTCTGCTTGTGCTAAGTCTGTTAATATATTGTCATAAAGAAAATTCTGTTTTGTCATCTGTCACCACACTTCTTGACTTTAAACTGTATACACACAAATAGTAACAAAGTGTCCAAAACCATGTTTTATTGAACAGTGTTTGAAATAATTGGATCGTGAAAATTTGTGAGCATACAACACACCAACCACAGTTCATTTAGGACACCAAGCACCCTTGCAGAAATTTTTTGGTCAAAAATGTGATATTGTTTGATTGTTCTAATGGCTCTTTCAACATGTATGCGATGATGGGCTATTTTTCGAGTTGTCAATAGCCTACATCATCTTCTTGTTTATATGACTTTCAGGTATGTCTGCTTGCTGGAAGATGAAATTTTTGTTAAATCGCAATTGGTTATACAGCCACTGCAGCATTAGGCACAATCCTCAATAAACGTTGTTTTCGATTCTGCTTGTTGCTCCAGTCAAACTGCGATGGAACAGGTCCATTCTTTAGCACCCATTTCATTGGATGACTAGTAATATCTTCATCAGTGAAATTCGTCGAACATATGCATGAAAAAGACGTAGGAGTAAAATGTTTTCTTCTTGTCTGACTTGACCAAACCTACAGTTGTAAACAAGATGCATTATTAAAACAGGAAAGTCAGTTGCATTTAACTACATTACACATTCCTTCATTTAGTTTAGATATAAGCATCAACGTTTGAAGATGCATTTTCATTGTATGATTCAACTTAATATAGGCCTACTGCATACCCAGAACAACCATATAGTAGTTGGGATAACCAACTGGCAATGGTGCCTTCTTGAAGCAACTTTTCAAAAACATAGATGTTAAAAAAAAAATTTTTTTTCCTTAGGAAGTTGGTGCCTCAGGTTGGAATCCCATAGGTAAAAATAATAGACTGCAAAATTTCAGATGCTTCCTTTACCCAAAACAGAGTATACAGCTAGAGAGTCTTAGGTTAACTGCAGTGGAAAACATAACAGTGTGGGCGTGCATACCGTACCAGGAAAAATCGTAATGTCCAAGGTGCCTAAAGCAGCACAAAAGTCTACTCAACTAAAGTATTAGAAAAATGCTTGCAATTGGCATACACACCTAACAGCTATTGCTAATTGATACTATTAACTTACCTTTCTAAGGTGCTCATCTTCTGAAAATTTGAATAATCATACTCCATCACCATGTGTTGCAGAAGAACCAAAAACAACACAGTATTTTACCAAATTGATTGCAATCTGTTCCTGTAAATATTTACGTAAGGTTAACAAATCTGCAAGTAGGCCTAATGGCCAGGTTCTTCTATAAGCTGTATCCTGACAAGGCAGGCTAAATGTTGCAATTTATAAAATTGTAAACATAACAGTGGCTACTCTTTCAGCATACCTTTCACAACAGGCGTTGATTTAGCCAAATTTCTAAACATGTTGACGTATGTTCCGACTCTTGAACTCTAGGGTTTTCAAAATTGGCATTAGGCTGCTCACTACTAAGGGCGCTACATTCTTTTTTTGGTATGGAGGTTTGTTGTTGCTGAATAGAAACAAACATAATTGGTAACGATTTTTTATAAGTTTCCATTCCCCTCAATTGTTTTATTGCTCATCCTTCCCAACAGAACTGTCGCCAGAAAGTTTTCAACAGGAGGGCTTTTCGTCTGTTCTGGGTGCTTGACATTCTGAGATTTGGTAAAAACTCCACCGATTTATAGTGCTTCATAATTAACTTTGGGAGGATGACAGGTGCCTCCACGTGGCCCTCCTGTACAACATTGCTTGAAATGTCAACTAAACCTGTCAACATGAGAGCAACCACTGCTACCTGCGCTAGATGTTTTCGGCATGGGGTGGGTCACAAAGTGCCCTTCTCAGAGCGCGGCAGCAGAAATGCTGCCAAAGACCCACAACCCAACACACTCCAGCTGAACACCGAGGGGCTTACTGCAAACAAGATCTCTGTCATTGAGCAGCTAGCTTATAAGAACAAGGCCTTCATCATCGTCCTACAGGAGACCCACTGCACAACCGCAGACAAGCTAGTGATTCCCAACTTTTCACTAGCTGGGTCAGTCCTGAGCAGGAATCACGGACTTGCCACTTTTGTCCATGAGCGGTTGGAATGGTCACTGGTCGATCAGTCTCCAGAACTGAGTGGTTGTGCGTAGCCGAAGACGTCGAGACTGAATGGTTGTGCACAGACGTTGCAGGATACAAGATCATCGATGTCTACAAACCTCCATGCTGGCGATTTGCACCATCGGCCATCCCGACGTTCCCGCGCCCCAGTCTGTATGTTGGTGACTTCAACTGCCAACATGGCAACTGGGGTGACAACAAAACATCTCCTGACAGTCAGAGCCTGGACGCCTGGGCAACATCTAACAACCTTGGAATGTTGTATAACCCAAAGGAAGCAACCAGCTTCTTCTCTCACCGATGGAACGTCGGCACCAACCCAGACCTGCCCTTCGCGAGTTTCGGCCAGGACAGCTGACTGACGGACAGACGTGTCCTAGGAAAGTTCCCACGGTCACAACATCGGCCTTCCCTTATAACGGCACCAACGTCAAGGTTCTTGCCCCCAGCGATCTGGTGAAGCCTTGGAACTTTCGCAATGCTGGTTGGAAGCGCTTTTGCCTTCTCACAGATGAATCTGTTGAGAGATTGCCACCTCTGGACGCATAAATTATTAAGAGGGCATACCAGGATTTTTGTGAGAGCCTACTTTGTGCAGCCAAACAATGTATCCCACGTGGCTGCCGGAAGAACTATGTGCCATGCTGGGACAAAGAGAGTTAGACCCTCTATCGCTCCTTTACCCGAGCCCCAGTGGGGACGACTCTGATAGAGCCGCTTCGTTACTACTATCTTGGCTCAGGCAGAAGCAGGAGCGATGGGAGGAAGCAGTAAATTTCATCGACTTCTCACACTCTAGCGGCAAGGCATGGAGAACCATCAACAAATTAATTGGCAGTTCTGGACGCTCCTTTCACCAGTGCCCCGTCTCGGCAATCTCCATCGCCTTGCAACTTGTTAAGGACGGGGCACACAAGACCGGGGTTCGTAAGTCCACCAGGCTGGTCAACAAGGAGCTGTCCGACCTATGGAAGATCCCAACACCTGAGGGTCACAGTATCTCTGAACTCTTTAGGCCGGAGGAGCTTGCAGCTGCCCTCAGACGCCTGAAGCTAGGAAAGTCTCTGGGGAGTTTATACTCCATGCAGGGTTGCCTCTCAAATCTTGGTTTTGCGACTTCCTCACTTCTTGTATGCACCAACTCAAAATTCCAAATATCTGGAGAAGAGGATTAATAGTTGCGATCCCTAAGCCAGAAATACCATTGGGGGACCCAAAGAATCATCCTCCCATATCCTCGCTGTGTGTCCCCTTTAAAATCCTCGGGAGACTCATCCACGCTCGTGTCGAACCAATAATCGACCCATTGCTCCTCGGGAGCAGGCGGGCTTTCGACACGGGAGGTCGACCGTTGACCAACTCACCCTGCTGACACAAGACATTGAGGATAGCTCTTCAGCTAAAAAGAAGGTCGGAGCTGTGTTCGTCGAACTCACAGCAGCCTATGACACTGTATGGCACCGTGGGCTCACCTGCAAGCTGCTGCAATTGGTACCTGATAGACACATGGTTGACATGATCACGGAAATGGTTAGCAATCGCAGCTTTACCCTTTCCACCGGAAACAGCAAAAGAAGCAGGTTACGACGCTTCACGAACGCCATCCCACAGGGATCGGTCCTGACGTTCCTTCTCTTCAACATCTACATCTCTGACCTGCCAACCACCATCTCCAGAAAGTATGCATATGCTGACGATCTAGCAATCATGCATACTGATAGAGACTAGCAGGCAGTGGAAGGGGTGTTGACCAAGGGCATGGCAACGCTAGGTGAACACCTCCAGCCTTGGAAGCTACTGTAAAGCTCAGCACTACAAAAACGGTGTCGGCAGCCTTCCATCTCAACAACAAGGAAGCTAAACGTGAGCTTAAAGTCAAATACAGCAACGAAACCCTGCCCTTCTGCTCCGAGACCAAATACCTCGGAATAACGTTGGACAGGTCGCTCATGTATCGCCGACACCTTGAGTCACTTCTCAAGAAGCTGACATTACGTGTCGCGCTCCTGAGGCAGCTTACTGGCTCTGGTTGGGGTGCTGGAGCAACAACTCTGCGAATAGCCACCCTAGCTGTGGTGCACTCAACCGCAGAATACTGCGCTCCTGTTTGGTGCCGCAGTGCTCATACCCGCCTCATCGACCCCACCATCAACAACGCCTTGCGAATTGTGACTGGATGCCTGCGTTCTACACCAGCGGGCAACCTTCCAATCCTCGCAGGTATTCAACCTGCTGAGCTTCGTCGCATTGGAGCCACACTATCTCTAGCACGCCGTGCCATGGAGCCTGGGCATCTGCTCCACTCAGCGCTCACCCGTCCATCGAGTGCAGAAGCACGGCGCCTCAAATCGAGACACCCATTTGTACCCGCTGCACAGCAACTCATCAGTTTGTCTGACAACAACAACATACGTGCGGCGTAGTGGGAGGATTACCAATGGAAAGCAGAGCGGGCGGACAGCCCCACAAGACTCAGGATTTCCACCACCGACACAGGTACACATACACTCGGAATGACCCTCCCAAGAAGAGTTTAGATCCGGTGTAAGCGCCACCGCACCGGTGTCGGACGTTTCCGTTCCTGCTTGTACAAATGGGGTATGGTCTCCTCTGGGGCCTGTGAGTGTGGCGCAGAAGAATAAACCGTCGACCATGTTGCCTCCAATGTCCAATCCATCGACCTCCCCCCGGACTGCATGGCCTGACGGTTCTGGACAATGAGACAACCGAATGACTGCTCAACATTTGCCCCGAGATCTAGTGCGGCCAAGCAGTGGTTTCAACAACTCGCTCAAAAAAGTATTAACTTTGATTGGTCTTGGGGCTTTGTTCGGAGGGACTAAGCCCTCAAAAGACCCCCGTGGCGACGGGACGCTTCCCTACCGCTGCTCCGGCGTTCCTGAATATGCAAGTTGTGTCGACAAACTTCGCCAAAAAGTTGGTTTGCAAATGTGAATATTACGTCATATTGTGACGTCACAAACAGCGTGTATACAGTAACAATAACCACTATACGCCACTGTTCAATACTAGATTTTGGTTGGGGGGTATCCAATCAAGCAGTCGCCCCGGGCATCACCAGACATCGCACGCCACTGTACTACAGCAAAGTGAGGGATGACATAGACCGGTTTGTCTCTTGCCAGCACACACAGAACGCAATAGATGACATGAAATGAAGCCCTATTACGTTAGGAAGTATAATACGTTAGGAAGTATGCATGTAATGTCTCCTGTTTTGCATACATGAATTAACAGGAAAAAAGGCTCTTGAATTAACGGGAAAAAAGGCTCTTTTTTCTGAAAGTAAAGATCTTTGAAGGAGCTTGCAAGTAAACACCAGGTGTTGGGGACACGGCCTTGACTGTGTCATTTTTTTAATCCCTTTCCCCAATATTCCTCCGCAAGGTTTTCGCAATCAGCTGAATCACGCTGGTGAAACGACACATTATCGAAACGTCATGCACTGATTTTTAACGATGAACAAATCAAGAAGCATCAATCATGTAATATGTTCGTATTTACTCAAACCACATAAAATTGGTTACCTCTTTTATACTTTTTGTAAGTTTTTTTTTCGTTGCTCTGAAATCATCTTTGTACTCCTAGATTAGCCCGCTGATACATTGGTCGTATACAACGGCTATTTCCGCCAAAATTTTTGATCTTCTGTTGTGCAACCTCGTCCTTTTGAGCTCTTGTTGGGACTTTTCCATTTGTCCTTGGGTTCGGTTGTTGTGGCTAAAGTTCTTTAAAGAAACAAACCCGCTTGATATTTGTTTTGAAAATGGAGTGAAACACCGTAAATACGAAAAGTATAATCTATTCGCCTAAACGTACGCGAAGAAGCTTTTTGCAGACCGTTGCGTAGTACTTTGAGTATTGTTTGTAAACTTCCAATTGTCCATGTCGACCAAGATCACCTGTCAGTTGAAATTTAAAGCTAAACCATCACCAACAGCGTTACTGAAACTCAGTAAAAAGCAGACTTTACATACCAAGCAAAATGCTTGACCACAAAAGGCAAAACGGCAAACTGCGACTTTTGATCATATCTATGAAGGCAGGGGAAAGAACTTTGTTTTCGCGTAGTCCATCTGTCGGCTTTTTTGCTACTTCCAATCCTTCATTAATGAAACCAATGAAGTATTTATATGAGACAGTCTCCCCCTTCGGAAATACAAACTGTTTGTCACCACCGCAATCAATTTCTTCTTCATTCTGAAATAAACCTGATATAATAAACACAAGCCAACTTATGTAGTAAGTAGAAAGCTACAGTATAAGGTTTGAAAACAAGAAAATAATTTAATCTGAAAAAAATGTTTTTGAAACCTTATGAAAAACTCACGTTTTCCATCAAAACTTCGTCTATGTTTTGGTTAGAAATGACAGCGTTTAAAAAATTGAAGCTTTCTCTCGCTTTATTTTCATAGGCTGTACTACACAGCACTGCAACATTGTGTGAAATTGCTCCAAGCTCAGCTGGAGTTTCACTTTGCAACATGGCACCAAACACGTGCATTCCAAAATTGTAATGTTTTTTGAAGCTGCAAGACAAAAACATTATTTTGTACGTGATACTCGTAATTTGATAGAATCTTACCGCTACTGCGGAGTTCAGCAAAATTCATCAACTCATCTCCAGAACAGCAGACATTTTTATATTATATCCCCAGCATATGATATACATTGTAATGTTAAAATCATGGGCGCATTTTTTTGCAAAATGTGGGGGGCAGTTTAGTGTGAAATCAATGAAGTCATCGGGTCAGTGCAGAAGTAAAGTTTCATAGATACAGATTTCCAATCCTGTTTATAGTGGTGTTTTAAAAGCAAGACTAATCACGCTAATACATCAATTGGGTTTTATCAAAACTGTCCGTTGGTCCGTTGGAGTGCACAAAATGCTGAAACTGTCCGTTGGAGTGCACAAAATGCTGAATCGCATTGGTCGCACATGCATATCACTCTTACAGTAGAACACTGCAGTTTTCATCCATTTTATAAGAGGTGTGGTTTACAGCACGATTTGATGTCTTGTTCAAGTCGCTTAATATTACAAAGACGATAAATATTTTCCTTGCACATTTCCGCTCTTTGACAAAGCCACAAATCTTTTCAATGCTACTGAGCATCATGCCTGCAGCCCCACCTCTACCAAAATCTCCACTGATATCCTCTTACCAGGTATTGGATGCATCCTTTCAATCTCCCCTTGTTGGCCCCTGCATTCATACCCATCTAGCTATAATGTAATTTCTGCATACCTGATCGTATGGTGACTACTGTCTTGTGACTTTTTTATGTGATGCAACTTAGCTCAATCTTTCCACAATCAATTTTTCAGTTTGAACATCAGATTTTAATGGATGAAATTAATGTCAAAAGTGTAATTCTAAGAGTTCTACTTGCGTAATGACACGAAAACATATTTGAGATTAAACAGAAATAAAATCGCACAACGGTGAATTGGCAAAATGTACAAGTTTCACCTGATTAACACGAAAAGAATGTCCAGCAAAACTAGGTGTGATCGGGTATTATATGTTTTGGAGGGAAATACATTTTTACTGGGAAAAGATTTTAGTTTTTACTATAAGTTTAAAACAAATTTTTCTGGGCACTATAAAATTTTGGGGGCACAAAAAAATTGGGGAGAACCTCCCCCGAATAACCCTTGGCTACGGGCCTGCTTGTAAAGCAAACATTTCGCACATGGACGAAAATATTGCTGCATTATTTTTTGGTTAAACAAAAGCAAATCCGATGACTTATGAACCAATGCATTCAGCACAAGCACAAAGTGTAAGAATCACGAAAAAAATATATTTTGGATTTGTTAGTCACTATATTTTATCTTTGATTCCTAGTCAAGTCCTTATGTTTTGAGCTATAGGTCAATATACAGCTAGATAAATAGTTCTCCAAGGCTTTGATTGAAATCCTATTTACTAATGGTTGAAAATAGCAGGGCCTGATTTAACTGATGCGAGGCCCTAGGCTAATCCACTTGTGAGGCCCCCTCTCCCATTGTTGCGAGAATAAAATGGAAAGCGTTAAATCTATTTGCCAAAATCCGAAAATGACCCTCTGAAAGTACGGTTAGTAAAAAATTCTAAATCATTACTGGAGTGCCCACGATCTCTGCGTTTGTTATTGCTTTCGACGCAAAAGCGTTGAATTGCACGGAATTGTTGAAATCCTACTTGGCTGGCGGGAACAGGATTATTAACTGCCACAGGCAAACCAACCGAAATCGCCACAATTGAAATATTTAATAAAAAAACATGCTCTACGTTTTTTCAAAAATCACATCTGTTTTTTCTTACCTGTGTTCAAAGAAAACAAACACGCTGCACTTATATAGTATGTGTGGCGGCATAAAGACTTTAAAGCACAGCGTGAGGACCACGTTGCAACTCGCTTACCACGCCCACGGCTGTAAAAATCTCACACACACGAGCAAAATAGGCCTACGTCACGTTAAACGCGCCCAAATGGTTGTAACTGTTCGGTTCACCATTCTGAAAATTTGAGAAAATCTTTACTGATTTATAGTGTTTCATATTTAAATTTGGAAGGGCTGAGCTCACCAATGCCTACCGTGGCGACTGGACTGGTTTAAATTTTGCTTATGCTGTCATTATTGAAATACGTATAAAGAAATAAAAAGCTACAATCATCGAATCAAGTAAGGCTGAAAATAACACAGTAAACTGTTAAAAGGGTTTGTCCTGGCCTTCTTCATAACAAAATTATCTAAGTATTCACAACAATTTGTTTGCCTAAGTTTGTCACTTTGGACAACCTCTCCCGGAACACTGCGACTGTTCAATTCAATTTTAATTCTTTTGAATCTTGAAAAGGATCTTTCGCCTGAGCAGTTAGTGACCATCAAGCTAAGGAATGAAGCTCCGCGTGGTTGCATAAACTTAGAATTACTAATCTAAGCCATCAGACTCAAACGCGCTTTTGTCATTTTCTGGCTGTTTCCCTATATTCTTTGTTTCTTTGGGGAAGAGTTCTGCGGTTGCCAGTTGGCAAAGTGGCTTTTGCTTGCTATTCAAGCTCATCAAGATCTTCTTTGACTTGCGTAGCATGGAAGCAGTACAAACTTGCGCAAGTACTCAATAGCCATCTCATTTCTGAATGACTTTACTGAAGAAAATTTAAATGGAAAAACATCACATCTAATAGTACCAATCGAACTTTACGCGATACAAACGTTGACAAAACTACTGTATTGCTCAGTCACCTAAGAAATAACTATGCTTTTGTTGGAGGATACTGCTGCTAGCCCTACACATAGCTCTTATCTGCAGTACAGCCTTGCTTTGATCAGGTGCAGTGACGCATAACTAGAGGTTTGAGCCACGGGGAAACTTAGCTGAAAGGAGCCCACCGGCTAACACTCAGAAAATAGTTGAGAAACAATAGAAAATCCGGTATTGAACGGCTACGCAAAAACCCGAAATCACAGGCAAACACTCCAAAAAACGCAAAAAAAACAATCTACTGAAACCAAGAGTAGTAAATACTTCATACTGATATACAAGCTAGGCGGAGGCCGGGTTTTTACATTTAGCTTGCCAGGGGGGCGGTTCGCACCTTTGCCACCCGTCAGTTATGCCACTGATCAGGTGTATTTCAAACATGTACAGCCACAAGTTCTTTTGATAGAGTCACACGTAACAATCAGTACAATTCAGCAAACGCAGAACGCAGCCAGCGTGCTTTGAGCAGTGTTGCCAACCTTGCGGTTTTCCCGCGAATTTGGGCTTATTTTTTTGTGGAGTTGCGGGTTTTTTTGAAGACTGGCGGGTTGCTTGTTTTTGGGCTTGTTTTAAGTGCAATTTGCTTATTGTTTGCATATTTTTGTTTTGCGGATTGCTTTTTTTCAAATTTTATGGCTTTTTTGCTGTTTCAGTTTACTGCTAAAGGAATATTGGGCGTGTTTTTGTGAAAATTTGGTCATTTTGGGCTTGCTTTTTCGGATTTGCCTCCGTCCGTTTTTATTTAATTTCGTTGCTGATATTTCGTTTTGTTGAATTTTCCTGCCAACGGATGTTGGGCTTCTTTTTCGGTTAAATTACCTATTTTTGGCTTGCTTTTCAAATTTACTTGCTTGTTTTTGCAAAATAACCTGGCATCACTGCTTTGAGTATATCGACGCAATAGTTGGCATGCGGCTTGACCAACCGTCATATTGAGATTCAGGGAAACTCGTTGGAAGACTTGGCGTTATCACTACGAAAGATGAATAAAACTAAATTTCGTGAATAATAATTAAGACACAAACTTTTGACGAAGTTTAATCTAAATGATCGTATACCGGTCATTGACTCTATGCGTACCACAGTTTTCTGAGGCCCTCTTGGATCTTGAGGACCTAGGTTTAAGCCTATATAGCCTATAGGTGAATCAAGCCTATACAGCCTATAGGTGAATCCAGCACTGGAAGATAGGCTTTTGCAAAACTGCCCATCCCAAAAACTAAGTCTCCAAAATAGGGTTGCTTTTGCATTAGGCAAAGTCTTTGCAGATATTTGCCTGAAAATGTAACTTTCTAACATTATATAGGCTACACTTAGGTTTATCAGACGTCTTGTTTTAACAGGGACAGACCCGGTGTAAAGGCTTTGTCCCGGCGTCCCGGTTGGTCCACCAAAAAGTCCCGGTTAGGCATTCAGTCAGGCAGCATAGCCCTACACGAATATTAGCATGCTATGATTAGTCTGTTTAACCAACTTGCTGAAGAATGATGCGTGATCTTGTTTCGTTGTTTTAGATTTTAAGGTAATTGATACGTCATTGTAGTGGGTAACTGGTCCAGAAATGGGTTGATTGTTAGCGCATTGGCTAGTTCAGTAAAGTTGGCTAGTAGGAGGGGGTGTTCTTTTTGCAATAATAGGTTATTGAAAGGATTTATTTCGAACGGGAACTTGTTTGATTTCCTTCTAAGGCTCGTTGTTCTGAAGCGTCCTGGTTTTCAATCACAAAAATATGATGTGTCTATATACACTAGCATCATTAAATTTTACGCTGTCTGTTTCTGAATACGAGATAACCAACGCTACAGAAAAAACAAGTTACATTTCTACGCGAACCAAAGCCATGCTGTGCTGTAGTCTCTCACATGTGCACCTGTAAAACTCTCACTGTTTCAAGAAAATAACCTTTCTAACAGTACACCACACTTGGTAGAATGTCGGGCAGAAGCAGTTAACCACCTTTCGCGGTCTCTAGAAACTTGAAAAATGGTAGACAGACAGACAGACAATGCTTGTTTATTTTACATGTCCAACGAAAAGACCCGGTGGCCACCAAATTCAAATTCAGCCGACCATGGGTCAGTCATTATGCTTACTCAGCTGTAATAGCAGCGATACGCAAAGGACAGACGCGCTAGCATATCAGCAGCCAAAATTATGGCTCAAAAACCCAGTTTTTGACAAAATTTAAAACGTTTCAGAAAAGGTATAATTTGCCCTCTCAGGCAAACTTTGGCCAGCCATAACTGGTCAGCAGATTGAGCTAGAGAGCTGTTCAAACCCTCTAATGATTCGTGGCGTCGTGTAGTTTAGCAAAAATGTTTTTTTTTAATATTTAGGTTTGGGGTTTTGGGTCCATGGGATCATGATTGGGGCATGTTTTTGGTTAATTATATGACGTCATCATCCGATCATACACGCCAATATTTTGGCTCGAAGTTTTTTGGGATTCTAGGCTAGAATACGAGTCTTTAGAGCCCTTGATCGAGTTTCTAGCGCTTCTGGTTCTAAAGTTATGCCAAAAAAATTCCAAATATTTCAGGAATTCCCTAGGGCATTTAGGGGATTTCCCTAAATAATATTCTATCATTTTTGCCATAACTTTTCAAGTAGAAACGCTAGAATGTCAATGAAACCCTCTAAAGACTCGTACT